>Ga0181532_10000457_pt1 | contig 42218 bp, 30 predicted proteins | sample PEATcosm2014_Bin_33_FD_119768 | JGI IMG/M metagenome (GOLD analysis project Ga0181532, IMG submission 119768) | Peatland microbial communities from MTU Mesocosm Facility, Houghton, MI, USA - PEATcosm2014_Bin11_30_metaG | ecosystem: Environmental > Terrestrial > Soil > Wetlands > Peat | place... | reverse complement strand
GCTCGGGTGATAATCACAACCTATAATCAACATGTTCGGCTCCTTCCTCCCGAGCCTTGGTTGCTTGGCCGCTATCAAGTCTACTCAAGTCGAGGGAGCCGACATTGTTATGAAATCAAGTGGGGACTCCGGATTGCCGTGGCCTCGGCCAGAACGCGGAATGGCCGTTCCCGGGTCATGAGTGCAATCGCCTGATTTCGCCAGTGATCTGCCCAGAAACGATATAATTAGCCTCCATTGCCGCACAGGAGGGCATGCCAATGGGTGCCATTCTTACTCACGTGCGAGGGGCAGTTTCAAATCTCAACCTCGACGTGCGAATCAGAACGATTGCCGTGAGCGCCGCGATCGCGCTTGCTGTGGCGATCATCGCCGCTCCGGCGGCACAAGCACAGGCGCTATCGGTCCTGCACACCTTCACCGGCGGCCAGGATGGAGGCAAACCCTCCGCCGGTCTGACCATTGATCAAGCCGGAAATTTCTATGGCACAACCACGTATGGCGGAGCCGGATACGGGACCGTGTTCAAGCTGTCGCACGCGGGGAGTGGCTGGACTTTGAGCACCCTCTATATCTTTCAGGGAGGCAGTGACGGAGCGTATCCCATCGCCAGAGTACTGTTTGGACCCGATGGAGCTCTGTATGGCACGACCAATGGCGGCGGCGATTCCGGTTTTGGTACAGTATTCAGCCTCCGCCCACCAATCACGGCATGCCGCTCCGTCCAGTGCCTCTGGACGGAAACCGTGCTTCACCGCTTCACTGGGTTTGGGGATGGAACTAATCCCGGCTATGGCGATCTTGCCTTCGATGCGGCGGGCAATATCTATGGCACCACATACTCCGGAGGGCAGGGGGGCGGCGGGACGGTTTTCAAGCTCACCCCATCGGGCGGAAGCTGGACGGAAAGCGTGCTCTACAGCTTCAGCCAGTCGGGGAACGCAGGATATCTGCCCTACGCTGGTGTGGTCCTGGACGCCGTCGGTAATCTTTATGGCACTACTCTTGGAGGAGGGATTAACAGCCAAGGCGTGGTCTTTCAGTTGACCCACCCCGGCTCCTCGTGGATGGAGACCGTGCTCCACCTCTTTGGAGGATCGAATGATGGCGAAGGCCCTTACGGCACGCTCATTATGGATCAGCAGGGAAACCTCTATGGCTCGACGTATAAGGGAGGCTCTACGGGTGCGGGAACGGTTTACGAGTTGCAGCCTTCAGGCAATAGCTGGACCTACAGCATTCTGGCCGATCTCCCCGCATTCGCCAATGAAGGGGGACCAACCGGCGCCCTCGCCATGGATGCTGCGGGCAATCTGTACGCGACGACCTACGCCGACGGTTTCGTAGGCGCCGGCAACGTGTTCGAACTGACGCCCTCGGGCGGTAGCTGGACCTACATTGACCTTCACGACTTCAACCGCCAGGATGGATATCATCCGTACGGCAGCGTCGGCTTGGACGCCCACGGGAATATCTATGGTACGACTTTTGGTCCTGGCTGGGGCGAAGTTTGGGAGCTCACGCCATAGAAGGCTTGGCGCCCGCAGATGACACGATCGGGAACGAACCGGCGAGAACGAGTATGGAGATAGCCGGGCATCAAAGAAACTTGTCCCCACTCAACTGAAAGCGGTTTGAGTGGGGCAACCAACCCTGCGCGACCGTCTCTTCGGGGAGGAGCAACTATGACTGACTCAAGTCGAGCAAAAAGACGGCAGCTATGTCGTTACACCGTTGTTACCCGAGTGATAGCCTGCATGTTGTTGCTGATTGGCGTAATCGGTTTTGGCGTTTTGCCAGCGCAGGCACAGACCTTCAATGTCCTCCATAGCTTCACCGGTGGCGTAGATGGCACGGAGCCCACCGGTGGGGTCATATTGGACAAGGCGGGCAACATCTACGGAACCACCTCCGGGGGAGGCCTGGACGGCTCCTGCGGGCCCCATGATTGCGGGCAGGTCTTCAAGTTAGCGAAGCGTGGATCCGGCTGGGTGCTGCAGTCGCTGCACACGTTTTACGGCGGCAACGACGGCTCCGACCCTACAACCACACTTCTCATCGCGCCGGACGGAACGTTGTATGGCGATACCTTTTTCGGCGGCGGCAGTGACAACTGTGATTTCGGCATGGGTTGCGGTGCGGCCTTCAGCCTCAGGCCGCCGCAGAACGCGTGCAAGTCGGCGTCATGCCCATGGGTAGAAACCGTGCTCTATAGCTTCCAGGGCGGACACGACGGGCAGCATCCCTCGTCGGGATTGGTGATGGATGCGGCGGGCAATCTGTACGGCGTAAACCTCAACGGCGGCGATGGCAACCCGTACGGCTGTCTGGGGTTCGATGGCGGCTGCGGCGTGGTGTACCAACTGGCGCCATCGCAGGGCGGTTGGACGGAGAACGTGCTTTACGCCTTCACTGACGACGGTGACGGCGGAGACCCCTATGGCGACATGGTGCTGGACAGATTCGGCAATCTCTACGGCACCGGCCAAGTTGGGAGCGGAGCCCCGGGCTCCGTATTTCAGGTTTCACGCACTAGCTCCGGCTGGACAGAGCGGGTGATTCAGTGGCTGCAAGCAAATTCTGCTGGGATATATTCCCGTGGCGTAATTGCCGATTCCGCGGGCAATCTCTACGGCGGGACCGCCGGGGAAGGACCCGGGGGCGGCGGGACGGTCTATGAGTTGGTTCCTGGAAGTGGCGGATGGAGCTTAGACGTGCTGTTGGCGATTAATGGGCCGTATGGCGACGGACCGTCAGAACTGGTGATGGATGCCGCCGGCAACCTCTACGGCACCACATTTGGCGACGGGGCCTACGGAAAAGGGTCGGTCTTCAAGCTGACGCCTTCCAACAGTGGGTGGACTTATACCGACCTGCACGACTTCACCGGCGGCAGCGACGGGCAGGCGCCGTACGGACCGCTGGCGATTGACGGCGCTGGCAACATTTACGGCGTGGTTGCCAATGGCACGAGTGGCGGCTACGGGGCGGTGTTTGAGATTATGCCGTAACGTCTCATTTAAGAAGGTTCGAACGGCAATCTCTACGGCACGACGTACAGGGGCGGGACCTATGGCTACGGAGTGGTGTGGGAGATAACACCGTAAGGCACTTGTCAGTTGCCAGTTATCAATAACGGGAATATCCCGCAACGCGGAGGTGTGCGGGATCGAAAGCATTTGACGGCGAGTTACTAATTCGCTAAGGAGCATTGTCATGGCACGCTCAAGACAACGTCGAATTCTGGCGGGAATGGCTGCCTCTCTCATCCTGCTGATGGCAGCTATCGCGGCGCAGGCGCAGACCTTCACCATACTGCACACTTTCACCGGAGGAGATGGGGCAAACCCATACGCTGGTCTGACCATGGACAGAGCCGGCAACCTTTATGGCACTACGGAGTATGGAGGCACTCATATCTGCTTCCAGACCGAGAACCTGGGCTGCGGAACGGTATTCAAGTTGACCCACGGCGGCTCAGGCTGGGTGTTCTCCGAGTTGTATGACTTCACAGGAGGCACCGATGAGGGCTATCCCCAGGCCAGGGTTGTGTTTGGCCCGGATGGCACGCTGTATGGCACCACTGGCAATGGCGGCCTGGGTGGGGCTGGTGGCCCCGGCACTGTTTTCAACCTGCGGCCCCCAGCTACCCCTTGCAAGGCCGTTTCCTGTCCATGGACAGAAACTGTGCTTTTCCCCTTCAACTTCGGGACTGGTTGGATCCCCTTGGGTGACCTCGCCTTCGACGTCGCCGGAAATATTTATGGAACCACCGAGGTGGGAGGGATGTATCAAAACGGTGTGGTCTACGAGCTAACCCGGTCCGGCGGCGTCTGGACAGAAAACATTCTTTGGAATTTTACGGGTGGTGTTGACGGAGGCCAGCCCACCAGTGGCGTGATCTTCGACCGGGCCGGCAATCTGTACGGAACCGTCCCTACTGACAACTACCAGGGCAGCGTATTAGGGCTGGTCTACGAATTGGTCCCTTCGGGCTCCGGCTGGGCGCAAAAAGCTCTCTACTACTTCCAGGGATCGGACGACGGGGCGTACCCCTACGCGGGCCTGCTATTTGACGCAGCCGGCAATCTCTACGGAGCCGCCCGCAATGATGGCGCCAACAACGGAGGCACTGCGTTTCGGTTGACACCTGTGGAAGGTAATTGGAGTCTTGCAACCCTGTATGGCTTTGCTCAGGGTCGCGGTTACTGGGGCCCTGTCCAGGCACTCGTCATGGACCCCGCCGGTAACCTCTACGGCGCAACTGCGACCGACGGCGCCTATGGACACGGTGCCGTGTTCAAGCTGACGCCATCCAATGGCGGCTGGGTTTACACCTCGCTGCACGACTTCGGCGGCGACGGCTACTTTCCCAACGGCAACTTGGTAGTGGACGCGAGCGGCAATATCTATGGCACGACATACTCGGGCGGAAATTACGGATGTGGAGGGGACGGATGCGGCGTCGTGTTCGAGATCATGCCCTGAAAAACATGGCCAGCCTCTGTATGCTCAGCAACCAGGAAGCGATCCATTGGACGTATAGTCGGCTATGCGCGAAAGTGCCAGCTGGTGTCAACTCCCGAGATACCGGCTTGTAGGAAGTGCGGAACGGGGGACTGGGCGCATCGGCTACTCGGAGCCCAAACGGAGAGGAAGGACCAAGAGGCGCCGGGCGACATCAAGGGGAGGAAACTTAATTCCCTGATAAGCGGCTTTGAATTCCCTGATAAGCCCCTGATAATTCCCTGTTCGATCCAAGGCAAAAAATTGGTTCTGGCAGTAGAAGTGGCGCAAAATGAAGCGTTTAGGGCCACTAACGGTCGGAATGGGCCGGCGAAATTCATGAAATTCCCTGTATTTTTCCCTGTTAGCAGGGAATTTAGGCCGGAGAAGGGTTCGCTCGTGACTGCATCCTCCGCCATGCAGTCTTGAACGCAGAGAAAACTCTGCAGCTTTCCTCTGAGAATCGCCGGAAATCCCCACAATTCCGCATGTCTTGTGCTGAAACCGGACTCGGAGAAAGTGTCCTGCTGGACCCAGAAGACGAGCTCTGCGGCTCTTTTCTCTGGAGGGCTGACAGGCGGTCCGGTTTGAAGATTCCCATCAGGCGAATGCAATGCGATCACAAACCGATCATTCGGCGAATGCAACTTGACTTGTGTTGCGTGACCACGAACAGTTCTGGCAATCTCCGGACACGGCAGCACAGGCCTCTATAACCGGCGCGATGACGACGTGAGCCGGGAGGGAGGGGATCGAGATTCAGCTTGTTGGTGAGATTTGCTCCGAAATAGTCCTTCTCCAGACTGACCTCGATGCGGTAGTTTAAGCGCATGGCCACCCCACAAGATGAGCTCCAGGAACTACGCGCCCAGGTGGCGGCCCTTACCGCGCGCATTTATCGTCTGGAACAACAAGCTGGCGTGAACGTTCAGTCGCAACCCGAGCCCAGGGTTGCACGTCCCACCACGGAGAGAGCGACGGCGCCGACTCCTGCTCCGCCCCCAACTGATGCAGCCAGGGAACAGTGGCCCCCATTACGGATCCCGTCAACCGAACCGACTCCTGAAGCCGAGCAACTGGAAAGCAGGATTGGGAAACTCTGGCTGAACCGCATCGGCATTTTCGCCATTCTGATTGGGGTCTCCTACTTCATCAAGTATGCCTTTGATAACGGATGGGTCGGCCCCACCGGGAGAATCGCGCTGGGATTGTTAGTGGGCATCGGGCTCCTTCTGTGGGGCGAGCGTTTCCGCAGCAAAGGTTATCTGGCCTTTTCTTATTCCTTGAAAGCGGTCGGCATTGGAACGCTCTACCTCTCGCTATGGGGTGCATTCCAGGTCTACCACCTGGTGCCCAGTTGGGTCGCATTTGCCGCCATGATCGTGGTGACGGCTTTCACGATTACGCTGGCGCTCACTCAGGATGCGGAGATTCTGGCCGCCTTCGCCATGATTGGCGGCTTCAGCACTCCGGTTCTTCTTTCTACCGGAGAGAACCACGAGATCGTGCTCTTCTCCTATGTCTGCTTGCTCGATCTGGCCATTTTGGCAATGGTCGTATTCAAGCCGTGGCGCCGTTTGCTGGTGGGCAGCTTCCTCGGTACTGCAATTCTCTACGTGGGATGGTTCGGCGACTATTACACCCGGGACCAGCGGGCTCTCACGGTCTTTTTCGCCGTGGTCTTTGCGGCCATCTTTGCTACAACCCCTCTGCTTACTCCGCTGAGCAAGTCGCAATGGCACCGCGGTTTTTCCATTGCGTTGACACTGTTGCCGCTCGTCAATGCGGGCGCTCTTTTCCTGGCGCTGTTTGCGATGTATGAAAACGAGACGGGCACCCTCACCTGGTACGCGCTGGGCCTGGCCGCCGCCTATCTGGTGCTGGGCAGCCAGCTCAAACGGCGCGCCGGGGGTGACCCGACTGCAGTGCGGACGATTAACCTGTTGCACGTAGCCATCGCGATTGCCTTCATCACCATCGCCATCCCGCTGAAGCTCAACGCGCACTGGATCACCATTGGCTGGTTGATCGAGTCTGCCGTGCTGCTGTTTGTCGCAGTGCGCACGGCGACAGACTTCCTGCGCTACTTCGCGGCGGCGACACTGACCCTGGGAATCGCTCGCCTTCTGCTTTACGATAATTTTCAGGTTCAAACTCTGGTCTTCAATGCTCGCTTTGCGACTTATCTGGTTGCAATCGCCATTCTTGGGGGAATCGTGGTTGCCGGCGACCACCTTGTGACCGAGGGTGGGAGGCCATTGCTGCAGCTCGCGGAAGTTGTTCTGAATTTGCTGGCGCTGATCGCGCTTACCCTCGAGGCCTCGGATTATTTTGGCCGTGAACTCATCAACTTGTACCAGACCCACCCGCATGGCAACTACGGGCCACTTCAGCAAATTCAGTTTGCCCGTAATTTCAGCTATTCCGCCATCTGGCTTACCTATGGGGCAGGCCTGATGGCATTCGGCTTCTGGAAGCGGTCAGCGTTAGTGCGCTGGCAGGCGCTCGTGCTCATCGCTTTCACGATTGGCAAAGTTTTCCTTTATGACGTCTCGATGCTGCAGCAGGGCTACCGTATCTTAAGTTTCATCGCTTTGGGAGCCGTTCTGATGGGCATTTCCTATGTTTATCATCGCGACTGGCTGAAGCTCTCTGCGGGCGCACAAGAGAACTCAACCCAGAGAAAAGCGCCGTGAGAAACATTCTTTGGTTGGTCGCCTTTGTTTTGCTAGGCGGACCTTCTCTCTCTTATTTCCAATACCAACGGCCGGTGCAACTCACCGGCGCCGGCCAGCACTATTTTGCTGTGGATGAATTGATCTGGAAGCACGCCCGGTCTGACTTGGGTGACTTGCGTATATACGCTGGGGAAATGGAGAGCCCTTACGCATTGGTCGTTGAGAGGGCTAGCCGGGAGCGCGAGCGCGCAGACGTGCCTGTCCTACAACAGTCCACCATCGCAGGGAAGACGCAGTTCCTGATTGATATGTCTCGGCTGGCCGAGTACGACCGCGTGGACCTCAAGCTCGCCACCAAGAATTTCGTCGCCCATGCCCGCGTGGAGGGCCAGGACGATCCCCACGGGCGGCATTGGGCGGCGTTGGGCGACAGTATTCTCTATGACCTGTCCAAGGAGAATTTAGGCGGGAACCACACGATGCGACTGCCGCGGGCCACGTTCAAATATCTGCGGGTCACCATCGACGGTGCGGTCAAGCCGGAAGATGTTCAGGGTGCAACTTCCGAAATGCGAGAGGATCAACCCGCTCTGTGGCGCGAGGTAAGCAGTACGCTGAGACAGGAACAGAAAGGAAAAGATACTGTCTTTGCCTTTGATGCGGCAGAGAATGTTCCCGTGGAGCGGGTGATGTTTGTGGTTGAGCCGACGCAGCCTAATTTCCGGCGCGAACTTGAGATCCAAAACGAGAAGGGGACTTGGTTGGGTTCAGGCGAGATCAATCGCATTCACATGGTGCGCGGGGGCCAGAAGATCGATTCAGAAGATCAGAATGTGGACTTTTCCGATGGCGGGCAGGAACGCGGATCGAAGATCAAGGTCATTATTCACAACGGTGACGACCCGCCGCTCAAACTGGCTGGTGCACGCCTGCAGCAGCTGGAGCGCCGGCTTTACTTTGACGCGCCGGCACCAGACCAGCTGACGCTGTACTACGGCGACGAAAAACTGGGACCGCCGGTCTATGACTATGCCAAGCTATTTCAGCGGGCGAAAGCTGCCGCCGCAGCGCAATTGGGACCAGAGACATCCAACCCCGTGTACACGGGACGTCCCGATGACCGCCCCTGGTCGGAGCGCCATCCTATGGTGCTCTGGATTGCGATCATCGCAGCAGTGGCGGTCCTGAGCGGGGTCGCCCTTCGGTCGCTCCGCACGTAGCGGAGAAATGGGAATACTCCGCGAGAAGCCTCGGCCGCCGGATTCCTCCCGCGGGACTACCGGAAACAATCCAAACGGTGGACGGACGCTCGCTGAAATGGGACCCTCGATTCCCCAAGTCGGCTGAGAGCAGCATTTTGCAGGCGAGGACCACCAGTAGCGTCCAATTGGATGCGACCGCTTCCGCCAATTTGCTAGCGGCGTTGACCAAACTGGCTGCAGAACTGCGTCCCGTTACGGCTGACAGCATAAGAGCGTCCAGTAACCAGACGAAGCCTACCATTCTTAGCTTACGAAGGTGGACTCTCATCCTGGCCGTTCCGATAGTGCTGTTCTCGGGGCTCAGCTTTGTTTCTTCCTCTATAGCGAGCCTCATTCGCACCGACATCACTACCGCCAACGACCTCGCTGTAAAGCTCAGGACCGAACTCGGGCCAGCGACATCCCCGACAGGTGGCACTCCGGACAGCCCTGAGCTTCCCAAGGGACTTAACGAAGGTGATGTAATTGCTCAGCTACAGCAGTATGCCTCCACGATTCGCGCCATCGATGCCCGAGCTCGTCAATTGAACTGGTTTGTATTTCGCGCAGAACCAGATCCTTTCGCTCAGTACAGATGGAACCCGAACAATAAAGCAAACCAATCGAACCAAGAGAAACTCAAGGATATGTTCCAAGTGACCGTAGGATTGCCGGACATGCCCCAGGATGCGGACAGGCTAACTAAGACATATCAGGACGTTCGATCCTTTGCTCAAAATATTCTCGATCTTGTATCAGTGTCGTACGGCGCAATTACCAATTGTCTGCTGCCCGTTTTGTATGCTCTTTTGGGTACCTGCGCTTATCTTTTGCGCTGCTTCGAAGACGAATTAAGGACCGTGACGTTCACACCGTCGTCCAGGGCCAATTGGGCCCGATTTCTGATAGCTGCCATCGGAGGAGCCGTTGTCGGCCTTTGTGGGAATTTCACGATCACGCAAGGAGCCTCCATCTCACCATTGGCAATCGCTTTTCTGGTGGGATATGCGGTGGACGTTTTTTTCTCATTCCTGGATGGCATGGTCCAGACCTTCACCAAGCGCAAGAACGGTGCAAGTTCAACAGCGACCGCAACATAATCCATATGGTTAAGAGAATTTGATGGCTTACAACTTGGGGATCCAGAACAGCCGCCGGGCTGAGACATAGCTGTCCCGGGCCACCGTCGCGTAGTTCTATGATACGGAAATTTTGAGATCAGCTTTTGGATTTTCCTTTCTAGCAAATCCCGGAACTCTTACAAGCCTGCTGCCGGAGGGACTTAGTTTCGAAAACCGTACCGGTGCATCCGTCACCTCCCGGTCCGCTCTAAAAGCTGAAAGCAACTCATGCCCTGCCAAGATTTTCAGCCAAGCTGCCAATTCTTGCAGTTTGGACCAGCGCGCGTTTGAAGCCTCGTAAATGGGCCGTTGCGACTCGCCGAGCCGTGACTTCTTCATCGATGAACTTCGTTTGCCGACAAGGCGGCAGCAACAGCATGTCATTTATTGCAGCGTCTGTAGGTGTCGGCGGACAGGCGTTCATTCCGAGTTCCGTCGCGCGAGTGCTTGACGTTCAATAAATCTTCTGCCGCCAGTGGTTTGCGTTGGAGTCCTCTATACAGGACGATGAGTTGTTGCAACTGGTGAAGTTGGTATACGAGTTGCTACTAACTATCAAATCCGAACGTCGCTCTTCTTACTGCCGTGAGGTTCCAACGGAAAAGGGAGATAAGGTACGCTTTCGACTTTCCGAAGTATTTCTCCCGAGCCGGGAGGACCTTCGATCGATTTGGGCCGAGACCACCGAGGTAGAGGGCACGATCATTGACTTTTCCGATGCTGGAGTCTTGCCGCATATCTTCGCGGTGGTAGAAGTACAGCAAACCCGAAGTTTTGTCGTACCTCTCGCCAGGCTCACGAAGAACAAATTGCCTGATAGCAACGGAAGGAGTTAGTTCATGGCTGCATATACTTACCCTGGCGTTTACATCCAGGAAGTACCAAGCTCGGTTCATACCATCACCGGAGTAGCTACTTCTATTGCTGCGTTTGTGGGATGGGCTCCGCAAGGTCCGACCACGCAAGCCGTACTGGTGCAGAGTTTCATGGACTATCAGCGACAGTTTGGCGGACTTGATGCCCGCAGCCTGATGAGCTATGCCGTCGCTCAGTTCTTTAACAATGGCGGACAGCAAGCGTACATCGTGCGGCTAGTCCAGGGAGCGGTCACGACGGGTACCAGTACTGCCACAAGTGCGGTGGCGAACATCGCGGTAACGGGTGGCGCTGTCGAATTCACTGCCAAAAATCCGGGCGTTTGGGCCAATGCAATTGGTATTTTAGTCTCCGGAAGCACGGGCGATACCTTCAACGCCACAGTCGTCTATGCCCCCGGAGGCACGGCCTTGGTCGACCTCGAACAATTTACCGGGCTCGCCGCCGCCACATCTCAGGCGGCGATCAACTCAAAATACGTGAATTTGACCATGAGCGGCACTCCCACCGCGGCTCCGGCTAACGGGCTGTATATGCTGACCGGCGGGACGGATAACAACGGCATCAATGTTCCTGCGGCCGCAGCTGCCTCCGTAACGATAGACAGCCCTGGCAGTACTATCAACGGATTTACCTTTACGGCGCTAAATACTGGAGCGTGGGGAAATGTTTTGGCCATCGGGGCTACTCCATTGGCCGGCGACACGACGAATACCCGGTTTAGCGTGAACGTGGTGAGGCTGAATCCAAATGGCACACTCTCGGTTGTCGAGAGCTTTAACAACCTGTCGGTTAATGCGACTGATCCGTCTTATGTCGTACAAGTGATTAATTCGGATTCGAATTACGTTTCGGTCGCAGCTGTTGGAACACCTACTATTGCCCTGAACACCCCGTTCCCACCCTCCGGGCCCGCTTCCGCTCCGTTCAATGTTCCTCCATTCCTTAGCGGAGGACTGGATGGAGTTGTGTTGGATCCTACCCAGGACGGGGCCGCTTCCGGCGGACTATTTATGAAGGCGCTAAATGCCGATGGCACCGGCACAAAAGGCGTCCATTTACTGGATCGCGTACCAATCTTCAACCTGCTCTGTGTTCCTGGGGAGTCGGAGCTCACAACTATTAGCAACTTGCAGCAATACTGCTATAACCATCGGGCCTTCTACATCGTCGATTGTCCTTCCACCGCTCAGGAGAGCCAACTACAGGCTTCAGGCCCTCTGGCGCTTAGCTCGGGTCAGCTCTCAGGGAACAATCTTACTGCGCAGTATTCAATAAACTCCGCTTATTATTATCCGTGGGTTCAGGCGCCTGATCCATTGATCGGCAATCGACTGCGCTATTTCCCCCCGTGCGGCTTTGTAGCTGGTATTTACGCCTCGACCGACGCAACCCGAGGAGTATGGAAGGCGCCGGCAGGCATTGATGCAAGCCTCACCGGAGTATCGGGATTGCAGTATAACCTCACTGATCTGGAGAACGGCCAACTCAACATACAAGCCATAAACTGCCTGCGCCAGTTTGCCGTCTACGGGGATGTAGTCTGGGGATCCCGTACGATGCAAGGCAACGATCAGACGGGTTCGCAATGGAAATATGTCCCCATCCGGCGGCTGGCTTTGTTTTTGGAGTCCAGTCTTTATGAAGGTACACAGTGGATCGTCTTTGAACCCAACGATGAAACCTTGTGGGGACAGATTCGCCTGAATTTAGGTTCCTTTATGCAAGGTCTATTTCTCCAAGGCGCATTCCAAGGTACTACTCCCCAACAAGCTTATTTTGTGAAGTGCGATGCAGATAACAATCCCCAGTCCAGCATCGACCTGGGTGTCGTAAACATACTGGTCGGGTTTGCTCCGTTGTTCCCGGCTGAGTTTGTAGTGATTCAAATCCAGCAGATGGCAGGCCAGACACAATCGTAAGGAGGCAGTCGTGGGTCAACCTTTTCCGGCAAATTCCAAGCGCCTCGATCCCTATAAGAACTTCAAATTCCGTTTGAAGTGGGATGGCAAATACGTCTATGGAGGCAGCAAAGTTGGAGGTCTGAAGCGAACGACCGAAGTGGTGGAATTCCGCTCGGGCGGCGACCCATCAACTTCGCACAAGTCTCCGGGAAGAAATAAGTATGAAGCGATAACGCTGGAACGGGGTCTTACTCAGGATCTGGCCTTTCATGAATGGGCGGGTTTGGTATGGAATTTCGGCTCCTCGCTGGGGTCGGAGGTCTCACTGGCGAACTTCCGCAAAGATATCTACTTGGAACTCTATAACGAGGCTGGTCAGCTGGTCATGGCATATAAGATCTATCGCTGCTGGGTCTCGGAATATCAGGCGATGCCAGACCTAGATGCCAATGCCAATGCGATCGCCGTTGAGCATATCAAGCTTGAGAACGAAGGTTTTGAGCGTGATACCAGCGTCAAGGAACCGACTGAGCCGACCCTGAGCACAGTCAACGCCTAGCGTCGTCACCCGCCGCTCCGGTAATCGCTTCATGAGAAGCAGTGGTAAACAAGGAGCGGCAAGCATGGTGGCGAGCGCAAGAAAAAACGACAATGAGAGCTCTATCGAGTCCTGACTACCTTCTTATATTGGACCAGGGACTTTATCTATCCCCGATCGACCAGGCTCTCCTGCTGCTTACATTTGCGTCTCCTGAGACTACTTACGAGCATCTGGCAGACTGGCCTCTTGGACGGCGCAACACGGCGCTAATTGAGCTACACCGGCTGTGCTTTGGGACAATGCTTCGCGGATGGACTACGTGCTCCTATTGCCAGGAGAAACTGGAGTTCGAACTTGATAGCCGCACCCTTACGAAACGAGCAGAGGACAGCGAAATGAGCAGCGGCCGGCCGCTGGTTATCGGAGAGCGCGCCTTTCGCCTGCCTTCGAGCCGAGACCTGGCGCAGGCAAGCGCGGAGACCGATCCGGCAAGCGCAGCGCTTCGTCTGGTTGAGGGTTGTCAATTGCAAGCGGAGGGAAAAACGCCACTGACCACCGAAGAGTTGGAAGAGATAGGCGAGCGGATGGAACAAGCTGATCCCATGGCAGAGGTATCGCTGATGCTGCAGTGCCCTGCCTGCGAACGCGATTGCAGCCCGAGGCTGAATATCGTCGCGTTCGTTTGGGAAGAGGTGTCAGGCCGTGCCAGACGGCTGTTGTACGAGGTTCACGCACTCGCCAGTACGTATGGCTGGACCGAGCGGGAAGTGCTCGGATTGAGCGATCACCGCAGAGCGAAGTATCTGGAAATGGTGCGGGCATGAGCCGCTATCTTCAGAAGATCGCTTCTTCTGCGCGCACCGCAAATGACTTTGTTCATCCCTTGCTGGATTCCGTGTTCGCTTCTGTCATACCCCAGGAGCCCCTTCCGGTAATGAAGAGCAGGCCGATCAGAAACGGTTTCAGTTCGGTTGAGGAGGACGTAGGTACCAGTCCGATCGATAGCTATTCGGATACTATCGTGCCGCGGGCCGAAGCGGTGCCGGAGCGGTGGCTAGCGCCGCGTACTCTAACGGAAGGCCCCAAGAGTGCTGCCCCTATTACCAGCCTTGACCAGCCGGATCGAAGTGTAAGCGCAAGCGGCAGACATGTAGTTACCGCCCCCATGCGAGACGATGCGGCTAAAGGGACGGAAAGTTCTCCTATAGCTAATCCACTAGGCCCCGAGCCACCTGCATCTGGCAACGAACGGCGGACGAACTCATCCATTGGCCTCGGCAGCCCGATGGCTGATAGAAGAGAGACACAAGCAACGCCGCTTCACTTTTCGCACGTCTCAGTCCCACAGCTCGAGCCGAAGGACATAACTCCTGTAGTCGGACAGGAGTTGAATCTTCCGAGGCGCTCGCCTAAAGCGCAAGCTGACAAGAAGGAACAGGCAAATCCCGCTGCGTCGTTGGACCACAAACATGAGAATGTTTCCGGTCGGTTCAGCGTGAATGTTGCCCGCACTCCATACTCCGAGCAGGCATCAAAGGTAACGCCGCAAACCGGACGCGAGCCGATCGGCAAGCCCTTGCCGACTCTTGCGGATTCTATTCCGCAACCCTCTTCAAATTTCTTTGGATTGTTGAAGCGCCGTGAACCATCAACAGGATCGCAGTCCGGAAACCGGGAGCCGGACCGGGTCGAGATTCACATCGGTCGGATTGAAGTGGTAGCCGTGCCACCGCCTTCACGTTCGGTCGAATCGAAACCTGTTCCAAAAACCTTAAGCCTGAGTGAATATCTGAAACCCGGACTTGGGAGGGCGTAATGAGCAACGCTCTCGCCATCGCCGGTGTAACCGCCACCCTGCAGTATCTGCTGAACCTGGTTTACAACAGCCCAGGTGCAGTGATGGGCGCGGTATCGATCTCGGCGCTGGCTCCGGACATTGTTCAGACCAGCTTCGCCAGCGGCGCGAACACTCCGCTGCACGTCAATCTATTTCTTCATCAGGTTGGTCACAATTCATCGTGGCGTAATCTCGGCTTGCCATCGTTGGCCGGCGACGGCAGCACGCTCTTACAGACTGCGCCTCTGGCCCTGGATCTGCATTATCTTCTGACCGCCTATGCTTCCGAGGACACGCAGGCGGAAGCACTTTTGGGATTCGCTGTCCTGATGCTTCACGAAAATGCAATCCTGCCACGAGGTCAGATCCGTACCGCCCTGAGTAATCTGCCTTCCACGAATCCAATGGCGAGTGTTCTCAGCGCGTCTGGCCTGGCGGACCAAGTGGAGATGATCAAGGTCACGCCATCCACGCTTGGCCGTGAAGAGATGGCTTGGCTCTGGACTGCATTGAAGGCAGACTACCGCCCAACCTATTGCTTTCAGGTTTCCGTGGTTCTTATTGAGCCACAAACGGCGACCTCGGTGGCACTGCCGGTTCTTAGCCGCAGCATCACTGCGCAGGCCGGACCTCCGGCACAAATCACCGAGGTTCAGCCGCCTCAAGGCCAGATGGCTGCGACTCCCGGACAGATCGTGACTGTTGTGGGCCAGTCACTCGGCGGAGCCAATCAGGCAATCCTGGTCAATCAGCGCTTGGGCATCAAGCCTCCCGCGATTACACTCACGCCGGTCAGCGACACAAGCGTTTCCTTCACAGTTCCGGACGCTACAGCCACGGTGCCTGCGGGCGTGTACAGCCTGTCGCTGCTTTTCGCCTCCAGCGGAGCGCAGGTGCAAAGCACCAACAGTCTGCCAATGCCGGTCGCGCCAAGTATTTTGACCACGCCTGCTCCCGCCGCCACCACGAACAGCTCGGGAACGTTGGTCACACTCAGTTGCAAACCTCAAGTGCTGCCCAACCAGAACGTAAGTCTCTCGGTAGGATCGAACTCGGTGCCGGCGGTGGCCTTTGAATCGCCGACGGCTTCGCTCAGCTTTCAGTTTCCTACGATCGCCGCAGGCTCCTACCTTCTGCGGCTGCGGGTGGATGGCGTGGAAAGTCCAGTAAGCGTGAACTGGTCGGCAACGCCGCCAGCCTTCACCGGACCATTTTTGACGGTATGAATCGGCTGAAACTGCTTGCGATGTTTAAGAGGAGCAAAAATACGGTGCCATGGATTGAGGCCAACCAGGCGTACCTGGCGGCGGAATTTGTGCGACTTCGAAATCGCCTGGGCTCTTCTGCCGACGATTCCGCCGCCGGAGCGGCGCAGAAGGCGCGCGCGTCCATGGACAGTCCGCCGGCAATCGAGCGATTGACTGATCTTTTCGGATTGAGTGAATTTGAAAAGGACATTCTTTTGTTGTGTGCAGGAATCGAGATGGATTCGAAACTGGCGACGCAATGTTGCGAGGTAGAGGGGCGGCAGCAACGGCCCTACGCTACTTTCGGCGTGGCCCTTTCGGCTTTGCCCGCGGCTCACTGGAGCGCTCTCACCCCCCTCCGTCCGTTGCGAGCATATCGACTCCTGGAGATGGAGAGCGGCTACAGCTTTACTTCCGCACCTCTCAAAATCGACGAGCGCATTCTGCATTACCTGGCCGGAGTCAACTTTTTGGATTCCCGTCTGCAACCGGTCATGAAGCTCAGCTCCGCAACAGCGGCCGTGGCGCAGGAGCATCGACAGACGGCCGAAGAAGCGGCCCAGGTTCTCAATAACTCTGCACTGGCTGCGCCTGCAATGCATCTTTGCGGCGACGACGACAACGGTCAGGAAGATACCGCTGCCTTGATTGCGCAAAAGGTGGGCCGGCAGCTGTTCGTAGCGCAGGGAGAAACGCTTCCGGCCGTAGGTCCGGAGCTCGATCAGCTGGCGGTGCTTTGGAGCAGAGAATCGCTGCTGATACCGGCTGCGCTGCTGATCCAGTGCGGCTCCTCGGGATTGAGTGGCGCCGCGCGTTATTTGGCCGAGAGGCTAGACGGGTTGATCTTTCTTGCCAGCCGGGAGCCGCTTCGGCTGAACCGTGCGTTTGTCCGTCTGGAGGTCAACAAGCCCCAGCCCATCGAGCAAAGAAGGCTCTGGCAGCAGGCTCTTGGCGAGTCGGCAAGCAAACTCGGCGAAACCTTGGACGATCTGGCGGAACAGTTCCGGCTGAGCGCGAGGATGATCCTGGCCACAAGTGCGCTGGCGGCGTCGGCTGCGAAAGAAGTGCGGCGCGAGGAGCTGTGGAGCGCCTGCCGGTCGCTGGCCCGTCCCAAGTTGGAGGATCTGGCACAACGTATCGTTCCCGCTGCCGGATGGGACGACCTGGTGTTACCCGAGGCGCAGAGAAATACTCTGCGGCAGCTGGCCGCCCAGGTTCGTTATCGCATGAAGGTCTACGAGACCTGGGGATTTTCAGCAAAGGGACGACGGGGTTTGGGTGTGAGCGCGCTGTTCACCGGCGAAAGCGGGACAGGCAAAACCCTCGCCGCCGAAGTCGTAGCCCGCGAACTATCCCTCGATGTTTACCGTATCGACCTTTCTGCTGTGGTCAGCAAGTACATCGGGGAGACGGAGAAGAACCTGAAGCAGGTCTTCGATGCAGCGGAAGAAGGCGGCGTGTTGCTGCTCTTCGATGAGGCTGACGCGCTGTTCGGCAAGCGCGGCGAAGTGAAGGACAGCCACGATCGCTACGCCAACATCGAGGTCGGCTATCTGCTGCAACGGATGGAAGCGTATCAGGGGCTGGCCATCCTCACGACCAACTTAAAGGCATCGATGGACCGCGCATTTCAGCGGCGCTTGCGTTTCACCCTGCATTTCCCATTTCCTGATGCGGCGCAGCGCCAACTCATCTGGAGCAAGGTATTTCCCTCCGGTACGCCGACGCATGGCCTGGACGTCAAGCGGCTGGCCCAGTTGAATGTCACCGGAGGCAGCATTCGCAACATTGCGCTGAACGCCGCATTTCTGGCGGTACAAACGGACTCGCCCGTGGAAATGCGGCATTTGGTGGATGCGGCACGTTTGGAAGCGCAGAAGATCGAGCGGCCGTTGTCAGAAGCCGAAGTTCGTGGGTGGGTAGCATGAGTCACATCCGAGTAACCATCGACCGGATCGTGTTGAAGGGCATTTCGGCCGGCGACGAACGGGCGCTGGTCGAAGCCTTGCAGACGCAGTTGACAGAAGCCTTGTCGGACCCCGCCCAGCGTGCGGCATGGGCTCGGTCGCATCGGACGCCGGTGCTAAAGCTGGGGCAAATACCTCTGGAAACCGGAGCAGCAGGAGCCAGAAAATTTGGCCGGCAAGTAGGACGAGCCGTTAGTCGAGGACTGAAGCCGTGAGCTACGCCATATTCGACAAAAAGAAATGGGCGGCGTCCGCAAAATCTTCCAGCAAAGCTGCGTCTTCGGGACTTCGTATCGGCCGGGCAGACGATTCCTTGGAGCAGCAAGCGGATCGCATGGCGGCGGAGGTTCTGTCGGGCGGCAGGGCAATGCAGGAATGGTCGCTCTCCTCGATGCCGATCGACGCTCCTGTGCAGAGAAAGTGTCAATGCGGCGGTTCCGGGGGAGCCACGGGGGAATGCGAAGAATGCAAGAAGAAGCATGATTCGACTTTGCAGCGCAAAGCGGACGGGGCTGCGGAAGCCGACATCGCGCCACCAATCGTGGACGAAGTGCTTAACTCACCGGGGCAGCCGCTGGACAAAACAACGCGGGACTACTTCGAGTCGAAGTTCGGCTACGACTTCAGCCAGGTACGCGTGCACGTCGATGCGCAGGCGGCGCAATCCGCAAATGCGGTGAACGCCCGGGCTTACGCTGTTGGCAATCAGATGGCTTTTGCCACAGGGGAATATGCGCCATCCACCTTGCAGGGCCGCAGCCTGCTGGCGCACGAGCTCACCCACGTTCTGCAACAACGCCCTGCAACTCCACGCTCGAACGCCGCTAACGAGTTCGGCGCTGAAACCCGAGGACACCGGAAAACACCACGTGAAACACAGTCCACCCGAGTGCGGCCCATCGGTCCTCGCCGAGTTCAGCGACAACCGAACACCGGCGGCGCAGCTGCCGCACTCGATGCCGATGATCAGAAGGTGGTTGACGCAGCGCAGCGGGAAGCAGGCAAATTCCAATGTAACGTCGACTACGTGCTTTGGGGCATCCTGAATAAGCACTTTCCTGACGACACGCGCAAGCTGGCGGGCACCGGCTGCGACACCGGTATCCCTGGCTTGCGCACGGAATTCTCGACAGTTGATCCGCGCGATCCTAGAGTCACTCGCAGCGTTCCGCTCGTTTATGCCGGCAAGAGCTTTCTGGTCGGCACCGACGCCGCGCATTTTAAAGATCGCGTGGCCGAGATGAAGACTGAGATCGAGAAGATTGACGATTGGCGTCTGGCGAACGTTCTGATCGATCGGCAGGACCTTTCGAATCCCAGAATCACCGGTCAGCTACGTTCCATGGCTCCCATCAAGCTGATCAACTACGGCGAAAAAACCAAGGACGCCGAGATCAAGAGCTACGTCGAAAATCTGAGGACGTTTTCCACTCCCACGCAGGACCACAGCGCCGTCGATCCGCTCTCCGGAAACATGATTATGCAGGTCAATGGGGTCAACATCGTGATTAAGCCCGACGTGAGTGGAGCAGCCGGGGTGAAGGGCGGCCAAACGGGACAACAGCTCACGATGGATCCGCCGAACAGTCCCGGTTTCCAATTCGACGGGCACGGGAAGGTTTTTGGATTTCCCGGGTATAACCCGACGCTAACGCTCGAGATCGTAACCAGCTACGGCCCAACTGCGACCCCGGAAGGAACCTCGGGCTATGGACGCGGCACGACCAAAGAAGATGTCGCCAATAAAGCCACCGCTCTGCGCGTTCATGAGGGATCGCACGGCGAGGACTACATAAACTTTGTTCGTAACAACCCGTTTCCGGTGTTCGGGGGCACCAACGGCATGACCCGGAAGGCGTTCGAAGCCGCGCAAAAGGCCTACTGGGATGCGGTACACGACTGGACAAAGAGAATCGGGCGAAACTCGGAAACGGCGACCGATTGCGTCGGGAAAACGATCGATCAGTATCACAAGGGTGAGGCCGGCTACAAGAATATTTGCCCGTAGCACGAGGCGTTCCGCTTGCGCTTAGACGGCTGCGAAGAACGAAAGGACACAGGAAGCCGGAGAATTCAGAATGGGCGTCACCACATACGCGAGCAAGGAGTCGGCAGCGCCGGTTGCTTCGCAAGCTACGAAGCAGACGGCAACGTCGCGCTTGCGCATCGGTGATGCCAACGATTTCCTGGAACATGAAGCCGATCGCGTCGCCGACGAGGTAATGGCAGGGGCCAGCCCAAGCCGCGGGTGGTCGATGGCGAACATGCCCAACCTTCCGCCAGTGCAGAGAAAGTGTCAGTGCGGCGGTTCCGGCGCTGCCACCGGCGAATGCGAGGAGTGCAAGAAGAAACACGATTCAACCTTGCAGCGCAAAGCGGAGGGCGCTTCGGATGTGGACGTCGCCCCGCCAATCGTGCATGAAGTGCTGAACTCATCTGGCCAGCCGCTGGATAGAGCAACTCGCGACTTCTTCGAGCCGAGATTTGGGTACGATTTCAGCCAAGTGCGTGTGCCTACAGATGCACGCGCAGCGCAATCGGCTCTTGCTGTCCGGGCTCAAGCCTACACCGTGGGACGCGATGTGGTGTTCGGCAGTTCGCGGTATCCCTCCCACTCTAATGAAGCACGCAAGCTCCTCGCACACGAATTGACGCACGTGATGCAGCAATCAGGCGGAGATCCTGTATCGGATCGAGCGCAAGTCCGTCCGTCGATGAGGCTGCGGGCCTCCAAGAAATCCGTACAGCGCCAGTGCAGCGCGAGCCCGTGCCCACCGGTTCCCAGACCATTGCCATCGTTGCCTCCGACCCCGAAACAGGCAGAGGTGTGCCTGCAAGAACAATATGCGGCGACCCACCCGGATGCGAGGCCAGGCATTTCACTTGGGTTCAATTTGGGCTGGACGACGCTGACGGGCAAGGACGTAGCGGAGCGGCAGGCACTCAAATGTTTAAAGGGAGGAACTACGGCGAAGGCCGGGCCGCACTTTACCGCGAAGCATGGAATGTATGCGGGTCAGCCGGATATCTGGGATTTCGCAAACCGGACCATGTACGAGGTCACCACTGCTGGCCAGGCAGTCTTCAAATCCGGCACAACCGGCAAGCTCGCTTCCCAAATCGCGCTGGCAAACGACATCACTGGTGTAGCGGAGTGCGGCGGGCTGATGTTTTCGGCGGGAGATTGGGTTCCTTCGGGATCCTGTTATTTGTTGCCCAGTGGTCTCTATATCCAAACGGTGAACACGAACGGCGTCCTGATTTACACAGTTTTGAAAGACGGCACCAAGGAAGTGGCCTTGGCTACGCTTCTCGCAATGATGGCCACGCTATTGAAGAAAGGCGGCGGCGCGGCCGGACGGCAGGTGGCCACGGCTCCCCTGAAAGCAGCAGGACCTGCTTACGCCGTAGCTACTCTGGTGGCGGCCGCAGTTCTGCTTGGGTCAGGACGTGCTGAAGCAAAACCCGGGCCCGGCGATGAGGAACCCATTGTGCAGATGTTTAAAGCGCTGGCGCAAAAGGGCACTCCAGTTCCGCCGGAAATTCAACAGATGATTGAGGCCGACCCGGAACTGAAGGCCAAGCTGGACGAAGCCTTGAAGAAGGGCGGCGACCCCTCGGAGGTGCAGAAGGAACTTAATGCAAAGATCCTGAAGATTATCGCCGACAACCCGGACCAGTTCAGCAAGGAAGACCTTGAGAAGGTTTTGTTGATGACGGAGATGGCCAGAAAATCTCTGCCAGACGCTTCTGTCACAGCGAGTAAGGTTCGTCAAATGTTGGACAAAAAGGCAGGAGCTGACGGCGCCGCAAAACCCGGAGATGAAAGCAAACCAACGGTTCGGGAGCGTGCGGCGAAGCAGGGGACGGCTACCCCGCAAGCAACGGGTGGCCAGCCCAGTTCGCCGCCACCCACAAAAGAAGCAGGCGCAGCCACCGCGCAAGGGACGGGACCCACCGCAGATGCGAGGCCGACGGTGTGGGACAAGGCCAAGTATCCGGGACTCAGCGATGATTCCATTAACAAGATCAAGTCGGCTCAGGGCGCGGTCAAAACGCTGTGGGACGGGGTGGTCACCACCGCACCAGACGGACCTAAAGTCACTGACGAACTAACTCAGCGCTTCTTCCGGATTGTGCCCGGCGATCTGACACCCGACCAGGCGCAAGAAATTATTGGTCGCCTGGCACCGGCCGAGAAGGCCAGTGGAGAAGAAGTGCTGGAGGCCCTTCAAACCGCTGTTGAACAAATTCAGCATAAGAAACAAGAACAGGAGGCGGTAACCGCCGAATCGGGAGTGGCTACCATCGAGCCTTCTAAGAAAAAAGGCACTGCACCAGACTCGCAGGGGATCGCAAAACTAGCTGAACTAGCACGAAGTGGCGATTTCTCCGGGATTTCAATGGGGCAGGTCAAGCTGTCATGGAAGATCGACTCGGCAAATGCGGGGGAGATCAACGCGACTCTGAAGAGTATTACGGCAGACGGCATCAGGTGCGCGGCACGAGTTGGAGGTCGAATCCTGAGCCGAAAGGGACAAGAGCTTAGCATACGGATCGTTTGGGCTACGCCCCTGGTGGCGCCTGACGGGTCGATTCTTCAGGACGCAAGCACAATCATTGGAATTACGCGATCTTACACTCTCCTCACTAAGTAGGATGCCCACGATCTTGATACTGAGTGAAGAGGTTTAGCCTGGCACTACGAGAGCTGGCTGCAAGAACAAACTGAACTGGCATAAGTAATGAGCGCTTCTCCCATTTCGCCGCGGTTAGTGAAGAGTGGCATCGTCACGCTCGACCCGGATACAGCGGTTGTCCAGAGTGTGATTGCCCTGCAGTACAACCCCGACTCGCTCAGCCGTACGCTACAAATTCAGGCAGTGCCGGGAGGGCAGGACGGCGTTCGGGTGGACGCTTTGCGGCTGCGCGGCCCGGCGGTTGAAACCATCAAGATCGAAGCGCAATTGGACGCGACGGATCAATTGGAATTGCCGAACCGGTATCCGGTCGCGGTGCAGTACGGCTTGTCGCCGCAGCTGGCACAACTGGAGATGCTGGTGAATCCCAGCGTGGAAGTCCTGATGTCGGACGACAACATGGCGAACAACGGCGCGCTGGAGATCATTCCTCTGGAACAGCCGCTTACGTTGTTTGTCTGGAGCAGGAATCGCGTTGTTCCGGTGCGGCTGACAGAATTTTCCGTCACCGAAGAGGCATTCGATCCGAACCTGAACCCGATTCGCGCCAAGGTTAGCCTCGGCATGAGGGTGCTCAACGTGGACGATCTCGGATTCGACAGTCCTGGCGGACAAATGTTTATGGCTTATCTGAGCACCAAGCAGCACCTGGCGTCGAAGGTGAACAATGTAGCGCTTTCGGTTCTGGGACTGGGAGGCTTGCCGTGAAGAATCCATTGCTGACGCTGATCCAGATGGGAGTGGTGCCGTCGGTGAGTTTCCCGACCGACAGCCGCTATTACAACGCAAGCACGCTCACCTATATCACGCCGACGGGCGAGACCATCAGTTACCTGGCACGCCGCGTTGTCCCACAACCGGGGGCACCGAACTTTGCAACCGTCGCTACCCACGCTGTGAGACAAGGCGACCGACTGGACCTCATTGCGGCCAAATACCTGGGCGATCCCATGATGTTCTGGTTGATCTGCGACGCCAACGGCGCAGTACGACCCAGTGAACTGGTGGGAACGCCGGGAACCGTGCTCAACATCACGACGCCGCAAGGTGTTCCGGGAATGTCGAATGCTTAACAGCGTTCAATTGCGATTGATGATCGGGCCGATCCTGCCCTTAACACCTTCGCGCGCGGTAATGGATGCGCTCGCCGAGGTGGAGGTGCAGGTCGATGACGTGGGCCAGAGCGGCTTCAAGCTCAGCTTCAGCATCGATAAGCAATCGCCTTTGCAAATCCTGTTCCTGCTGACCGGTGGGATGCCTTTGTTGTTCATGCGGGTGGTGATCATGGTGGTGGTCAACGGCGTGACCAACGTGCTCATTGACGGCGTGATCACCAAGAACACAATTGCTCCTGGCGACAAAGGGTCGAACTCCACGCTCACGCTCTTTGGCAAAGACCTGACGGTATTGATGAATCAGTCGAATTGCAGCGCTATCCCGTACCCGGCCATGCCGGCGGAGGCGCGTGTGGCACTGATTCTGTTGAAGTATGCCTTTTACGGCGTGGTGCCGCTGGTGATTCCCAGCGTGCTCCTGTTCGTTCCTCTGCCGATCGACGAGATACCAAGCCAGCAGGGAACGGACCTGGACTATATCCAGTACCTGGCTAAAGAGGCAGGCTACGTCTTTTACATTGCTCCCGGACCATTGCCGGGAATGAGCAAGGCGTACTGGGGACCGCAAGTCAAAGTCGGTCCCGTGCAGCCTGCCCTCAGCTCTGACATGGATGCTTATACCAACGTCGAGAGCCTGCATTTTTCTTTCGACCAGGAAAAGAACAAGCTCCCAATCGTATACATCTACAACTCGGAGACCGGAATCAGTATTCCGATTCCGATGCCTCCGATCACTCCCTTGAATCCTCCGCTAGGCGTGATTCCGCCGCTGCCCACCAATCTTCTGCCACCGGACTTGACTCCGTTCAAGGACGACCTGGCGAAGAAGCCGATACCACAGGCCATCATGATGGGCATGGCTCGTGCAGCGGAAAATGCTGAAGCGGTTTCCTGTGAGGGAAGTCTGGATGTAACTCGCTACGGAGGAGTGTTGCAGGCGCGGCAATTGGTCGGCGTACGCGGTGCCGGGCCAGCCTTCGACGGTCTGTATTACGTGAAGCGTGTGACCCACAAAATCAAGCGCGGCGAGTACAAGCAGGACTTTACTCTGACACGCAACGGTTTGGTTTCAACGGTACCGACGGTGAACCTATGAGCGACCCGAATGCTACTCCCGGCGGATCTCCCAGGCGTTTTTACGGCAAATACCGCGGGTTGGTGATCGAGAACCTCGATCCCGAACAGATAGGGCGGGTGTTGGTGCAGGTTCCCGACGTCCTGGGCGAGATCCCCTCGAGTTGGGCGATGCCGTGTGTGCCGGCGGCGGGGATTCAGTCGGGCTGCTTCATCGTGCCGCCTATCGGTTCGCAGGTGTGGGTGGAGTTTGAGCAGGGCGATCCCGATTATCCCATCTGGACGGGAGGGTTCTGGGGATTAGTGGCCGATGTTCCGATCTTTGCCACGGCGCCTCCGGCCATTCCGCCGGGGCAGAATATCGTGCTCCAGACAACCGGACAGAACATGATCATGGTCAGCGATGCTCCCCCCACGCCGATAACCGGCGGCATTGTGCTCAAGAGCGTGAGCGGCGCCATGATCGTGGTGAATGAGACAGGGATTTATATCAGCAATGGACAGGGCGCCATGATTACGCTGGTCGGCCCGACCGTCGATGTGAATGTGGGCGCCTTAACAGTCCTCGGCTGACCGAGTGCCACATTGTGGTACATCACGGGACCATCATTTGAGAAGGGGGTTTAGCGAAATATGCCGGCACCGATTTTGCATATGGGAGCAACGGTAATGTGCGCTCACGGCGGACAAGCGATTCCCACCGTACCCAGTCCGGTGGTCTTGGTTTCCGGAATGCCGATCGCCACCATTGCAGCGCCCTACGCGGTTGCCGGGTGTGCGTTTGTGCCGCCGGCAGGCAATGGTCCCTGTGTCACGGCGCAGTGGGTGGTTGGAGCGGTGCAGGTGCTTTCGCAAGGACAACCGGTCGTCATCATGACCGGCGTGGCAACCTGCGTTCCCACTGGTACGCCGCTGATGCCGGTGGTGGCGCAGACCATGGTTTTGGCGATGTAACTCCGCAGTCCACATTTGCGGCGATTTCGCAGGTGTAACCACACGTTATGAATCTGAATTTCGCGTATCAATTCGACGGCCGCGGCCGCACGCAGGAGGCGTCGCAGCAGGATTACCTGAGGCAACTGATCGAACAGGTGCTGTTCACGTCGGCAGGCGAGCGCGTCAACCTGCCGGATTTCGGCAGTGGGCTCCTGCAGCTGGCCTTTGCTCCTAACAGCGTCGAATTGGCGGCAGCCACGCAATTCTCGATTCAGGCTGCGTTGCAGAAGTGGTTGTCCGGATACATGACTGTGCAATCGGTGGTGGCTTCGTCTGACGAGGCCGTTCTGACAGTGACCGTCACCTACACGCCGCTGAACACAGATGTGACGCAAGTGCAGACCTTCAGCTTCGGGACAACATCATGATCTACCGCTGTTGCACGGCAAACCGGAGAAACGCGATCGTGGCCAATCCCAGCGCGATTACCGCGTCGGTGACGGTCAACGCGCCGGGTAGCGGCTACGTCGTCGGCGATGTGCTCACGGTGGCGCAGGCCGGTTCCAGCAGCACCGCGGCTGTCACGGTTACGTCCGTCGCAACTGGTGGCGGCGTAGTCACGGTCGCCTTAAGCGCAAACGGTAGCGGCTACAGCACAGCCAGTGGCGTGCCAACCACAGGTGGCAAGGGCTCTGGCTGCACGTTGAACATCGTGAGCACGCCGAACGGTATCGACTATCTGGAGGTACTCGATCACGAAGCCATCGCCTTGAATATTCCGCGGCAACAGACGCTCCTTCTGTACTGCCTGCTGCCAGTGCCCAGCAATCTCACGCCCGATAACCTAATGATTGAAGGTGGTGAGAGCATTACCGACATCACCGTGAGCTGGGTCGCGCCGGCTACTGCTCCACCGGCGGCGTTAACCACCAGCGGCGAGCAAAGCTATCTCACGTCGCTACCCAATGCCGCGAATGTGCTGGTCGTCACGACCAACAAGCCAGGGGACTTTTCCCGCTACCGGCTGCGGTTGGTGAACTCCACTGCGCAGGCCAACGCCAACCCTTTCGCAGTTACCACAACGCTTCAGGGTTTTGATCCGCAACTGGCCGAAGTGGAGTTTTCATTCAAGGTGGAGTGCGGCCCGCAGTTCGACTGCAACCCGCCGGCGTCTCCCTGCCAGCTTTCCACCACCACTCCGCCTGCAATCAACTATCTCGCGAAGGATTACGGAAGCTTCCGCACACTGATGCTGGACCGGCTGACGCAGCTCTTGCCGAACTGGAGCGCTACTAGCGAAGCGGACCTGGGCATCGTACTTGCCGAGTTGATCGCCTTCGAAGCCGACTACCTGAGCTATCAACAGGATGCCATCGCCACCGAAGCCTACCTCGAGACGGCGCGCAGCCGCGTTTCGCTGCGCCGTCACGCCCTCCTGATGGATTATCACGTACATGACGGCTGCAACGCGCGCGTCTGGATTCACCTGACCGTGGCCGGAAATCCGGGCGACCAAATCGTGCCGGACGATACCGCGCTGTTTTTTACATCTTCTCCGGGCATGCCGGCCAGCCTGCAACAGGGCGCGTCGATGGAGGACGCGGTTGCTGTCAACGGGGTGCAGGTGTTTGAGCCGATGCAGCAGGCCGTGCTTTATCCGGAACACAACACGATGCCGCTCTACACCTGGGGCGAGGCGAATTGCTGCCTGCCGCAAGGTGCGACGCAGGCGACCCTCTTGGGATCGTTTCCAAACCTGCAGCCGGGTGATGTGCTGATTTTTCAGGAAGTAGTTGGGCCGCAAACCGGCAATACCGCGGATGCCGATCTTCGTCATCGTTGCGCGGTGCGGCTGGCGCAGGTGGCCATTCAGGATGCTAGTGGCCATTCCTTGCTTGATCCACTTTTCGGCGAAAGCTCCAGCGCGTCGAACACGGAAAGCCCTATCGCTGTAACCCAGGTCCAGTGGTCGCAAGATGACGCCTTGCCATTTCCTGTCTGCTTATCCTCGACTTACGAGGATTCTTCCGGTCAACACACGATCACGAATGTCAGCGTGGCATTGGGCAATGTGATTTTGGCAGATCACGGTTTGTCGATCAGCAACAAACCGATGGGGAGAGTGCCGGCGCCGCAGCTGTTCTATCCGCCCTCTTCCGGTGCCGATCCTTGCCAGGCGTCACCAGCCTCGGCTGTTCCCGTGCGGTTTCGGCCAACCCTTCCCGATAGTCCGCTCACGCAGGCGGTGCCGCTGCCGCTGGCAGGTAGCCCAGTGACTCCGAGTGTCGTGCTTTTGGGAGGAATGGGGTCGACCAGTCTTACCGACTCCAACGGATTCGTCTGCGTAATGGTGGAGGCGAACAATCCACTGGCGTGGCCGCAGTTCTTCGGCGTGATGGTCAATCAAAACGCGACCACGACGGCAAACTTCGATTTGTCGGTAGTGTATGCTCCGCCCGGCGGGCCCGTTGGGGTGAGCGGTCCAGTCGTTTTGGAGAAATTCACTAACCTCTCATTGCAAACCGCAGACACTAACTACGCGCCGTTTCAAATCAATTCACTTTCACGGCTCATCCAAGTGCCTTCCACCTTCGCACTTCCGTCCACGGCCCCTACGAAATTCCCGGCTACGCCGACCATGCTGACCAACACGGGAGCTGTGAATTTGCAGGATGGCAGTACTCCCCCGATCACCTATCTCACCGTGCAGGCGGTCAATCCGGCGGAATGGCTCGCGGCCTTCGGAGTCCTGGCGCAAGGAGCCCAACAGCAGTCGTCGGTCTTCAATTTGGCGCTGGTGTACAGCCCGCCTTGGGGAGGCGTAGGAGTTTCTCTTCCGGTCACGGTTGAGCTGTTTACCGGCTTGAACCTTGAAGGGCTGGAAGCGCAGCCTGTTACAGCCTCGGAGCTGATTAGCGTGAAGAGTTCGGCGCAGCACCCGAATCCGAGTCTGTCAGCGTATGACCTGATGAACTTCGATGCCAGTGACGCTGTGCCTGAGATCACTTTGCAAGGCACGTTTGACGCTGTCACCTCTTCCTGGGCGCCGCAGCAAGACTTGCTGGGAAACTCCGAATCTGATCGCGTCTTCGTCGTCGAAGTGGAGTCCAATGGCACGGCCACTCTGCGCTTTGCCACTCCCACCGATCCGAGCTCAGGCGAGCAGACCACGAATGGAATGGTCCCTGACGCCGGCACATCGTTTGTCGCTAACTACCGAATCGGTAACGGCACAGCGGGGAACGTGGGCGCGGAGAGTCTGGTGAACCTACAGGCTTCCGACGCGCGAATCCTATCTTGTACGAATCCGCTTTCCGCAGTAGGGGGAAACGATCCTGAAACCAATGACCAGATCCGCCGCCGAGCGTCGCAGGCGTTTCTGTCGCAGGAACGATCCATCACGATGACGGATTACGAAGCGATTGCCGAAGAGAATTCGCAAGTGGATCAGGCGGTGGCTTCGCTGCGTTGGACCGGAAGCTGGTATTCGGTATTTGTAGCTGCCGAACCGAAGGGCGGAGGCAATCTGACGACAACCCTGCAACAGACGCTCAACGCGGCGGTTGATCGTTATCGCCTGGCGGGACAGGGCCTGCAATTGCAGTCGCCGCAATATGTGCCGCTGCAAATTGAGTTGCAGGTCAACGTGGACGCGAACTACTTCCAGGCCGATGTGAAGCAGGCGCTGCTCCAGGTTCTAGGCAACCAGATGCTGCCCAATGGACAAAAAGGCCTCTTCTATCCCGACAATTTCACCTTCGGCCAGACCGTCTATCTCAGCCCGGTTTACGCGGCGGCCCGCACCGTTGCCGGGGTGACCTCTGTGATTGCCACAGTGTTCCAGCCACAGGGAGTGAACTCAACACGGTATCTCGCGGCCGGAGAGATCAAGCTGGGCTCGCTTCAGGTAGGCCGCCTGGACAACGATCCCAATTATCCCAATCATGGGCAACTCACGCTGAACATGCAGGGGGGCAAGTGAGCGACGAACGGCGCGACGGGTTGCTGATGGGACTTGCGAGCGACACGAGGGTGACCTTATGAGCTGCACGGGTATGCCGGATTGCAATTGTGGTTGCTGCGCCGGAACCAGCGTGCAGACACCGCAACCTCGCGTCAATCCGCCGGGCCTGCCTTCCGTAGGCTACCGGATAGGGAACTGGGCAAGCTTTAAAGAGTCAATGCTGGCGCGGCTCTCCAGCCGCGACTACCCGGCGCTGGCCGCGTTGAAAACTCGCGAGGACGACGATTTCACGATCGCTCTGCTGGATGCAGCGGCGCTCGTGCTCGACATTCTCACCTTTTACCAGGAGCGTCTGGCGAACGAGAGTTACCTGCGCACTGCCGTTCAGTTGCGTTCGTTGACTGAGTTATCGCGCCTGATTGGATACCAGCCTTCACCCGGAGTTTCGGCTTCGACCTACGTGGCATTTACGCTGAAGAGCGCTCCCGGGCAGCCTCCCGATCCCACCGCGACGGCGATTACGATTTCGGCCGGAACCCAGATCCAGAGCGTGCCTCCGCAGGGGCAGACCGCACAGACCTTCGAGACATCCAGCGACATTACCGCGAAACCGGACTGGAACGCGCTACCGGTGCTTGCCGTCAAGCCCTGGGTTCCTCCCGGCAGCAGCAACAGCGTTTACCTGAGCGGCACAACAACTCAGCTGCAGCCGGGCGACGCGCTGCTCATCCTCGGAGTTCAGCGCGAAGAGTGGAGTTCTTCGGGCAATGCCACTCCGAGCGACCAATGGCGAGTGGTGGTGCTGAACAAAGTGACCGTGGATACGCAGCGACAGCTCACGTTGGTTTCCTGGGACAGCGAACTGTCGCACGGCGAACAAATTGAGACACGCCTCCGGATACTCTCTCGCCAGCCGCGCTGGACGACGGCGAAAGTATTCGCTTTTCGCCAGAAGGCATCGCTCTTCGGGCACAACGCGCCCAATCCGAATCTGTTTGTGAATGCCAGCACGACAAAACCTTCCACCAGCCTGATCAACGCAACCAACCCAACTTCGTGGCAGTGGAATAACTTCCAGATCGCGTCGCCCGATCAAATCGATCTGGATGCTGCTTACCCGAAAATCGTGGCAGGGAGCTGGTTTGTGCTCACCAGCTTTGCGATCGATGCCGGCGGAGTGGAACGTTTCGCGCAACTCTACCGGGTGACCAGCGCGAAGGCGGTCTCGCTCTCCAACTTCGCCTTGAGCGGCAAGGTTACCGAACTGGCGGCCGATTTCCAGGACCCCGCGATCAATCCTGGGCCCGCCAGCGGGAACGGCTTCACTTTGACGGGAACCGAAGTCTGGGCGCAAAGCGACCAGCTCACCGTAGCCGAGCAGCCCCTGGATTATCCGCTCTATGGAACGCTGATTGATCTGGAAGACTGGCGGCCCGATTTGTTGAATGCCACGGTCATTGCCATTTCCGGAGTGAGCCAGAAGATTTCCGTCAACGACGGCGTTCTGGGATTACAGTTCGTCCCTGACGACAGCTCCGCTTCGCCCGTGGTCGTCAAGCCTGGAGACATCTTCGTTATCACCGATCCAACACCGCTGCCGATTGCCAGCGATGGAACGATCTCTTCGTGGATAAACTCTTTTGCTCCCACAGCCCTGAAGGTCGCAGATGCCAGCGGACGCACCGGCACGCTGCAGGGAACGGGCGGGACACAGTTGTCTCTCAGTCTTTTCTCGCTCGCGCCATCCAGCAGCAGCGACCCTGAGATCAGCGAGTACGCAATGGTCTCTTCGATGAGCAACGTCGCCAGCATCAACAACGATCCCACTTCCGGCCACACCCGGATTCAACTGAAGTCGGCGCTGCAAAATTGCTACGACCGCGCTGCCACCACCATCAACGCCAACGTTGCGCTTGCTACCCACGGCCAGTCGGTGAGCGAAATCATGGGAAGCGGCAGCGCCGCTACCCCGAACCAAAGCTTTACCCTGAAGCAGTCACCCTTGACGTATGTGCAGGCAGCCACAGCCACCGGCAGACAGAGCACTCTACAAGTGCAGGTGAATGGTGTGGCATGGTCAATGGTGCCGAGCCTGTATCAGGAGGGTCCGGCCGACCCGGTGTTTGCCGCGTTGAATCAGTCAGACGGGACGACCGATATTCTTTTCGGGGACGGAGACGAGGGTGCAACGCTGCCGACGGGGCAAAACAATATCCAGGCGAACTACCGCATCGGACTGGGATCGTCAGGCAATGTTGCAGCAAACTCCGTGACCACTCTCATCGACCGGCCTTTGGGTGTGAGCGGAGTTACGAATCCGCAAGCAGCTACCGGTGGCCAGGATCCGCAGTCGGTCAACGACATTCGTTCCAATGCCCCACTCACCGTGCTGACGCTAGGACGCGCTGTGTCCCTGGAGGATTACGAGAACTATGCCAGCACCTTCGCCGGCATAGCCAAGGCCCATGCTATTTGGATTCCGAGCGGGCCCTCACAGGGTGTGTTCCTGACGGTGGCCGCGGCAGATGGGTCGGCTCTACCGTCGGACAGCCCGACCATCGCCAATCTGCTGGTGTCACTACAAAACTATGGCAACCCGCTGATCCCGATAACGGTGCAGTCGTTCCTGGAAACCACGTTCGGGCTCACGGCCGATCTACAATACGATCCCGCCTACTCGCAGCCCGCTGTGCAGGCCCAAGTCCTGCAAACTTTGTCTCAGAAGTACGGCTTTGCGCAACGAGATTTTGGTCAAGGTGTCTCCGTTGACCAAGTCACCGCCGTCATACAGGCGGTGGACGGCGTGATTGCGGTGAACGTCAAGCAGATTTACACGCTGTACACGAGTGCCGGAGGCGATCTGGGCAGGAGCAGCTTGGTTAGTCTTGCAAGGTTCTCAGCGTGGCGCTTGCGCCTGATTCCGCTTGGCCTGTCGCGACCGCCTTCGGCTTCTCCGGTCCAGATCAATGCCTATCTACCGGTGGCCAGCAGTCAAACGCTGCCGCAGCCGGCAGAGATTCTTGTGCTCGATCCAAGTCCGACTTCTGTGGTTCTGGGAGTGATGTCGTGAGTACGCAGGGACACAAACTGTTCGATCGCCTGCCTGCCGTCTACCGACTGAAGGATGCGCAGCAGTCCGGGTTGAGCGCTGCGCAATTGGCGGAGTTGAGCCAGTTGCAGGGGCTTCAGAGTTCCGGCGTGGCGCTCACGACGCAACAACAGGAGCACTTGAACCTGCTTCTGCCGCTTTCGCGTGGGCCGCTGCAATCGTTGCTCATGCTGATTGAAGAGCAGCTGACGGTCGTCGACAGCGATCTCGACCAGCTTTATGACGATCAGTTCATCGAAACCTGCGCATCGTGGGCCATTCCATATATCGGCGACCTGATCGGGTACAAGCCGGTTTACGGCGTGGCTCCTGCGGTAGCCAGTCCGCGCGCTGAAGTAGCCCACACGATTTCCTTTCGCCGGCGAAAGGGCACCATCCTGGTGCTGGAACAACTCGCGCGGGATGTGACCGGTTGGGGAGCGCACGCAGTTGAGTTCTTCAAAATTCTGTCGGCAACGCAGTATATGAAGCATATCCGGCCGCAGAGTTATTACTCGCCCGACTTGCGGAGCTGGATGCCGCGCACATATATGGACAGCGGCTTCGATACTACCGCCCACACCATCGATGTGCGTTTCATCGCGGGCGGTGATGGCCGCTATAACGTGCCCAACATCGGCATCTTCCTCTGGTCGCTCAACGCGTACAGCCTGACAACTATTCCGGTGACCGCCGTGGATGCCAGCGGACAGTTCTTTCGCATCAGCACGCTTGGTGCCGACATGCCGCTGTTCAACAACCCAATGTCGCAGGGTTCGCAGATTTCGCAGGCGGCACAGCCGGTGAATGTGCCCGCGCGTTTGTTGCGACGCGTGCTCTGCCAGGACCTGCAGAGCGGAGCAGGCGCTGTGTATTACGGCCAAGGCAGCAGTCTCGCTCTCTATCTCAACGGCACCTTGCTCAATCCTTACCAAATTCAGGTTTGTAATCTCTCCGGAGCGGACGGCCACTGGGCCAACGTTCCTTCGAGCAGCAGTCCCTATGTTGTGGCTATCGATCCTGAGCTGGGACGGATCGCGTTGGCAAAACCACTTAGCTCGCCGCCGGCAGCGGGATCACCCACGACATCGTTGCAGGCTTCGGTCTACTGCGGCTTCAATGCCGAAATGGGCGGCGGGGAGTATTCGCGCTCCGAAACTTTCCTGGTGGACACTCCCTCCGCGGTACTGCCATTCCCTGACACACAAACCCCGGCCCGCTATTCCACATTACAAGGCGCTTTGACTTATGCACTGGCGAATGCCGATGGACAGGGACAGATGGCGGTTGAGATTACCGACAGCGGCATCTACCAGTTGAATACCGCGAGTTCCTCAGGATTGCAGCTCAACCTTCCGGCGGGGATGACGCTGGAACTGCGCGGTGCCGATAATCATCGCCCGACGTTGATTTTGGGCAGCGAGATCACGGTACTCGGTCAAGCCGGAAGTTCTCTGTGCTTGAACGGATTGTTGTTGGCCTACGGAGCAGGCGCATCCGTTACTGCGATTCCGGTGGCGTTGATTCACGTACCCAGCAACGGAAATGCGCTGACTTCGCTACAACTCAATCACTGCACGGTAGTACCCGGGCTAGCGCTCACTGCGCAGGGAGTAGCGCAGAACCCCAACCAGCCGGCGGTAATGGTGGAATGTCCCGGCACACAATTGGACGTTCAGAAATCCATCGTGGGAAAAGTGCTGGTGCACCAACTCGCTTCAGCTAGTATCTCCGACAGCGTTGTGGACGCCTGCGCTTCTACGGGTATTGCCTATGCTGCGTTGGATGGCACAAGCGGAGGTGGCAGCCTTAGCTTGCAGGGCAGTACGGTTATCGGCAAGGTCCACGCCGCGCTGCTCTCCCTGGTGACGAACTGTATCCTGTGGGCGAATTTGGCTGCCGGTGATAGCTGGGCCGCGCCTGTCATTGCCGATCGCAAGCAGCAGGGCTGTGTGCGCTTTACCTACCTTCCGTTCAGTGCAGAGGCGGCGCCCTTACCCCGGCAATTCGAGTGCATGCAGCGCACGGTAGGCGGTCGCGAACCGGTCTTCTATTCGCTGCAGTACGGGGACCCCGGATACGCCAAGCTCTGGCCTTCCACCAACGACGGAATCCGGCGCGGAGCCGACGATGGCGGAGAGATGGGGGCATTCCACTTCGTCATGGCCCCTATGCGCGAAACTGATTTAGGCGTCCGTATACAGGAATATGTTCCCGTAGGCCTGCAGTGCGGCATTTTTTATCAAACGTAAAAAAGGACCCGGTATGAGTTTCGACAATAGCCGTTTCACTTTTGATCCGTGGAAAAACTACCTGGGCGTAGTGATGCAGCAGGGGCGGGTGCAACTGGACTCGGACTGGAACGAGTGGGTGGCCGAGTTACTGCGGCGCGTTCAGGCGGGTACCCTCGACATACTGGGATTATCAGGCGTGCCCACCAGCACGCCCAACGCCTTCAAGATTACCGCCGGCCAGCAGACCAGCAACAACACGACAACCAATCAGATCAGCATTGGCACGGGCCGAATCTACGTAGACGGTGTTCTGGCCGAGAATCATGGAACCAAGGGTTCGGTGCAGTGGGACGCGGCGCTGGCGGAATGGTCACCGACTCCGCAAGTACCCATCGACTACACCCAACAGCCCTATCTCCCCGGCGCGGCGCTTCCGGGCGCAGGCGCAACGGCGCCCAACGGTCCTTTCCTGGTGTATCTCGACGTGTGGCGGCGCGACATCGATTATGTCGCTGCGCCCGATCTGGTCGAGAGCGCCGTAGGAGTTGACACTACCGGACGATACCAGACGATTTGGCAGGTCAAGGTGGCGAATGTAAGCAGCGGAGTTTATTGCTCGACCGCCGATCCGGCCGTTTCTTCCATTCCCGCTAATCCCGCGGTTACCGACTGGCAAAGCATGTTCCAGGTTTCGGCCAGCCAACTGACCGTGAGCGGTGGCAGCCCGGCAGCATCACCGAATCCCTGCACGCTTAGTCCTGCCAGCGGCTACACTGGTATGGAGAACCAGCTCTACCGTGTGCAAATTCATCAGGGCGGAGCCGGGTCGGCTAATCCCCCCACCGCCGCAAGCACGGCAACTTTTAAGTGGTCGCGCGAGAATGCATCAGTGACGACCGGAGTGTCGGCCATCGGCTCGGTGACCAACTCAATCGGCAATCCCGCCAGTCAGTTGACCGTGCAAAGCATGGGCCGCGACCAGGTGCTGGGTTTCAATCCCGGCGATTGGATCGAGGTGATTGATGACAATCTGGACCTGAACGGCATTCCCGGCGAACTGCATCAGATCGACAGCATCAACGCTGCTGCCAAAATCATAACCCTCGATGCGGTCGTCAGCTCCACCAACTTTCCGGTTAACAGCACCAACCAGACGACTGCCAGCCGACATACCCGCATCCGGCGGTGGGATCAGTCGGGAACGATTTATCTGAGCGATGGAGTGACGCCATGGGCCGATTTGAACGCTGTCGGTAATACGGGCATTCCGATTCCGCCGCTTGGCACGACCCTCCTTCTGGAGAACGGGATCACCGTCAGCTTCAATCTCGCCAATTCCGCAGGCGTGTTCCAGAGCGGCGACTATTGGGTCTTTGCTGCCCGCACGGCCGACGGCTCCGTTGAATCGTTGAATCAGGCTTCGCCGGCGGGAATTCATCACCACTACTGCCGCTTAGCGATGGTTGATTTCACCGCAACCCCGCCGACCGTGAGCGACTGTCGGCGCCTGTTTCCATCGCTGGCGAATCCCGCACTTCACATCACCAATGCCTATGTAGGCGGCACGAAGCTACTGAACAATAGTTTGGTCACAATCCAGAATCTGTTTTCCGGGATCAGCGTGGTTTGCGATGGAGCGATCGATCCGACAATCTTGTCGCAGCCCGGCGTTTCTTGGAGTTCGACTGTCAACTACACACCCGGACAAGTCGTGATTTCCGGTGGGAACTACTACATCTGCTCAACCGCGAACTTGAATCAGACGCCGCCTAATGCTACCTATTGGAACCCGGTTCAATTCAATTCCCCCATCTGTTATGTGACGGTCGATATTCCATCGCCCACCGCGGGCGAAGGATTCAGCTCAGTCCATCTCTCCTCCGCGGTCAGCGTCTCAGGCAACACCATCAACTGGACACCCAGCACGGCCGCGCAGACGGTCTTGCAAACTCAGGTCACTTTGACGGGACAACCAGTGCTGGCTCGATTTACCTTGAAGGGAAATTTTGTATGGGCGCAAGGCAATCCGAGTGTTTACTTGAACGGAGCATGCAATCCGCTCTCGCCCGGGCCTGGCTTGCAGTTGCCCAGCGGTGATGGTCGCGCCTCCGGTAACTTCGAGATGTGGTTCTGGCTGACGTCGCAGCCGGTGGTGACGCTCACGCCCGGTTCGCTCAACTTCCCAACCCCGCAACTGGTCGGAAGTCCGAGCGCTTCACAATCGATCACCCTTTCCAACAACAGCACCAAGAACACGCTCACCGTAAGCTCCATTACCGTCACCGGGGCGAACAGCGGCGACTTCGTGGAAACCAGCACTTGCAGCTCCGCAACCCCAATACCAGCAGGTGGAAGCTGCACCATCACGGTTACGTTTACTCCTGCGGCGGTGGGCACGAGAACAGCACAGCTCAACATCACGGAAAGCGCAGACACGGCGCCGCTGGTGGTTACCTTGAGCGGTACCGCCATCGCTCCAGAGGTGAGTGCTGCTCCAACCAGCCTGAGCTTCAACCCGCAGATTGTCGGAACAAAGAGCGCGGCACAAGTCATCACACTCACCAACCCTGGCACCTCCCAATTGACGATCACGGGAATTACGCTTGGCGGGGACGCAGCGGACTTCTCCGAGACCAGCACGTGCCTTCCCGCCAGTGGCAGTGGCACTCTGCAACCCGGAGCAACCTGCACGATCTCGGTACAGTTCACACCGACGGCGGCCAACGCACGCACCGCGACGTTGATGATCGCTCACAATGCGGCCGGCAGTCCTCTCACCATCCCGCTCAACGGCAACGGTATCGCCGGTGTGCCGGCGGTGACGCCGTCCCCAGCCAGCCTGGGCTTCGGATCGGTGGTGGTGGGAAGCAGCAGCTCGCGGAGCGTGACCTTGACCAACAGCGGCACTGGCCAGCTAGCCATCACGCAAGTGCAAGTCACCGGTACCAACGCCAGCAGCTTCTCGGCCAGCAGCGGTTGCGGATCGGGACTGGCACCCGCAGCCACGTGTAGCATCAGTGTGACCTTCAAGCCTGCGGCCGCGGCCGCCCTCAGCGCGCAGTTGGTGATCTCGCACAATGCGGCCGGTAGTCCTCTGACCATTCCGCTGACTGGTACCGGTACGAATCCGAAGACAATTATTCTCGACAAACTCAAAGACACTAAACTGCTCGATAAGACGGTTGATGTCACCAAGACACCGGTAGAAGAACAGGTAGCAAGCGGCACAGTTGCCGAACAATCGACAACGCAGAAGTCATTTGTCGCCGCCGATGAACGCCCGGCAGTCGGCAATGTCACGGAGCCGGAAGGATAAACAGGGAAGCAGCGTTTTAATGATCGTGATCATCGCAAACCGCCGCAACCAGGTGGCGCATGCCTTGGCACAACAATGGGCTGCCTGGGACGCGGCGGTCCTCAGCGCGCAAGACCTCTCAGTGGCGGGATGGTCGCTGACCGACGGAGCCACCGATGCCGCTGTGGTAGCTCAACAACGGGTCGACGAGCGCGACATCTCGGCGGTATTGACTCTGGCGCCGTGTATCTTCGAGCACGAGTTGGGTCACATTACTCTGGAGGACCGCAGCTACGTTGCTGCCGAGATGACCGCCGTGCTGACTTTCTGGCTCGCCCGGCTTCGTTGTCCGGTGCTGAATCGGCCCACCGCGGCCCGTCTTTCGGGCCCAGCATGGTCGCCGGAAAAGTGGGTCCGCGTAGCCTATGAAGCCGGAGTTCCGGTAGAGAGCATCTGCCGGACTGCGGTTCCGGCCGACTCCAAAGTCGAACAGAAAATGTCTTCTACCGTCACGCTCACGGTAGTCGGCAATCGCGTTTTGGGTAGCGACGACTCGCGCCTGCAACAGCGCGCGCGACGTCTGGCTCAGGCGGCCGCGGTTGAGTTGCTGGCCGTAACATTCGCAACTGTGGATTCGGAGCCGCACTTCGTGAGCGCCGACGTGTTTCCCAATCTCTCAGATGAGACTGTGGCGGGCGCCGTGCTGGAGTATCTGCGAGGCCAACAAGCAGCGTGACCGAGAACCGCACAATTCTGCTGTGGGGTATTCCTGAGGATGCGCCAACGGCTGCGATGCAGGACGCCCTGCGGCGAGCCAATTCGGATTTTATCTTCCTCAACCAGCATGCGGTTTTGCGGACTACGGTCGAGCTGATCGTAGGCTCGAGCGTGGAAGGGCAGCTCAGGATCGGAGATCAGGACTTCGGCCTGGCTCAGATCAAGTCCGCCTATCTGCGGCCGTACGAGCCAGCCGCATTTCCTCAGATTGCCAGGGCAGGACCGCACAGCCGGGTTTGGCGACACGCCCACACTGTGTATCAGGCACTACATTCATGGTCGGAGATTACTGACGCTCTTGTGGTGAACCGGCCAGACGCTGCGGCCGTTAACAACTCCAAGCCTTATCAGGCGGCACTGATCGAGGCGCTTGGTTTTCGAACACCCAGGACGCTCATCACCACTGATCCCGCTCTCGCCCTGGATTTCTGGCGGCAACATGAAGTTGTGATCTACAAGTCGATCAGCGCAGTTCGCAGTATCGTCTCGCGCTTGTCGGACAAACACCATTGCAGGCTGGCCGACATTGCCAATTGCCCGACCCAATTCCAGCAGTACATTTCCGGTACCGAATATCGAGTGCATGTGGTGGGCGACGAAGTCTTCGCCTGCGCCATTACGACGAATGCGGACGACTATCGTTATTCGGATAAACCCGTCCAAATGCAGGCTTGCGAGTTGCCGCCGGAGGTCGCCGCCACGTGCAGGAGGCTGGCCCAGTCGATGAATCTGCATGTCGCGGGAATTGATCTGCGACGCACGTCGCAAGGCGATTGGTATTGCTTTGAAGTGAATCCTTCGCCTGGGTTTACCTATTTCGAAAACCAAACGGGGTTGGCAATTGCAGATTCCATTGCCCGGTTCCTCATGCGCGGTACAGGCGAAAACCGACAACGTTACCCGACCAGGCGTGACTCGGACGAATCTCTGTACCAGGCAGCCGCAGTATCCTAACCTGTCTTTCGCAATAAGGCTGTAATGAGCACCCTAAGTCGTTGGTTTTCAATGAGGCGGTCGAAAAGGTCGGCCCTACAGCCGGAGAGCTTCTTGAGGAAATTCTAGGACTCGAGTTTTTATCCGCGGCGGTGGTTGCTGCGGCAACGCGAGCTTGAGTTTGTGCAGCAGGATGGCCTGATCCGCGTCCGGCTGAGTGAAGCGTGGCATCACCAGCCATCGGCCATCGGTCGTGGGTAGCCAAACCTCGAGCATCTGAATGGTGGCCAGCTTTTCCAGAACGGCACTGGGAGTGAGTCCCGGAGCCAGAGCTTGCAGCCGATTCTTCAGCGTAACCAACAAACAGTAAGCCAGAAAGGCCACCATAATGTGAGCCTCGACGCGATGGCCCAGCTGATGGTACAGGGGGCGAATGCCTAACTCGCTTTTCATGGCCTTAAAAGCGGCTTCGATCTGTGCCAGTTGTACGTAGCGCTCCCATAACACGGCGGGATCCTCGCCCACCAGATTCGAGCGCAGCAAATAGTGACCATCCTGCAACTCCGCCGCCCTCAGCTTGGGCTGGTCAACGCGGAACTGAAAGCTGGTGCGGGTTACGGCTTCGCCTTCGTGCGGGAGCTGGAGTTGGAGGAAACGAAAAGCGCTGCCGGCTTCTTTGCGCGCCGCGCCAATGCGTAACAACAGCTGATCCCGTCGGGGGCCACTGCGCTGCATGGCGCGCAGCTTACGCAACAACCGAGCCAGCTTCTTCCGCCGCATGGCGGTCTCTTTCAACCGTCGCCCTTCGCTTTTGGCCAGGACATACAGTTCGCCGGCCTCGGCCAACAGCTTCACCTCCACCGACTCCCGCACTTTCTGCCAAGACCGATCCAGCCACTTCTTCTCATACTGTCGGATCTTGCTGCGGGGTGTCCCCACCAGATAGAAAATTTCCCGGTCCGAGCTGCGCATCTCCTCCAGCACCGCTTCGGTGGGAATCCCCCGATCCATCACCCACACTCGTCGCGCCCGGCCGTAGCTGGCTTCGATCTTGTCCAGAAAGCTGCGCAGCGTGGTTCGATCCGACGTGTTCCCATCCATGACTTCGTAGGCCAACGGCAAACCTTCGGGCGTGATCACCAACGCAATCACCACCTGCTTGCAATCAAACCGTTGATCTCGACTGTACCCATACTTGGCCTGGGGAATCTGCTTTCCTTCACCCTCGATGTAGGTGCTGGTCAGGTCGTAAAGCAGCACGTCGAACTGCGCTTGGAACAGGTCCTGCCAGCGCTCCCGCAGAGGCTGAAACAAGGCTGCCTTATGCTCCACAATGCGATCCAGGCAGCGATAGAGACGATCTTTTTCGGCCACCGCAAAGTCGGCTTCCAACAACTCCGCCATCGCACTTTGATCGAACCACTGCCGGTGCACTCGAAATTCGCTCCCCGGATCGATCAATCGATTCACCACCAGTAGCTGCAGCACCTTCGCCCAGCTCACCGTTTCCCGCTTCACTTTCTCCGCCAGCTTCTCTTCCCAGAACTCCTTCAGTTGTAGTTGCCGCCACAGCTCACACCCCAGCCAGCAGTTGCCGAAGGCTCGAGGCCGACGCAATTCCATAGCCCTCAGTTTGACTTGGATACTGTCGCTCGACTCGGCCGGAATGTCTCGATCCTCGGGGAACAAACTCAGCGTCGTGTGTTGCTGCTGACTCTCGTCGAAGACCTGCAGCGTCTTGCGCCAGGTCGCTTCCTGGCCATCGTTGATTTCCCCCAGATACAGCACCGTCCGTTGCGCCGTCTTGTTCTGCCCCACGCGACGGTTCTCCACCACGCTGAAGTAGCGATGCTGTTTGCCATCTTTCTTCCTGACTTTGGCGCGCAGAAACATGGTCCTTGCCACCATGCCAGAACTTCAGTCCCATGAAAAGAGGGTAGGTCGGCACCACACGCACTTTGCCCGCTGCCTGCATTGCCAGCAAAGCAGTTATCTGGGATTCAGGACCCAATTTTTCGTAAAAGTCTCCGCTATTGCGAAAGACAGGCTAAGCGTCCGCGAATCCTAGTGTGGTGTCCTAGATAATTCTTTACAGCGGCGTACCTTGTCAAGAATGACGTCGGCAGTGGCTTTCCAGATGAAGGGTTCGGGGGCATGATTCCATTTCGCCAACCATTCATAGAT
>Ga0181532_10000455_pt1 | contig 42393 bp, 34 predicted proteins | sample PEATcosm2014_Bin_33_FD_119768 | JGI IMG/M metagenome (GOLD analysis project Ga0181532, IMG submission 119768) | Peatland microbial communities from MTU Mesocosm Facility, Houghton, MI, USA - PEATcosm2014_Bin11_30_metaG | ecosystem: Environmental > Terrestrial > Soil > Wetlands > Peat | place... | reverse complement strand
TGTCGCTCTATCGCGAACTCATCACCGACGCCATCTGGGCCTATCAGCGGGACAATTACGGATACCAGAATCTTCGCAGCTTTCCGCTCATGGTCAGCTTTCACGGACTGCCCTACATCGACGCGCGTGTCAGCTTCAACTCCTTCATCCCGCGCGACGTTTCCGACGATCTTGCCGACCGTCTGGTGAACTACTACATCGATCGCCTGCTCTCTGAGCCACATCTTCATGACAAGGTCGAATTTGAAATCATCTTCTCCTGCTACACCCTTGATTTGCCGAAGCGGATTAGCAGGCTTGCCGGGCACGGGTTTTCTCCGGACGATCTTGCCGAACTTTCAGGCGCATTGCGGCGCCTTACCAATCGCATCATGCATGGCGAGACCGCGCTGTGGCGGCGCGACCGCGCCAAAATCGACTTGCTGGCAGAGCGATTGCCGACCATCTGCAACGCGGAGATCGACAAGATCAGCCGCATTTACTGGCTGATCGAGGACTGCAAGCGATATGGCACGCTGCCGTTCGCCGGGCTGGCGCGGGCAGGCTTCATCGCGGTTCAAATGCTTCAGTCCTTCGTCGAGGTAGGCGTATTCAATGCCCATGAGGTTGCGACATTCATGGCGAGTGTCGATACCGTTGGGTCTCGCATAGGACAGGATTTCGCGCGACTTCCGAAGGCAGACTTCCTGGCGCGCTACGGCCACCTCCGGCCGGGGACTTACGATATTCTGTCGCCACGCTACGACGAAGCGCCGGATCTCTATTTCGACTGGTCGAACGTCCGGCCTATCGCGCCCGAGCCGCCGCGCTTCGCGCTCTCCATCGAGCAGTTGCGCCGCATCGAGCAACTGCTCAAGGAACATGAGCTCGAGATCGACGTCTTGAGTTTGATCGAGTTCATCAAGGCCGGCATTGAGGGCCGCGAATACGCGAAATTCGTGTTCACCCGAAGCTTGAGCGACGCTCTGTCGCTAATCCGCCAACTGGGCGAGGAACATGGCCTTTCGGTGGAGGATTGTGCATTCTTGGATTACGAGGTGATGCGCACGCTTTACAGCGAAAGCGGTTCGGTGCGCGAGGTATTGAGGGAGAGTGTCGCGCGGGGCAGAGAGCGCCACGCGCTCACGCGCAATCTGATTCTTCCGCCGATTATCGCGTCGCCCGACGAGGTGTTCGCGTTTCACCTTCCCGCGAGCCAGCCTAACTTTATTACGCAGAAAAAGATCACCGCAGAGGTCGCTTCAATCAGCGATCCGCCGGAGAGTTTCGCGGGACGGATTCTTTTCGTGCCCAGCGCAGACCCCGGCTTCGACTGGATCTTCACGCGTAACATCGGCGGATTCGTCACCCAATTCGGCGGCGCCAATTCGCACATGGCGATCCGCGCCGGCGAACTCGGCATACCCGCAGTAATCGGCGCCGGCGAAACTCTCTTCCGGCGATGGCAGACGGCGCGCCAGCTGTGCCTCGACTGCACAAACCAGAAGGTAATGCTCATCGCATGAAAGTGGTCGCCATCACCCAGCGGGTATCGGTCGTCCCGGCCTATGGCGAGCGCCGTGATTGCCTGGATCAAGCGTGGACTAAGTTCCTGGCGGCCTGCGGGCTGCTTCCCTTATTGCTTCCCAATGTCACCGAGGTTGCGGTTGCTTTGTGTGAGACGGCCGGCATCGCCGGGTTGGTATTGACCGGCGGCAACGATCTTGCTGTATTGGGCGGCGATGCCCCGGAACGCGACGCCGTGGAAAATGCTCTGCTCGATTTGGCCGAGCACTGCGGGTTGCCAGTGCTGGGCGTTTGCCGCGGCATGCAAGTGATCCAGCAGCGTTTTGATGTCCCGTTACGCCGCGTCGAAGGTCATGTGACACAAAGTGAGGTCATCCAAATCGACGGCGAGCCAAGAGAGGTCAACAGCTATCATTGCTTTGCCGCCTTCGACTCGCGGCCGCCGCTCGGTATCTGGGCTGTCGCCGCCGACGGCGTCGTAAAGGCGGTTCGACATTTGACCCAGCCTATAACCGGGATCATGTGGCACCCCGAGCGGTGCGTCCCATTCTCGCCTGCCGACGTGGCACTCTTTCGCCAAGTCTTCGGAGTCGAATGATGCGTGCAGTTATTCTGGCCGCGGGTCGCGGCAGCCGCCTGGGGCAATTAGGCGACGACAGGCCGAAATGCTTCGTCGAACTCGAAGGCAAGCCCTTGATTGAGCGCCAGATTGCGGCGCTCCGGCGAGGGGGGGTAGACGAAATCGGAGTCGTCCGCGGCTATCGCGCCGAAATGATCGACTTTCCTGGCCTCACCTATTTCGCCAACCCACAATGGGCCGAAACCAATATGGTGATGTCGCTGGCCGCGGCCGCTCCCTGGCTGTGCGCGGGGCCGGTCATTGTGAGCTATGCCGACATCTTCTACCGCAGCGAGTTGGTACGCGGTCTGGCCGGTGCGGCGGGTCAACTGGTTGTCAGTTACGACCGGGCGTGGCGCCGCTTGTGGGCGCGGCGTTTCGCCGATCCTTTGGCCGACGCCGAAACCTTCCGCATCGATGCCGCTGGCCGATTGCTGGAGATCGGTGGCAAGACGACGCGGATCGAAGATATCGAAGGGCAATATATGGGTCTCTTGAAATTCACGCCACCGGCTTGGACTGCCATCGAGGCGCTACTCAGTACACTTGACGTACCGGTCCGTGATCGCCTCGATATGACCGGATTGCTGGGCCGACTGCTGGCTGGAAAGGAACTTCCGATCGATACTTTTGCCAGCGATGGCCATTGGGGCGAAATCGACAATCCGGAGGACGTGCTTGTCTACGAAAAGATGGTGAGCGAGGGCGAGCTGTTGCTCGAGGATGCGCCGTCCCGCAGGGAGCCAAAGGGATGAAACACGGAGACTTTACGGGGTTGGCTGGCGACTACGCCAGATTCCGACCGGGCTATGCGCCGCAGGTCTCGACCGCGATCCTGAATTATGTGGGACGCGATGCAGCCAGTATTGATGCTGCCGACGTCGGTGCCGGCACTGGCATTTGGACGCGCACGCTCGCCGCCCGCGGTCTGCATTCCGTCGTCGCCGTGGAACCCAATGACGACATGCGCGGGCGGGGAATCGAGAGCTCGCGCGGAACGGAAATTGTCTGGCGCAAAGGTTCAGCCGAAGCCACTGGATTGCCGGACAGCTCGGCCGATCTTGTGAGCATGGCCTCGTCATTGCACTGGGCCGATTTCGACATGGCGTGCGACGAATTCCACCGCATCCTGCGGCCCGGTGGCGTCTTCGTTGCTCTGTGGAATCCCCGTTTCATCGAGGCCAATCCGCTGCTCGTCGAAATCGAGGCGCAGATTACGCGGTTGAAGCCCGACATTCAACGCGTATCGTCTGGTCGCTCCGGCATCACTGAGCGGCTGACTGATATGTTGAACGCCAAGCCCCAGTTCGCTGAGGTGCTGTACCTGGAAGGCAGGCATTCCGTGCACCAGACGCCCGAGCAATATATCGGTGTGTGGCGCTCGGTGAACGACCTGCAAGTGCAATTAGGTCCGGAACTATTCCGCGAGTTCCTGGATTTCACAGAGAAGCGCATCGCGGGGCTGACTGCGATCGAGACGACCTATGTTACTCGCGCCTGGGCAGCGCGGCGCGCATAGACACTTCCTTGCCGCATGGTTAATATGGCACATAAATCCAGATAATCCAGTAATCCAAACTATACTCAACCTAGACTATAGCCGAATCTCTCAATCCGTCTCCTCGTCTCTATATTCAGGCCATCGATAAAGCTTCTGAATCGAGGTACTTTTTCTTTAATTGCCAAATAGCGATAGGGCTTGGTTCTTGGAGGGACGAGATCAGCACGGTTCAAAATTAACATGAACCGACATGACTTCAACGATCTTAGAAAACTCCTTGAACGGATCGATCATGAAGTCCTCAAGCCGCAACGTGAGCGTGGCCGCTTGGAGATGAAGCTCAGTTTCCTCAACAGATTCCTGGAAAGACAAAAATCGCGGCCCAGGTTCGGCCGCAAACAAATTCGGGTCGCCCTGGGCAAAGGCCATAAATTCAGAAAAATTCCGCTCCACATCGGCGCACAGATCGTCCGTTCGCTTATAAGCGTCCGAGACAACCGTCCCCATGTCGTCGCGAGCGTATGTCCTCCAATAAACCCAATTTGTGAGCAAGGAATCTAGGGGATGACGATAGATAAAGAGCACATCGGCAAATCCCGATCTCATCGCTTCCAATATACGGCGCATGATCGCGGGTATAGACTGGCCGCGAGACATGTAGCGCATAATGGCATGACCGCTATATATCATGGATGTCGGACCCGGATGCAAGCGGATCCCATCCCTGAAATATCTCGCTCTTTCTCCAATGTTCAGCAGTATCAGTTCATTAATATACAAACGTCCCGTGCCGAATAATCCAACAATATAAGTTGTTTTGTCATTCCCCAGACCCGTATCGATGTAGAACTCAGAAATCTCGCGGGCTCGATTGTCCCGGTCTACTGCCGTTGTACCGGCAGCGGCGTACAGATTCGGGGACTTCTGTAAGCTGGCTAACGCCTTTACCTGCTCGCGCAAGACCAAAAACTGCTCTTGCATTGCTTCCGCCAGAGTGCGCTCCTCTTCTCCGCCTTCGCCAATCGCCCGTCAAGAGCAACCATAACCGCGGACAGATTTCCAACGGCGCACACGATTTCTTCGAGCGATTGGTTCACAAAGTTGTTGAAATCAGACAAAGGCCACGTGTACCAAGCTAGTAGGCGACTCGTCAGCTTCTTAAGAGGTTGGGCCAGGTTGTTGTGCCACTCCGCAGGCAGCGGATTAGCGGCTCCCACGGCATTCCTCGGCCTCTCAATGACGGCTACTGCGCTGCGCAGTTCATCGAAGTCATAGCACCAATCACAGGGAACTACGTGCGGCTTGCACACCTCGCCTCTCGTGCTGGCCATGCTGGCGAGAGCGGTCTCGAGATCGATGTTCTTCGGCGAGTTGGCCGGCGATTCCAGTTTGGCCAAAAGTACCATGCACTTCTGCAAGGAGGACGCAAACGCAGCGTTGCCCTGCTCCAACTGGGGCAATCGTTCGTCGATTGCCTGCAAGATGGTTCGAAGGTCTTCAATAGGGTTAGCGATGATGTCAAGGCATCGAACAACCGATAGGTTGAACTCGCGCTGGGGCCGCGTATACCAAGCCAGCAAGTGAGCAAGTAACTTCTTGAAAGGTCGGATCAGGCCCTTGTGCTACCCAGAAGGCTGCGGAGTAACCTCCTCCGTGGGGTTCCCGAGTTTCTCGATGGCGGCCACTACGCTGTGCAGTTCATCGAAGTCGAAGAGCCAGACGCACGTGGCGTGGGGGGCGTTGTTCGTTCCTCCCCGCTGGCGAGAGGGGTCTTGGGACCGCCATTCTTGTGCACGTTGTCCAGCGATTCCAGTTTGTTTAAAACCTGCACGCCCTTCTGCAAGTCGGACATAAGCGCCGGGTTGTCCCGCTCCAATTGGGTCAACCGTCCGTCCATTGCCGCGACCTGCAAGTTCGTTTGAAGTTTTACGACAGAACGAGCGAGGACGTCGAGAGATCGAACAACCGATAAGTTGAACTCACGCTGGGGCCCCGTGTACCAAGCCAGCGAGCGGGCAAGCAACTTCTTAATCGATTGGATCAGGTCGTTGTGCAAACCCGGAGGCCGCGGGTCGATGGTCCCGACAGCTCTCGAGAGCCTCTTGCATCTGGCAAGCGCGGGGCGGATATCTCCAAAATCTATACGAATCTTCATTGTGATCTAAAAATAATACTAGATTGAGTACTCGATACATCTCGGCGATGCTCCCGCTGGAGTCTTCTCGAAGTAAGTAATATTTGTCGCCCGGCGGCAGTCTTTCGCTGCCCGTTGCCTCGTCGAATCCGGATGTGACGACTCGACAACCTGTCTGTACTCAAGATTTTGGTATCGGCTTCGGAGTTTGATCTGGTTGGAGCCCTGTGAATGGAACCGAGAATAGGAGCGTCTCGAAATCGCTCCAGCTTGTTCCGTCAGGGAAGGATGCTGATCTTGATTTAAACCAGTTACCGGATTGGGTGGAGATCATGCGGCCTTCGAGTACTCCCAATGCGGGCCGCCGACTGAGCAGGAAAACGCTCGCACTTTGGCCCGCTCCACTTGCTTGACTCACAGACATACTACAAGCTTCGTCTAATTGCTGGGAGTTGGCAAACAGTTGCTGTACGGTCTGCCGGCGCGAGCTGGCGCTCTTAATGGGAACCTGCTGCCAATACCATTGTGGAGATGCCTTACCCGATGGATCTGAATTCTGGCTACCGAAAATATCGTGGCCACCGAAAATCCCGAACAGGTTTGACCAGGTGTTTACTCCTGCAGTGCTCCACGCCTCCGCGGCAGAATTAGAGTAGGGCGCTCCAGCCATTGAGTATGCGTCCGGCCCGTAACTATCCTTCCTCTGAAACTGCGTTCCATTGGAGGTCAGCCACCCATGAGTCGTGATATAGCATTCGCAATCGGAATTCGACACCATAACGTCATAGGCCCAGGACCATGCAGCGTTGCCGGCGAAGAAATCCATCGCCAGGATAAGCAGTTTTATGCCAGAAATGACAAACTTTACCGCTGTGTTGGCTCCGGTCGTGTCAAACGATCCAATCCAATAAGCCATGTCTCCGGCGCCAAGGTCAATACCTGAGCCGTAAACTGAAGAGCGGTGTTTGGCGGAGAAATGGCCGGTTGCGAATAGCGGTCCGAGGTTACTGCGGGAGGAGGGTTTAATCGAATCGTAGTCGTGATTCCCCGGAGGCGTGGCGAAGGCAATGCGATTCTTGTCAAGAATCGTCCAGGCGTTCTGCGCGTTTCTGTCCTCATTGGCAACGGTCGCGTTCACGCAATCGCCGACGCCCACTACAGCTTTGATGTTGGCCTCAAAAGAAGGTGGGCTGGAGGTGAGAACGATTTTCCTGTTGCCGACGATCCATTTCATCATGGCAGCGTAATATCCACCCAATTTGTCAGGGCAGGATTCAGCCAGAAACTGAGGATCGGGAATGATGGCAATCGTGAAATCAGGGGCTACTGCCGAAGGCGTGCTTATGAGGGGTGATGCCATCGCTACTGCAGATGGAGTGAGAAGGTGTGATGCTGCCACGCCAACCAGACCGCCCATGACAGTCGCCCCGAACTCCCGCCGGTTAATCGTTGTCAAGAGTCGTTTCGGGGTCAGTCCACCATGTTTTAGTATGTACTCCAGTTCCGTCATTATTGCCGTGCCTCAAGCGGGAATTTAACTACCGAGCCCGCAGCTTTCCACTCGCGCTGTACATACCAACACTGCGAGCACATGCATCGATTCGCGATCGAGCAGAAAATTCCAGTGGACGAAATATCGAATTGCTGTCACCCAAATTGGAAATCCAGTCCTGGCGAAAGAGCTTGGACCCTGCCTGGGGGCGCCATTTTGTCGGTGAACCGCTGCCGAGCGCCTCCATGATATCCGAGCAATGCCGGAGTCCACTTGGCGGGTCACGGACTTGGCTTCCACAATCCGACATGGAAGATGCACACACTGAGTGGGCTCTTTGATCGGCCGGACCGTGGGAGCTACTTGTTTTTTCCAGCACCTCTGCTAGCCTCAACTGCACAAAAGCGTGTGGAGAGAGGTCCGATAGGGAAACGGTAATCGCCGTCGGATCTTCCGCCAACGTCCCATCTTGGGGGCAAAGTGGGTTCCTTCGATCAGGTAACGTATCCGTCGGCAGACCATGCGCTGCCGTTCCGCACGATATGCGGCGAATATCGCGCCCGCCGCGCCGGTGATCTTGCCGCCGCCGCAGCCAGACACATCCTGAATGTCGACAACCCACCAGCGGACCTGCAACCGGTCTGGACAGCTCTAGACAAGACACTTTCCGCTTCCGAAGACGCGTATTCCGCGTTAGCTGCAATGAAAGACGTGCTCTCCACCATACGCCAGGAGCCGGGAGAACTGGACGAAGATTTCAGGCAAAGGGTGGCGACCGGCTATGAAGAGAGCCGCAAAGCCGAGACGCAATGCCAGGTTTGCGATCGTCCGCTAAAGCAGATTCTGCACGATATGCATGCGACGGCCGTATGCCTCTCTGGCGGAGGCATTCGCAGCGCCAGCTTTTCCCTCGGTGTGCTGCAAGGGCTCGCGCGCTTCAGCCGTCCGTCTGAATGGGCGCTCGGCGACAGAACCGTGATGGACGCGCTGGATTATCTGTCCACGGTTTCCGGCGGAGGCTATATCGGAAGCTGGCTGATGGCATGGGCGCAGCGCAGCCGTTATAGCGATGCGGTCAGCCAGTTGGCAACTTCCGCGCCGACTTCCGGTGATCCGGAGCCGCAACCGATCCGGCATCTCCGCGAATACACCAGCTATCTGACGCCGAAGTACGGCTTCACCCTGGACACACTGACCTTGGGAGCCATCGTGGGCCGGAACATGATCCTCAACTGGCTGACGCTGATACCGGCGATGATCTGTCTGCTGTGCCTGCCTGAATTTCTGTATGTCGTGTCCTATGGGATGCCCTTCGCGATGCAGCAGGACACCGACTGGTATAGGCCGGTCATGTGGCTGGCGGTGTCATGTGTGACGGTTGCCTCGGTGTTTGCGGCGGTGCGGATGAACTGGCCTCCCTATGCCTCCAGGTTCAAGGACTCAGATAAGCAGGGCAGTACGTCGTTAGAGCTCTGGCTCTTCGCGCTACCGCTCATAGTGGGCACATGGCTGTTGGGGGAGGCCTGGGCATGGGCGGCGATCAATCCTATCTTCACTCGAACCAGCCAGCTGGACCAGATTGTGCCACTCGCCAAGTGGCTATTTCTGTTTGCGCTGCTACCGCCCTTGTCCATTTCGCTGGTGCGGTTGCGTGTGCTTATAGGCAGCGACGGCAAGGCGCGACCGACCCCGTTCCACAAACATGATGGCAGCGGCCGAATAGCATGGCGGCGCCTGATCTGGTCCCTGATAGCGCCTGCGCTGGTGGCAGCCATGGCCGCGCTTCTGCTCTCGGTCTCGGCCTTCCACCTGACCATGAACAAGCATTTGCTCGTCGCCCGCCTTGAGCAACAAGTTCCCCATTTTTGGGTGAAGCGCTGGTTTGTGATCACGGTGGTGCCGCTGGTCTGGGCGGTGCTGACCGTCTCCTCGAGTCTGCTTTCTGGACTGCTGAGCAACATAGAGCGCGAGGAGGAGCGTGAATGGTGGGCGCGTGCCGGAGGGCTGCTATTTGCCTGTGTGCTGGCGTGGGTCGCGTTCAACGGCGTCGCCTATCTTGCCGACGAGACGAAAATACTACTCCGCTCGGCATCGCGTGCGGCTGCGATCGGCTTGGGGGCAGGATATCTGGGCAGTTTGGCCGGATTGAGTGCAGCTACCACTTCGGGCCTGAAGCAGGTGAAGATCGCACAACTCAGCAAGTGGCAACAATGGCTCTCTCGCCACAATCTACTGGCGCCGATGGCTTCGGGCATCGCCCTGGTCTGCATCACGTTCGCACTGGCCGCGCTGACGTGCTGGTTTCGGCGCAGTCTCTACCAGTGGATGAGCGAAGAGCTCGGCTTCACCGCCGCTCTCCATCAGCTGCTAAAGGCTTGGTTGGGAGTGGATAACGCGGTGCTGGATGGTCTCAGCCTGGACGCGATCGCCACATCGATTATCTTCCTTGGGGCCGTTGTGTTGGCTGTGCTCGGGAATCTGTTCGTCAATGTCAACACCTTCTCGTTGCACGGCATGTATCGGATGCGGCTGACGCGCGCTTATCTTGGCGCCTCCAACTTCGCCCGGCATCCTGACGCCTTTACCAACTTTGACCCGGCAGACAATCTCTACGAAAATTCGATGCCGTGCAGTGCGGATGCGCCTCTGCACGTGATCAACACTGCGCTGAATGTGGTTGCCACCCGAAATTTGGCCTGGCAGCAGCGCAAGGCGGAATCCTTCACCTTCAGCCCGGTGAGCTGCGGCAGTTGGAGGCTGGGCTACGTTCCGACGGGCGTATACGGTGGCAGCAGGGGCGTACGCGTAGGAACGGCGATGGCGATCAGTGGCGCGGCTCTGAATCCCAACATGGGTTACAACTCATCGCCCCTGGTGACCCTGCTGATGACGTTCTTCAATACTCGCCTGGGATGGTGGCTGCCTAATCCCGCGTGGCCGGCGCTGCGAGAATGGGACCCCGAGAAAAAGAAGGCCCAGAACTTTCTGCGCAAGAACGGGCCAACTCTGGCGCTGAAGCCGTTGCTGGATGAGGCCCTGGGCAACACCAACGACACCTATAAGTGGATCGAGCTCTCCGACGGCGGCCACTTCGAAAATCTTGGCCTGTACGAAATGGTGCTGCGCCGCTGCCGCTCGATTGTTGTGGTGGATGCCGACGCCGATCCTGACCTACAGTTCGAGGACCTCGGCAATGCCATTCGTAAGATCGAGATCGACCTTGGTATTCCGATAACGTTTCCCGGATACCATCATGGCGTGCCGATGAAGAAGGGCATCGCAGGCAGCAACGTGTATTGTCTTGAAGGCCACATCGGCTATGATTGTGTGGATGAAGGGGCCCAGCAGGGCAAGCTCATCATCATCAAGCCGGTGCTGAATGGCACCGAACCGCCCGACATTCTGGCCTACCACGCCAGCCATGAGGATTTTCCTCACGAGAGCACAGCCAATCAGTTTTTCAATGAGGCGCAGTTCGAGAGCTACCGCCATCTGGGCTCGTGGATGATTCATGCCATCACGCAGTGGCCCGACACGCCAGCACACGGTCAGGACATGGACGGATTCGTCACCTGCGGGGAGACATATCGCCAGCAGGGAAGCAGTCTGGCTGCGCCAGGCCCGCACGCCTAATGCAAATTCCCTTGCAAGCGTGCATGACATCCGGGTGAGTGAGACCCAGGCCTTAGCCACTGAGGTAACCCCTTGCGGAATTTACCTCAGCGGCTGAAGCGATTTCCTAAGCGGTAGTCTTTCATGCACGCCTGGAAGGCGTGCTCCACCCAACGTGGTCTATAGCAATTCGATTGCTGCTGCCGCTATGTGCCGGCGATCCCTTTGTTCTGAAGGACCCTGACCACGACACGCCGGTTTTGGGCTTGGCCCTCAGCGGTCTTGTCACTCCCGACCTGCCTGCTTTCGCCCATGGCCCCGGGAGCCAACATATTAGTAAGCGGAATGTGACCCTGTTGCAGCAAGAATTGGGCTACGTTGTTGGCCCGCTCGTCGCTCAGTTTCTGATTCAGCGAAGCGCTGCCTACCGATGAGGCGTAGCCTTTCACCTGGATCGTATAGGCCGTGATGGTCTTGGCCTTTTCGGCCAATTGCAGCAATTGCGCGTTGTATTTCGGATCCAGCGCCACCTTGCCGTTGGCGAAGTAGACCGTCACTTCGTCGAGTATGTTGTAATCGGCCAACTGACCGAAGCGCTTGTTCGCGGCCTCGATCATCGCTTTATTAGCGTCAATCTTCGCCTGCGCCTCAGCCATCTGCTGTTGTTGCTCTTGCATCTCTTGCTGCTGCCGGGCAAGCGCCGCCTTCTGCGCCTCTAGTTCCTGTTGACTCTGTTGTATCTGTTCCTTCGCCGGTTGCAGGCCGGCCTGGATGGTTTGGGCGTCCTGTAGGTCATTGCCTTTGAACTTGATCGAACTCGCTACCAGTTGGTTTTGCGCGTTATAGGAACCTTCTACCTGGACCTGGAGACCGGGTATGAGTGCTGCCATCGACATTTGCTTGCGTCGCGCCTTGAAAACTCCCTGTACTTGGGCGACTTGCGTGCTGTCGGTGAGAAGAACCACTACCGTCGACGAATCCGGCGTCTGCAATGTCATGGTGTCGCCGCTTCGTCCGGTTATCAGTCCCTGGGCTTTAGCGGACTGAGCCGCAGCGGCGCCGCAAAACGTTAGAAGGATTGCCAGTGTTACTGTCGCGGCTAATGCAATTGCCATCAACCTGCTTCTCTTCATCATTTTCTCCTGTGTACTGCTGCGCTTTGCAGCAGCGAGTTTGGTGATAACTCACAGCTATTCCGGGTGGGAGCAAACCAGCGTTTTGTTGAACTGGTGGGACCGGCGCCAGGTCGAAAAACCGCAAGCGCGTAATCGGCGTTTTCGTGCCGGTTTGGTACGATCCTGAGCTCGACACGAGTGTACTCGTTTTCAGCCGGGGGTTGGAATGTCTTTCTGCGATGTGAGTCACTTTCACGTTGATCCAGGACACCGAAAGTAACGCCGGGGCCGTGACCGGGGAGCTGGACCTTTTCACCCAGCAAAGACTGCAACCTGCCTACCACTTTCGCGGTAGGGGGCTGCAAAATCAATTACTTACAAGTGGCAGAGGCACAATTATCAGTTGTGGCTCTCGCTGCTTGAGGACGATAATGGTGACTGCCTTCCCCCAGGTCAATCGTTGTGATGGTCTCGGAGGGATTACTGTGTCGGGTGGGTTATGCAAGAAAAAGCCGTACGCAATCGCTGACCCTAAGAGATCCCGGGGGGGCAGCGCCGCAAAATGGCTGACTACCGCGTTTTTGTTGACGATTTGCACGCTGGGCTGGGGATGCGCAGCCGAGCTCTGCTTTGCTGCGGATTCGCTGCCGGCCAAGAATGTCCTGATTCTCTACAGCTTCTCGAGGAGTGACGTCCTGGATCCCCAGTCCCTGGAGTCAACCGTGCGGTCCCATGTCTCGACACCGGTAAACTTCTACGTCGAATACCTGGAAGCGCAGCGATTTGGGAGCCGGGATTACAGGAAGAGCCTCGGTGAGACTTTACGCCAGACGTACGCCAAGCAAAAACTAGATCTTGTCATCGTCGCTGTCTATCCAGCGCTTCAATTTGCGCTAGAGTTCCGGGACCGAATTTTCCCCGGAGTTCCAATCGTCTTCATGATGATCGTGCCGGAGAGGCTACAAGGCCGCAAGCTCTGGCCAGGTGTAACCGGAGTTACCCTTCGGGGAGATGTTCGAGGCACGTTGGATTTGGCCCTTCGCCTGAACCCAGACGCAAGAAATGTGGCCGTGGTCGGGGGAACTTCAGAATTCGAGAGCTACTGGGTGAACGTGACTCATCAGGAGCTTCAGCTTCGCCCAAATAAAGTGAATGAGATTGATCTGGTGGGAGTCCCGCCAGATCAATTACTGCAACAAGCACTCGCTCTTCCTCCCCACACCGTGGTTGTCTTCCAACTCGTGCCGCAAGACTCGTTGCAACTCGCCATCGGCCCAGACGACATTCTTGAGACCATTTCCGGGCGACTTCCCACTTATTGCATTCATGCTTTTTGTCTTGGTCACGGGGCGATTGGAGGGTCCTTTCCCGATTTGGAAGAGCAGGTGGTCCACGCCGGCCGACTCGCCGCCCGTGTCCTTTCCGGCGAAAGCCCTGAAAGTATTCCGGTCGTTCATGCCACGCAGGTTCTTCCGGAAGTTGATTGGCGGGAACTTCGCCGGTGGAACATTCCAGAATCGGCGCTTCCGCCCGGTACAATTGTCCTGTACCGGGAGCCGACGGTATGGCAACGGTACGGGAAGTACCTCATTGCCGGCGTTGTAGTGATTGTTGTCCAGGCGCTCCTGATCATCGGATTGCTGTGGCAACGCCAGCGGAAACAAAAAGCCGAAGCCAGTCTGAGTGAAAGCGAAAAGCGTTTCCGGGCGCTGGCGGAGACGACACCGTCCCTGCTCTGGATTTGCGGCAAGGACGGTAACGTCACTTATCTCAGCGACAGACGGATCAACTTCACTGGCCGCGACCCGGAATCTGGATTTGCTGACACCTGGACGGCATTCATTCATCCTGACGACATACAGAATGTCCTGGCTGCAAATTCCCTGGCGATTGAGCAGCAGCAGGGATTTTCCAAGGAGTACCGGCTCCGTCGGCGCGATGGAGTGTACCGCTGGATGTTGGATGTCGCAGCGCCGCGACTCAATGCAGATGGCTCGTTTGCCGGGTTTATCGGCTCGGCCACCGACGTTACCGACCAGAAGCTGGCGCAGGAAGCTCTCGAAAGAATGGGCGGCAGATTGATCGAGGCCCAGGAAAAAGAACGCAGCCGAATCGCCAGAGAACTGCACGACGACATCTGCCAGAGGCTGGCGCTGCTCTCGCTAGAACTGGAACTACTGAGTCAGGGATTCAAAGGTGTGGCGAAGGCAGGGTTCGCTGAAATTCAGCAGCGTTGCACCGAGATCGCGGGCGATGTTCAAGCATTATCCCATCAACTTCATTCGTCTAAGCTGGATTACCTTGGCTTGGAAGCTGCGTTGCGGAGCTGCTGTGAGGAGTTCTCCAACAAGCACGATGTGACCGTCGAATTCGCGCCTGAGAATGTTCCCAAGCATTTGCCCGGGGATATCTCTCTCTGCCTGTTCCGAGTCGCGCAGGAGGCGCTGCAAAATGCGGTGAAATATAGCGGCGTGCACCGGTTTTCCGTGGAATTGCGGGCTACGGCGAACCGGATCCGGCTTGAGGTCAGCGACGCAGGTGTGGGCTTCAACGTGGAGGCAGCAATGCTGAATGGAGGATTGGGGCTAGTCAGTATGCCGGAGCGTGTCCATCTGGTGAAAGGCACTTTCTCTGTCGAATCGAAAGTGAATGTTGGCACCAGAATTGTGGCCACGGTCCCTCTAGTTGCAGAGACGGATGCATTGGTGACGGCTGTGGAGACTGTTTGAAGGAGGTGATTCGGCGGAGGCCGATACATGGGACGTATACGCATTATGATTGCCGATGATCATACGATGATTGCGGCAGGGTTCCAGAAGTTGCTGGAACCTCACTACGAAGTCGTGGGCTGCGTTGCAGACGGCCGTGCCCTGCTGAAAGCGGCGCCCGAACTCAAGCCGGACGTGGTGCTGCTGGATGTGGGAATGCCGTTACTAAACGGCCTGGACGCGGCGCGAGAACTGAAAAAGGAGATGCCGCACGTCCAACTCATTTTCCTGACGATGAATCCTGGCGGCGACATTGCCGCCGAAGCCTTCCGGATAGGGGCCTCAGCATATCTACTGAAGACCTCAAAGCCCGCTGAATTGTTGCGGGCGATTCATGCCGTAGTGAAGGGAGACTCGTATGTAACCCCGCAAATCAAACGGGCCATGGATGAGAGATTCATCCGTGACCCCAAGCGGCTGCAACGTCAAAAACAGCTCACCGCGCGGCAGCGCGAAGTGCTGCAGATGGTCGCAGAAGGGCGTTCCATGATGGAGATCGCCAGCATTTTGCAGATCACCCACCGGACCGTCCGGTTTCACAAGGCCAAAATTATGGAAGAGCTGGAGATCACCACCAACTCGGACCTGGTGAAGTACGCCATCAATCACGGAGTGATTTCCGCCGTCTAGGGACCAAGGCGCGGAGTACGCGTACAATTAACGCCCGCTTACACCACTGTCGCAAGTGACAGTAGGCAAATGTCCTCAACGGGACGACAATCGTCAATGCAGGTTCGCTCCTTGCTGGCTGACACCACAAATCGATGTTGTGATAGCTTTTCGAGGGGTGGTCGCCACTCCCGGCGGTAAGCATCTTTAGCCTCAATCGGAAAGAAGAGATAAACATGTACAAGAAATCGAAACTCGTCAGAATCGCGATTCCAAGCCTGCTGGTCCTGGGCTTGATGATGATTGGCAGCGTCCCCGGTTTCTCCAGGGACAAGTATGAATCCATCGACTGTACCGCCTGGGGCACCAGCACCCAGCTCGGACACAACATCGGCATCACCCTGACGATCTATGAGTTTTCCACTCCGGAAGATCGAGAAGTCCTGGTGCAGGCGTTCCAGAAAGGACAGAACCAGGGGTTGGTCCTTGCCTTGCAAAAGATGAAGGCGGTTGGCCGCATCGCAATCCCCGGCACCTTGGGCTATGACGTCAGCTTCATACGCATGGTTGCGACGCCGACGGGCCGGAAGATTACCTTCGCCACCAACCGTCCGATCAGGTTTGGAGAGGCTTTCACGGACAGCCCGACGCAGGCCTACAACCTTACGGCCGGTGTACTCGACCTGAATGACCAGGACAAGAGCAAGAGCACTGGAGTCCTGTACCCCGCCGCCCAGTTGACCGTTAACAAGGACGGCGAGCTGCAGCTCGATCTGAATCAGAACCCATGGAGACTGGGGAACTTCCTCGACTGGAAGGGTACAGCAGAGAATTAGTCCGGCGGCGGCCGATTCTTACTGGGAATAGAGCAGAGGTTTCAGGAAATTCTGCTGCTGCCTCGGCTCGCGACTCTCTATGGCGAGGGCTGCCCTAGGCCTGTTTCCGATTCACGATTCCTACTTCGTATGAGGTGCTTCATGAAGATGAATTTGCGATTTGTTTCCCTCTGCGTCCTGCTGGTATTCGCAGTCATGATACTCAACGGCACGGCTGCCCAGGCACAAAAAAACAGCAAATACGTGTGTGACGAGGCAGCTCCGGCGACCATGTGCTCTGCGGCCAACACCTGCGGATCGGCTTCCGCTCCCTGCACAGTGGACATCACCAGGAGAGGCAATGGGGCCAACGTCAAACCGGGAATTCCGGACGCTAAGAACAACCAGTTCTTCTGCGTTAAGGCTGGCACGACTGTGGTATGGATGTCCTCGAACAAAAACACCGGGTTCATGGTTTCTTTCGCAACCGACTCGCCTTTCTCTCCGGACGACCCCATCATGGGCGGCGGGAGCAAGCAGGTCAGCGTGAAGGCGACCACGCCGGGTTGCTACAAGTACGACGTTGGCGCGTTCTATTCAGGGGCGCCCTACGGGATGGGCGGCGGGAGCAAGCCCGAATTAGTAATTCTGCCTTAGGCAGAAGCTTGGACTGCGTTGAACCGCGAATGTCAATTTGCGAAGCACACGCTTCCGTAGGAGGAGCGTGCGTTCCAGCCCGCCCGAGGAAGTACAGACACCGACTCGTCGCAGCCGAACCAAACGACGACTTGAAGGAGAATTGCATGGCTGTTGGTAGGAGTGTGTTGTTCTTGTCGCGCCCATTGCAGGCGCTGGCACTGATACTGTTTGTTTCGCTCGGCGCACTGGGGCAGAAGATCCACGTCAACAAGTACGATCCCACCGCCGATTTTTCCAAGTTCAAAACGTACGCCTGGGCACCGCACGGCGCAGTTGCACATCCCATGCTGGCGGCCGATATAGTCGGCACCATCGAGGACGAACTCACGCAGAAAGGCCTAACGAAAGTTGCCAGTAATCCCGACCTGATTATCCAGGTGTACGGGTCCATCGACCAGGAGTCCTCATTCACGTCCAACGATCCGCTCTATAACGCGACCGGAGGCATTCCGCCCTTCGACCCAAGTTTCTCCGGGCCGTTGCTGGCGGGCACGTGGGGCAATACGACAATTACCATCCACAAGGGAGAGTTGGTTGTTGATCTCATCGACGCCAACGCCAAGAAACTGGTGTGGCGTGGCATGTCGCAACAAAACCTGAGCACCAAACCAGAGAAGCTGGAGAGCCAGGTGCAAGATGCCATTGTGAAAATGTTCAAACAGTATCCGTAGAACCGTTTCAATGACCGCTGTGTCGTACAGTGTTCTCGCCGGGCAATCGAGTTGCCCCGCTTAATTCAAGAGCCCGAAGGTGAGTTCCCGAAACTTCGAAGAGATTTCGTTTCCCAACGACTGCAAAACCACTCTGCACCAACCGCTTAGGTCACTGTCGCAAGCGACAGTTGTCAACCACTGACACCCCGGCAACAATGGCATTGTGAACACGTCCGCAATCTGTATTGGGCGACCAAAGGGTCTTGTGACAAAAATCCAAGTGGTGCTCGCTGATGATCATCCGGCGGTAGCCGCGAAAGTTCGGCGGACAGTATGCGAGGAGTGCGATGTCGTCGCCGCCGTGGAGGATGGCAAACAAGCGGTAGCCGCCGCCCTCGCTCTCGATCCTGACATATTAGTGATGGATATATCGATGCCGGTGCTGGATGGGTTGCAGGCTGCGAGAGACCTTCAGAAAGCGAAGTGCCGGGCCAGAATCGTGTTTCTAACGATTCATGAAGATCACGATTATGTTGATGCGGCATTTTCCGCTGGCGCCGTCGGCTACGTTACCAAAGCTCGCCTGTCTACCGACCTGGTGCCAGCAATTCTGGAAGCGATGCAGGGACACACCTTTGTGTCCAAGTTTACGCCGAGGAAGTACAATCCAGCCTGAGTCGTTATGACGGTCTGAGACATTTCCGATTATCTGACAGGGCCAAGCCGATTGCGAGAGCAGTTCTCGCCATGGTAGGTCAATGCGCAAACAATCCACGCAAGCGACAAGCAAACCAGGGAAGTCTCTGCCGATCGGCGCGATCAGCGTGGGCGTTGTCGTCGCTGCGCTATGCGTAGCGGGTATCTGGCGCTGGTCAGTCGCGGCGCACCCTCAGGAGTTGAAGCCGGCTGCGGCCGTCGCCACCTACGTCGGCGAGGCGCGCTGCGCCCAATGTCATGCAGAACAAGCGCAGGCATGGCGAACGTCGCATCATGCCCTGGCGATGCAGACGGCCAGCGATGCGAGCGTCCTGGGGAATTTCAACAACGCACAGTTCGCCAATGACGGCGTGACCTCCAGCTTCTTCAAGAAAGACAGCAAGTTCTACGTTCATACTGAAGGCCCGGACGGCAAGCCCCAGGACTATGTGCTTCCGTACACATTCGGTGTCTCGCCTTTGCAACAGTACCTGGTGCCATTTCCCAACGGTCGACTGCAGAGCTTCGTAGTGGCGTGGGATTCGCGCAGCAAGCCGCAGGGCGGACAGCGATGGTTTCACCTCTATCCCAGCCAAACAATAACGCCTGCCGATCCTCTGCACTGGACCGGTCGGAACCAGACCTGGAATTACATGTGCGCCGATTGCCATTCCACCAACCTGCGCAAGAATTATGACCTCGCGAAAGACAGCTACGCGACGACATGGTCGGATATCGATGTCTCCTGTGAATCTTGCCACGGACAGGGTTCGAATCATGTGGCTTGGGCAGAGGCGCGTAGCAAAGGGCCGTACAAATCAGGCAATGGAACGGACGGTCTGGTTGTGGACCTGAAGACGGCGAAGGGATCGTGGGCGGTTTCCGAACCTAACGCGGGAACCATGCACTGGAAGGGCGAGGCCCGCTCGCACAATGAGATCAATACCTGTGCTCCGTGCCATGCGCGCCGCCACCCCATCACCGCTGAGTACCAGCCAGGACAGCCGTTCCTCGATGCCTATGTGCCGAGTCTGCTGGAAGAAGGTGTTTATTATCCCGACGGCCAGATACTTGAGGAAGACTACGAGTGGGGCTCGTTCGTGCAGAGCAAGATGTATCGCGAGGGCGTGACCTGCTCGGACTGCCACGATCCTCACACGGCCAAACTGCCGTCCACCAGTCTGAATGCGGTCTGCGGTAAGTGTCATTCAGCCGCGAAGTTTGACAGCCCGCAGCACCACCATCACCAAGCCGGAAGCGCAGGCGCGCTCTGCGTCAACTGCCACATGCCGACCAAAACCTACATGGTGGTCGACGTCAGGCGTGACCACAGCTTCCGCGTACCGCGTCCGGATTTCTCCGTGGCCTACGGAACTCCGAACGCGTGCAACCAATGTCATAAGGACAAGTCCAACGGTTGGGCGGTTGATACGGTCGTGAAATGGTATGGCCCCAACCGCAGGCAAGAAGCGCACTTTGTGGAAGCGATTGATGCCGGCCGTCGTGGTTTGCCGAATGCCGAGAGGGCGTTGACCGCGCTGATCCAGGACTCGGCCAAGCCTGCCATTGCCCGGGCCACCGCATTAAGCCTGCTTCCTGCGTATTTGTCGCCAGCTTCGATGCCCGCCGTGCAGACCGCTCTCGCGGACAATGATGCCCAGGTACGGAGCCAGGCCGTGCGCTCCCTGGAACCACTCTCGCCGCAAGATCGGGTTCACCTGGCTGTGCCATTGCTGACCGATCCATCTCTCTCCGTACGCATCGAAGCAGCACGCTTGCTGGCGGGAACTGCGCCTGGTCTCATGTCGGATGCCCAGAAGTCAGCCCTCGACCACGACATCGCCGAGCTGATCGCCAGCGAGATGGTCTCGGCTGAACGTCCCGAGAGCCACATGAACTTGGCACTCGTCTATGCTCAGATGGGACGCAATGCCGATGCAGAAAGCGAACTAAAGACGGCGCTGCGGCTTGATCCGAAGTTCGTGCCCGCCATGGTCAACCTTGCCGACCTGTACCGCGAGCAGCAACGCGACAATGAAGGGCAGCAATGGCTGGAAAAGGCAATCGCGGCGGAGCCGAATGCAGCCGAACCCGTCTATGCTCTCGGCCTGCTGAAGATCAGGCAGAAACAATACTCGGATGCGGTGCCCCTGTTAGCCAAAGCGGCAGCCCTACAGCCATCCACCGCCCGCTATAGCTACGTGTACGCTGTCGCCTTGCAGTCCAGCGGGCAGGTAAACCAGGCGATTGGGATTTTGCAACGGGCTCACGAGGGACGTCCCGCTGACCGCCAGATACTGAATGCGTTGGTCGCGTTCGAGCGAGACAACGGGAACATCCCGGCGGCAACGGTATATGCTCAGCAGTTAGTAGAACTGGTTCCTGATGACCCCAGCGCAAAAGCCACGTTGCAGGAATTGCAGAGACAAGCGCGCTGAAGCGTTTTGGGCCCGAACGGCTTGGCAGCGGCCACCTGTCGCAAGAGACAGTTCTCAAGTCGTCCCAATCGCGGTCAACTAGGGAGTAGACGCCAGCGTCTCCTCAGATCGAAAGATTGCATGAGCAACACCAGCGATCCTCTGTCACCACCGCCAATTTATCCCGGCACGAAGCCGCGCTTCCACGCCATGGTGAAGCCGACGGGAGCGATCTGCAATCTCGACTGCGCCTACTGCTATTACCTGCACAAAGAAGAACTGCTGGGCAGCGACAGCAAATTCCGCATCAGCGACGAGATTCTGGAAGCCCACATTCGGCAGTACATTGAGGGCCAGTCGGGCGACGAAGTCGTGTTTTCCTGGCAGGGCGGCGAACCGACTCTGCTGGGAGTGAGCTTCTTCGAAAAAGTGGTTGCGCTGGAAAAGAAGTACCAGCGTCCCCACCAGTGCATCGAGAACGATCTCCAGACCAACGGAGTGCTGCTGAACGACGAGTGGTGCGCTTTTCTGCGCGACAATCGCTTCCTGGTCGGCCTCAGCATCGACGGCCCGCAGGAGTTGCATGACCGGTTCCGTCTGGACAAAGGCGGCCAGCCGACCTTCGAGAAAGTTTTCGCCGCCGGCCAACGGTTGCACAAGTATCAGGTTCCATTCAACACGTTGACAGTAGTCAATCGCGTCAACGCGAAAAAGCCGCTCGACGTTTACCGCTTCATAAGTCGGGAACTTCGCCCGCGTCAGTTGCAGTTCATTCCCTGCGTAGAACCGAAGGTCTTCGAGAATACCGCGCCTCAAAAATGGGATCCCGCTGCGTTGCCGGTGCAGGGATCGCCGGCCGCACATCCCGGCAATCCCGATTCGGTGGTCACGGACTGGTCAGTCGATCCCGATGATTGGGGCTACTTTCTTTGCAAAGTCTGGGATGACTGGTACCGGCGCGACTACGGAAAGATACACGTTAACCTGTTTGAGACCGCGGTTGCCCAGTGGATGGGCCTGGCCTCGCAGCTATGTATCTATAACGACTTCTGTGGCAAAGGCGTGGCGCTGGAGCACGATGGCAGTGTCTACGCATGCGATCACTACGTGTATCCCGAATACAAACTGGGCAACATCGCGGAGAAACATATTTCGCGCATGATCTTTTCCGACGAGCAGAGAAAGTTCGGCTTTGCCAAGCGCGATGACCTGCCGCAACAGTGCCGCGATTGCAAGTACCTGTTTGCCTGCAACGGCGAATGTCCGAAGAACCGCCTGATTCGCACCTGCGACGGCGAGCCGGGACTGAATTACCTGTGCAGTGGCCTGATGAAGTTCTGGCAGCACATCGATGGCGATATGAAAGACATTCTGCAGCGGGTTGAGCGCTCCGGCTTACCCAAAGACCTCCCAAACTTCCGGGTGTAGCGGAAGATCGCCCCGATGCAGACGCACTACTTCATTCTCATGAATTTTCCGGCTCTGGTGGCCCACCTGTCGCAAGAGACAGTTCCCAAACACTCGTAATCGTAGTGAACTGGCAGACGCAACAAAGACTCTCCTGGCGCGATATCCGGGACCGGTCGAAAAGGAGAAGTATGGATTTGGGTGCAAGTGTCAGAAAGTTCACCCTGGGAGCACTGGCCGTCGCGAGCGTTTTTGCGGGCGGGAGTGCGACCTTACATGCGCAGGCGGCTGGCGCGAAGCAACCGAATATTGTCGTCATCATGGGCGACGACATCGGCATGTGGAACATAGGCGTTTACCATCGCGGTATGATGGCCGGCACAACGCCGAACATCGACAAGATGGCGAAGGAAGGGATGTTGTTCACCGACTACTACGCGGAGGCCAGTTGCACGGCGGGTCGCGCGAACTTCATCACCGGCGAACTGCCGATCCGCACCGGCATGACTACCGTCGGGCAGGCTGGCGCCAAGATCGGGATTCCGGCCGAAGCGGTGACCACGGCCACGATCCTGAAGTCGATGGGCTATGCTACCGGCCAGTTCGGCAAGAATCACCTTGGCGACAGGAATGAGTACCTTCCCTGCGTTCACGGCTTCGATGAGTTCTTCGGCTATCTGTATCACCTGGATGCGATGGAAGACCCGGCGCATCCCAACTATCCGCAAAATCTGTTGAATGTGGTCGGTCCGCGCAACATGGTTCATTGCTGGGCCACGGACAAGAATGACACCACGGATATGCCCCGCTGGGGCGTAGTCGGCAAACAGAGAATTGAAGATGCCGGCACGCTCTATCCCAAGCGGATGGAGACCGTGGACGACGAAATTCTCGACTTGACGATCAAGTTCATGGACAAGTCGAAGGCCGACAACAAGCCGTTCTTCGTCTGGCTCAATCCCACTCGCATGCACATTGTCACGCACCTTGCTCCGAAGTACGAAGCGCTGCGCAACTCCGAGAATGGCTGGTCCGAAGAAGAAGCTGGAATGGCGCAATTCGACGACATTGTCGGCTCCGTGATGCAAAAGCTTAAGGACATGGGAGTGGACGACAATACGATCGTGGTGCTCACCACGGACAACGGCACCGAGGTCTTCACCTGGCCCGATGGCGGTCAAACCCCGTTCGCGCAGTCCAAGGGAACAGTCCTCGAGGGAGGCTTCCGTGTGCCTGCCATCCTTCGCTGGCCCGGACATGTGCCGGCGGACTCGGTGCAGAACGGAATCTTCTCCGGCCTGGATTGGCTGCCGACGTTTGTTGCCGCAGCTGGTAATCCGAATATCACCGAAGAGTTGCTGAAGGGCAAAACCATCGGTGACCGGACCTACAAGAACCATCTGGATGGCTATAACCAGATGGCCGCAATCACGGGCCAGGGTAAGTCCGTGCGCCATGAGATTTTCTATCTCGGGGAAAGCACGGTCGGCGCGGTGCGCATCGACGATTACAAGTTCCGCTTCATTGACCAACCTGACGGCTGGCTGGGGCAAAAAACCCATCCTGACGTGCCCTACATTACCAACCTGCGTCTCGATCCGTTTGAGCGCACGGGTTGGCCCAACAACGGGACGAAAGACGGGGCCCAGCAATACTTCGATTGGTTCAAGTACGAGTTCTGGCGCTTTGTCTTTGTCCAGCAGCTAATGGGCAAGGAAATCCAGACCTTCCTCGATTACCCACCAATGCAGCGGGGCGCGAGCTTCAACCTCGACGCAGTCAAAGCGGAGATGGGGAAGAAGATGGCCGAGGCGGAGGCAGCGGCCAAAGGCCCCAGCAACTAACAGTAATGACTTAACAGCGTGGCGGCTCGCAAGGGCCGCCCGTTGATTTGTCCGCTGCTGTTCACAGTGAACCCGAATCATGGCTGGCATTGCAGAAAAATCGCTGGTGCTGGCGTTTCTCGTGATTCTCTGGTGCTTGTCCGCCAGCGCGCAAGCGGTTCAGGACGAACTGCTGCCGGAGATTGACACCTATCTGGACCTGACTTCCGATCTACGTTTTGATTTCCAGGCAAAGGAGACCAGAGAGGACGGTTCTCCCATTCAAGCAGAGTTTGGGCCAGACCTCGATTTCTTTCTGAAGCCGCTGGTTCGTCTGCAGAACGCCACGAAATTTGATCTGAACCACGCGAAATCCCGGCCGCTGGTGTTTTCCATCGGATACCGCTATCTGCCGCGCTCCAACGGCGCACCAGCGACAAATCGCATGGAGCCGGTTGTTACCTTCAATTATTCGATGAAGGGGAACTTCCTGTTCTCCGATAGAAATCGCGCCGATCTTGACTGGAGCAACAACTTCACCTGGCGCTATCGCAACCGATTCCAGATCGAAAGGACGCTTACCTTGCGGTCCTATCATCCGTCTCCATACGCCAGCGTAGAATTCTTCTATCAGAGCAAATACAGCAAGTGGAGCGACACGGCAATCTATGCCGGGTGTCTTTTTCCCATCGGCGAACATGTGCAATTTAACCCGTACTATGAGCACCAGAATTCAACCGGCACAAGCCCTAATCAAAAACTCAACCAGTTGGGGCTGATGCTCAATCTCTATTTTTCAGTCAAGTAGATGCGACGTTTTTTCAAGCTCGGATTGTTGGCAGTGACTGCGCTGGGTTGGTTGCACTTGCTGAGCGCCCAGGACCTTGCGCCGCGCGCCTATGTCATTACTCCGAATCACTCGAATGCCATAACCCTCACCTACTCGTTCTATGATGGCGGGCTGAACTTCAACGGCAGCATTCCCGTTACCGGCGCAACGGGGACCTACAGCGTCCCCGTCTTCACCTACTATCATGCGTTCAACTTCTTTGGGCGCTCGGCGAACGTTAACGCCTCGCTGCCGTATGCGGTCGGAAATTTCAGCGGTAAGCTGCTGGGAGAGAACAAGTCCCTCTACCGTTCCGGACTGCTCGACATGTCCGCCCGCCTATCGGTCAATCTGAAGGGCGGACCGGCGATGAACTACAAGGAGTTCTCAAAATGGAAGCAGAAGATGCTGCTGGGCGCCAGCCTGAAAATCATTGCTCCCACTGGGCAGTATGATCCGACCAAGCTCATCAACTGGGGAATCAATCGCTGGGCTTTCAAACCAGAACTGGGATACTCACAGCGCTTCGGCAACTGGTTGGTCGACGGCTACGGCGGAGTTTGGTTCTACACCACCAACAGCGCCTACTATGACGTGCCCGAGCCTAAGCCGCAGACCGAGGAGCCCATTGGCAGCTTCGAGGGCCATTTGAGTTACGACCTCAGCAGAGTCGCACGAAAGAAAAAGCTTTACCCATGGGTCTCGTTGGATGGCAACTTCTGGTTCGGCGGGGTGACCACTTTAAACGGAATCCGCAACCTTGCAACCCAACAGACCGGATCGCGGATCGGCGGCACGTTCTCGATGCCCGTTACCCGCCACCAGACGCTCAAGGTCTCTTACAGCGACGGCACCTACATCCGGTTTGGGGGCAACTACCAGAACGTCTCGGTTGCCTGGCAGTACTCCTGGCTGGGCAAGCCCTAATAGGCGCGCCGCGTTCTTTCGCTGGCGCTTGCAATCCGACTTGGTGGCACCTGTCGCGGGTGACAGTTGCCCAACCGCGGCAATCGGAGTGAACTGAAATGAGCAAGAGCTTCGCGCATTTTGCTGGCCAAGACAAGGTGTGATGAGCGCATCGGCAAAAGGCCATTTTAGTGAACTGAGCCGGACCTAACGGAGGGCTGGGAGGCATGTTTAACTATCCATTTGTTTTCTTCTTGTTTTCGTTGGTGTTGCTTTGGCTCTCGGCGCAGATCGGAATTTCCTTGCGCCGGCGGCGGGCTCTGAAAGACGACGAGCGCGAGGATTTCAACACCGTGCAGGCCGCTACCCTGACCCTGCTCGCTCTCATCATCGGATTCAGTTTCTCAATGGCCATCAGCCGCTACGATCAGCGCAAGAACTACGAGGAAGCAGAGGCCAATGCGATTGGGACGGAATATGTCCGGGCGGAGTTGCTGCCTGCGGCGCAGGCAGAGACGGTGCGCGGCCAACTTAAGAAGTATGTCGAGTTGCGTATCATGTTCTACCGAACCCGCAATGAGCAAGAACTGGCGCAGATTAACGCCGATACTGCACAATTACAGAATGAGATGTGGTCTGAGGTACGGGCTACAGCGGTGGCGAATCCCAACCCGGTGATCGCCCTCGCCGTTGCAGGTATGAACGACGTTTTGAACTCGCAGGGATACACCCAGGCGGCGTGGTGGAACCGGATCCCAATTTCCGCATGGGCTTTAATGATCGCGATGGCCGTCTGCTGCAACGTCTTGGTGGGCTATGGTGCGCGAAGCCCTGGAACAAAAGCCGGCCTGCTTTTTGTTCTGCCCCTGATCGCCGCCATCGCCTTCTTTCTGATAGCGGACATTGACAGCCCACGCCGCGGCTTAATTCACGTGGTGCCGCAGAACCTCGTGAGTCTTTTGGAGTCGTTGCCCAAGTGATTGTTTTCTCCGCTGGCAGCAGACGAAGAGGCAAAGGGAGAATCGAAATGCTGAAATGGATATTGCCGTTATTACTTTGCTTCATTTTTGCGGCCGGCAGGCCCGCATTCACGCAAGCGCAACAGAACGGGACACTCGTTGTCAGCGGCCAGCCGGGCCAAACTCCGGTTCTCCAGATCAACGGCAGGTCATACGTAGACATTACGGCACTGGCGCGTCTCATCAACGGCTCCCTCAGTTTCAAGGGGAATCAAGTTACTTTGACGCTGCCAGGCGCCGGCGATAGCACGCCGCCGCCGGCAAGCCAGCCCGCCTCCGCGTTCTCGAAGGATTTCCTAAGGGCAGGCATCGAATATATGTCCGTGATCCGCGAATGGCGAAGCGCGCTAATGGACGCCGTTCAAAATGGCTATCCAGTGACTGATGCTTTCGTGGCTGCTTACCGAGGCCAGGCGTCGACCAATCTCAGATTGGCCTCCGTAGCGGCGTCAACCGATTCCGATCACAACGCTTTTCAGCTTCTCAGCAATGAATTCGACAACATGCAAAAGCTGAGCAATAAAGTCCTGGCCGCGCGCAAGGACATGAACTACATCTCGGCGGATGCGCTGAAGGACGACCCACTGAACCAGCAAGTCCTGAGCTGCGCCCGCTCGCTGGCGGCCATGGCCTCCAGCGGCCAGTTTCAGGATGATGGCTCCTGTCATTGATCTTCAGCAAATGTTTTCAGTACCGGATCTCGATTGGAAACGGATGGTGTGGAAGTTGCTGATGATGTAACGTTATCATTCACCCAAGCGAGCGAAGCGAAGATGCCGTTCATGTCCACTGCAACCCGCACGACTAAGGTTGCTTTCGGCTAAGGGATTCATGGAATCCCTGCTGCCACCACCACGAACTGTTTTCATCGTTCTGGAGAAGCCCTATGCGCCTACGTTTCAGACAAGTCTTAACGTGCGTCGCCCTCATACTTTCCGTTATGTCTGCTGTCGCGCAAGAGCAGGCGTCCAAGCCGAAACGTCCCACCGTCGGTCTGGTTCTCCAAGGTGGTGGGGCTCTCGGGCTTGCCCACGTTGGCGTCATTACCTGGTTGGAGGAACATCACATTCCGGTGGACTACGTTGCCGGTACCAGCATGGGCGGATTGGTGGGCGGGGTTTACGCCACCGGACATAATGCCGCTGAGATGCGCCAGATCGTGAACGGCATCCCGTGGGACGAGGTGATAGGTGGGCGCACGCCCTTTGACGACCTCGCATTCCGCCGCAAAGAGGATGCCCGCGACTACCCCAACAGCCTTGAGTTTGGACTACGCAAGGGATTGCAGTTTCCCGCTGGTCTCAACTCCGGCCAACAAGTCTCGCTTGTTATCGATAAGATTGCGCTCCCCTACTCGGAGGTCAAGAGCTTTAACGACCTCCCGACTCCGTTCGCTTGCGTAGCCACGGATTTGGTCAGCGGCAGGGCCAAAGTTTTCCACGACGGGTCCCTGGGCCTGGCTCTGCGGTCCACCATGTCGTTGCCCGGAATCTTCACTCCCGTGCGGACCCCAGATGCTATCTACGCAGATGGTGGATTGCTGCAAAACATTCCCGTCGAGGTAGCGAAACAGATGGGAGCTGATCTGACACTGGCGATTCACCTGGAGGAAGCGCCCGTGCCTGCGAATGCAAACCTCTCCTCGTTCGCGGTCCTCGGGCAGTCAATCTCGGTCATGATCTCGGCCAACGAACTGCTGAGCATGGAGAAGGCAGACCTTCTCGTCTCGGTACCGGTGCAGAAATGGAGCGCGTTGAGTTTCAACGACGCCGACGCGATCATCAAGGCTGGATACGATGCCGCCGCTGCGAAGTCCAAAGTCTTGATGACGCTCGCGGTAGATGACGCGACATGGAAGCAGTACCTGGCCGCTCGCCAATCCCGTGTCCGCAGCAATCCCGTTCCCACGTTTGTTGCGGTCGAAGGCGTGAACGGAAATCTTTCGCAGCGGATCGAAGAGAAAACGGCCAATTTAGTGGGGAAGCCCATCAATTTCGACGAACTGGACCAGGAAATCATGCGCCTGAAGGGAACGGAACGCTATTCGGCGCTGAGCTACGAATTAATAGAGCGCAATGGTCAGCAGGGCCTCCTGATTAAGACCGAGCCAAGTGAGATTGGCCCACCGGTTGTTCAGCCCCTCCTCCTTATCGACGGGTCAAGTTTGAAGAACGTTACGCTCGACATGGGAGCGAGAGTGACCTGGTTCAACATTGGAGGCTTCCGCTCGGAATGGCGCAATGACATCGTACTTTTCTCCGACTACGGGCTGAACTCGGAGTATTACCACCCCTTCACGCCGCAGACGCATTGGTTCATCGCGCCACGGGCGCTAGCCGATAACAACCCGCTTTACCTTTACGACGACAACCAACTGGTCTCTACCTATCGGCGTAGCACCCTCGGCGGTGGCGTCGATGTCGGCTACCAGTTTGGAAACACTGGCGAGCTGCGCGCCGGATACGAAGGTGGGTGGCAAGACTTCGAGCGGCAAATCGGAAATCCCAAAGAACTGCCATCCTTTTCCGGGGGCTATGGTGTCAGCAAACTTCAATACCGGCTGGATCGCCTGGACGACGCTGTGATTCCTTTTGCCGGGCAAAGCTTCCAGGGCGATTTTCTCTGGTACAACGCCAGTCCGGCCGCACCCCAAGCTTATCCGGTGCTCGAAGGCGCTGGGCAGCTTCATCACCGGCTAAGCGAACTGTCCTCGGTTTTTCTGGACGGATCTGCCGGGACCACGTTCGACCATGCAACTGGTATCCCACAGTTCTCCCTGGGAGGCTCGCGGCAGTTGGTGGCGTACGGAACCAATGAACTGCTGATGGATAAGTACTTCCTGTTCCAGCTGGGATACATCCGGGAGATGCTGAAGCTGCCACCGTTGCTCGGTAGCGGCGTCTATTTTCTGGGCGTCTATGAGGCGGCGCAGGTTTATGGGCCGCCCAGCTCGATGGTGAACAAAGCGTCGGGCTTCCCAACCGATGCTGCGGCGGGCATAGTGGTCAACACGATCTTCGGGCCAGTGGAGGCGGCATACGCGTACGGCGATACTGGACATCACAAGTTCTTCTTCCGCGTAGGGCGGCTGTTCTAGGGGAAAGCTGGATTGATCTTTCAGAACCCTACTCGCCCCACCCGAATCAGAGCGGACCAGTCGGGAGAGTCATCCGCCGCGCGTCCTGCATCGTTGATGTGCTCTCGCTGCTTCAACTCTGAAAAGGGAAGGCCGCCGGTGACCAGACGTCCGCGATCGTACAGCAACTCGTCCAGCGTGCCGTTGAGGAGTAGCTGGTAGTTCCAGGGCTGAGGATTCTTGACGTCCGCGGCGATCTGGCTGTCGAGTGTCGTCGTGCAGTTTCGAGTCACCGCGTTGTACCACTCCGGATGATCTCTCAACTTGTTCAGGTAATCGGCGTAGATGAGGAATATCTCGCGCGACCTTTCCGGCGAAATGGTGGTGCGATACAGAAACACTTCCTCATCCTTACGATAGTTGGTGCGTAATCGAATGACGTCGCGCTCGTCGGCCGTAATAAAAATCAGCTCGTATTGCCGAAAGAATCCAAGAATCGCCGAGTACGACTGGCCGACTTTGTAGCGCGCCTCGATGGAGAACGCGACGTGGTCGTTGTCTCCGAATTGAAAGCTGACAATCGGGTGGCCGATATATTTCGGCCCCCAGGTGGTGAAGAAAAGGTCGGCGTAGCGGAGTTGCGATAGATAAACCGTCCGGTCGCTCCAGCAATTCGTGTAATCGGTCTTGGTAATGTAGTCGCAGTTGCGCAGGTTGTGGATGGTGACTTTATCTCCATCGATCTCGACCGAAGCGGTTCGAGCAGCGTCGGCTTGCCAATCGCCGTCGTTCGACGGCTTTAAGCTGAGCCACCACGCCAGCACGATACAGAAGCCAGCCAGGCAAAGAGCGGCGGCCCAAGAGCGTCGTTTGACCTTGAACAGGATCACGGCGATCCCAAGAACGTAGATAACGGTGATGGGGACACGCAGCCAGGACACGCGAAAATCAACGTAAAGAGCTGCCACTGCCCACACGGTAAGCAAGCTGAGAACCAGCCACAGGATCGCGATCCCCAGCATCCGCAGTGCTCTGAATCCAGTTGGCGGCGGGGTGGGCAGAGAGCCCAAATCCTTAGTATTCATAACACTCTGAATGTCGCGTCAAGTCTAATTCCTTCCATTGCCGCTAGACGGCAGGTAAAATCGCCGCACCAAAGGAACATCCTAAATGAAATTGCATAACCTGGTGCTATGCGCGGTGCTTCTGCTGGTCGCGCCGCTGTTTGGGCGTGACAAAACTGATGTGGTCGTGATGAAGAACGGCGATCGGCTGACAGGCGAGATCAAAGGGCTGAATTCAGGCGTGCTCTACGTAAACCTCGATTACATTCTGGGAACCAGTTCCTTGCAGTGGTCCAAGGTGCACCATGTGGAAAGCAAACAACTCTTCATCGTGAAGACAGAGAGTGGCTCAGTTTACACCGGGACGCTTTCTACCTCTGATGTGCCGAGCGACCGGCCAATGGAAATCGAGGTCGCCACGGGTCCGGAAACGAAAGTCGCAATCGAACGACGCCAGGTCGTCAAGATTGACCAGACGTCACAGAACTTCTGGCAGCGATTCAACGGCGACATAAACCTGGGAGCCATCTATTCTAAAGGGAACCAATCCACCCAGTTCAACCTGGACTCCCTGGTTCAATATCCCCGAGAGCGTTGGAGTGCGCAGGCGGAATACAGTTCGACGTTGGCTTCCAGCACCGGCGCCAGTCCGTCCACGCGGAATCAGTTGGATCTTCAAAGCCAGCGTCTTTTGCGGTGGGATAATTGGTTTTACCAGGGGATCGGTATTTTTCTGCAAAGTTCGGAGCAGGAGATCAACCTTCAAGGCACGCTGGGCGGAGGGATTGGACGCTACTTAAAGAACACCAACAACTCCCAGATCTATCTGCTGGGTGGCCTGGGCTGGCAGAACACCGCGTACCAAGCGACCGCCCAGCCCATCCCTAATCAGAGTCTCGCAACCGCCCTTTTCGCCGGACAGATGAGGTTCTTCCGTTTCAACAAGACCAGCTTTGATCTTGGCGCCATCGTTTTGCCGGCGCTCAACCAGCCCGGCCGTGTCCACGTCAACATGAATACGTCCTACTACATAAAAGTCTTCAGCAATTTGACGTGGAACATTTCGTTCTATGGCAACTGGGACAACCGGCCGCCGGCGAACTTCTCGGGTAGCGACTACGGCACCAGTTCAGGGTTAGGCTGGACCTTCGGAAATAGATAGGAGCCGACCAGTCTGCGCTCTGTTGCTCGGCTCCGAAGAACGCTGCAGGCTGGAGCCTGCGCCTCTCAACCAAACGCCTCCAGGCCCTTCCGGAGTCGATATGCCCCCTGTCGCAAGTGACAGTTGCAAGCTCCAGCGCCGCCGAATAATCTTACGGAGAAGCTTGAATCGTCAGGCTAGTTCGGAACGAACAATATCTGTGCTTAGCTTTTACAGTTGCCTCAGCAAAATGCAGATCTGTAATGTCGTAAAGAGGTTATTCAAATGAATGTGACCTTTGGTGAACGAGCCTTGTCCGTTGTTCTTTGCCTTGCTCTGATAGCTTTTACGACGCCGGTCGAGGCTGATGCCATGTTCTTTCAGGACCAGCAGGCTGCGCCAGCCTCTGCCGCACCTTCCGACTATCCGGGCCAAGGCGCGCCGATGACTGCTGCCGAGCTCCAGGGATTGGTGGCGCCGATCGCTCTTTATCCTGACGCGCTCGTGGCGCAGATCCTTAGCGCTTCTACTTTTCCTGATCAGGTTGCCGTGGCCGACAATTGGCTCCAGCAAAACAAGAGCTTGACCGGTAGCGCCCTGATGAACGCGGTCAATGGCCAATCCTGGGACCCCAGCGTCAAGGCGCTTACGCAGTTCCCATCGGTGCTGAACCAGATGGCGCAAAGCCTGGCCTGGACTTCACAGCTGGGAGAGGCCTATCACAACCAGCAAGCCGACGTAATGGCCGCGGTGCAAACCCTGCGTGCGCAGGCCAAGGCGGCCGGTAATCTCAAGTCAGGCTCGCAGATCACGGTGGTGCAACAGTCACCGCAGACCATTGTTATCCAGCCTACGAACCCGCAGATTGTCTACGTTCCGGCGTACAACCCGGCGGTGGTTTACGGCACGCCCTACGTCACGCCCGGCTATAGCACGGGAGCTCTCGTAGCCACGGGGCTGCTTTCATTTGGAGCGGGAATAGCAGTGGGAGCCATGATGAGCGGAGGCTGTTGCGGCTGGGGGTGGAGCAGTTGGAACTGCAACTGGCACGGCGGCGGTGTGTACTATCACGGCGGAGCCTATTATGGTAACGCCGCGTGGCACGGCGGCTATTACGGGAACTATAACAACGCATACCATAATAACTACAACAACGGCTACCACAACAACTACAACAATAGCTACAACAGCAGTGGATACCACGGCAATGACTATAACAACAGCGGCTACAACCACACCGGCTCGAACAACTACAGTCACAACACGAATGTGAGCGGCAATAACGTCAACGTCAACAACGCTCAGAATCGGAATACCAGCGCGGATCATGCCGACTCCAACGCTTCCGATCGTGGTTGGGGAGGTAGCGGAAGTGGAAGCGGACGCGGATCGACGGCCTTCAGCGGCTTCGGAGATCACTCCTCGGGCGGTGGTGGCTGGGGAGAGCGCTCGGCCAGTTCCCGTGGATGGGGAAGCCGTGGCGGCGGTGGTGGTTGGGGCGGCGGTGGCCGCAGCTTTGGTGGTGGCGGCCGCAGCTTCGGTGGCGGCGGGCGGAGATAACCAGGCATTACATGGCGCCTACTGTTCCCAGAAGATCTGTGGGAGCGCGCGCTGCGGGGTCACAACAAAACATTCATAGTACGTAGTTCGGAGGACTTGGCATGTTCCACATCGTCCGGGATCGCAAGCCGGTTTATTCAAGCTGCTGGACACTCATAGCTCTCGTAGTGTTGCTAGCCTCATTCGTCTCGTGCAGCAAACCCGAACCCGAAAAACCTGCCGCCACCCAAACTGGGCCTAAGACGTTTGCCACTCCCGAGGATGGCGGCAAAGCGCTAGTCGCGGCAGCAAAGGCGGACGATCGGGATGCACTGCTCGCGATCTTCGGCCAGCAATCCAAGGACCTCATTTTCTCCGGTGATGCTGCGCAGGACAAGCTGGCGTTCGAACGCTTCACCAGCGCTTACGAAACCATGAACCGCTGGCGCAAACAGACCGACGGAAGCGAAGTGCTCTACGTCGGAGCCGACAACAATCCTTTTCCCATCCCGCTTAAGAAGAATGGCGCGGGCCAGTGGTACTTCGATGCGCCGGCCGGAAAAGACGAGATCCTTTCACGACGCATCGGCGATAACGAGTTGGCCGTGATCGGCGTTCTGGCAGCAATGGGCGACGCCCAGACCGATTATCTGTCGCAACGTCACGACGGCGTGAAGCAGTACGCGCAAAAAATTGTCAGCGACGAAGGAAAGCAGAACGGATTGTATTGGAAGTCGCCCGAAGGACAGCCTAAGAGTCCGCTGGGACCGCTGGCGGCCTACGCTGCCGCGACCGAAGGATTCACTCCGGAAGCGGGCAAGCAGCAGCCATTTCATGGCTACTTCTATCGCGTTCTCACCAAACAGGGCGCCGATGCAAAAGGCGGCGCGAAAGACTACATCGTGAGTGGAAAGATGACCGGAGGCTTTGCCTTCATGGCTTATCCCGAGAAGTACGGCGAAACGGGCATTGCAACGTTCATCATCAACCAGAACGGCGTCGAGTACGAGGAGGACCTGGGGAAGGGCACAGCCGATACGGCAAAGGCGATTACCGAGTTCAATCCGGACAAGACCTGGAAGCCGGTGCCCGAAAGTTAGATATCAGATCGTGAGCGGCGGCTCATCCGGGGCCATTAACGCCGCTCAGGAATCCTCCGAGATGGGCGGTCAAGGCGATGGTGCCAGCCGCCACCACTTCTATAGGCAGGCGATACAGCGGCAAGTTTCCTCCTGACCTGCGGCGCGCCCGGAAGTGCAGCCACCACACGATCCAGATCAGGGTGCTTGAGATAATTGCCAGCACCAGGTGATCAAGCAAGACGCCTTTGATCTTCTGACCCTCCAGTTGCCAGCGCCAGGCGAGAAGACCCGTTGCCACTACCGGCAGACATGAGATGGCCGCGACCAGCAGATTGTAGTAGGCTACAGCGGCCATCGTGCGGTTGTTGGTCCACTGAGCGATGAAGTCAAACATCACGCTGGCAAGAAACAGCGCAATGGGAAAGTGGATGAGCACAACGTGCTGCGCGTGTTTGGCGACCAGAGCCGACCTGATGTCAAAGGGGTGCAAGATGGTCTCCCGTCACTTGACCACGACCACGGCCGTCATCTTAGGATGAAGGCTGCAGAAGTAGCTGTAGGTGCCAGCTTTGGTGAATGTGTAGGTAAACTGCTCGTCGGTATCGAGGGCCTTCGACTTAAACGTCTTATCATCGCTGACGACGGTATGCGGGATATCGTCGCGGTTCGTCCAGCGAACCGTCGTTCCTACTGGAATGGTTATAGTGGCCGGCGAAAAGCTGAAGTTGTCAATCTTGACCGCGGCTTCCGATGCCGACGGAGCGGCCGCTGGGTCTGCGTTTGCTCTTGCCCCGCTGCCGATCCCAAGTGCGATAGAGACGATCGCCACTCCCAAGATCCAGAATTTATTCTTCATGTTGGTATCTCCTTAAAGTGGGTTGATGACTTTTCAAGCGCCGATCTCGAATTTAGACCAGGTTGGTGTCGGTGACGGCAAGTGCGTGCCGGCCTCGAACATACTTGACATCGGTTATACCCAGCAGCGTCCGCAGTTGGTCGGACGGTACCTTCATCGGCCCGGGCGACAGACCTTCGCCCGGTTTGGGTTGAGGAAACGCCGTGGACGTCGCGGTGTGGAATGTAATATTGCCTTCCACCTTCTGCATGGTTTGATGGATGTGACCGTTCAGAACGGTGACGGAACCAAAGCGCTTCAGATAGGAAAGCGCCTGGGCGCTGTCATCCGTTCCCCATCCCCATTCCGGATAAATGCTCCAGAGTGGAATGTGGGCGAAGACGACGATAGGCGTGCTCTTGGAAAGATGTTTGACATCTTTCTCCAGCCACTCCAGTTGTTCGCCGCCGAGGCTGCCCAGACCTCCGGCTTTCAGGTTCAAGACATTAACCAGCCCGACGAAGTGCACGCCCTTCTTGTCGAAGCTGTACCAGCCGGCTCCCTGCGTGCCCTTGCCGTAGCGATCCAGATATTGCTTACCGTCATCGTTAAGGACGTCGTGCTCGCCGGGCACAAAGAAGACATCCTTGGTGCTGGCCGCCTTCAGCAATTGATCTACCGTGTCGAACTCTTCAGGCTTTGAGAGATGGCTGATGTCGCCGGTGTGCAACATGAAAGCGGGCGGCACCGGCAGGGCATTGATCTTGTCGATCGCCGCCTTCAAGGTACCTACAACGTCGGGATTCGCGGCCTTGTCGAAGCCCATGTGGCTATCGCTAATCTGGACGAAGCTAAGCTCGCCTTTGGCTGCATGCTTTTCGAACTCGGGAAGGCCACTCAAGCTATAGGAGCTGAGCACCCCGCCCTTAATGACGCAAAATGCGCCCGTTCCCGCCCAGGCCATGCACTTCAAGAAGCCGCGGCGGTCAATTCCGTCGTGGTTGTGGTCGTGTAAGATCTCGTCTTTGGATTCCAGTTTGCGATTCATTGCGTGCACCTCGAATTCGTGTCACTATCGCAAACCGGCGAATGGGCGGTTTATTCCCGGCGATAACGAAAAGAATCGAAGCAATAAAATTTTGGAGCTCCGGGAATAAAATCGTGGTCGCGATAGTTAGATAGGGTAGAGGCGTGAAAGCAGAGAGCGGCACTGGCGGCGATTTCGAGCAGTTGGCGATGCCGCTTTTCGACTCGCTGTACAACTTTGCCCGTTGGCTGACGCGTGACCAAACTGAAGCCGAAGACCTGGTCCAGGAAACCTTCGCCAAAGCGCTGCGCGGGTTTTCGTCGTTCACGCCGGGTACAGACTTTCGCGCCTGGATGTTTCGCATCCTGCGCAACACGTTCTTGACCTCGCGGACAGGCTTGCGCGCGAAGCTGACGCAGAGTCTGGAAGAAGACGAGGCGGAGGGCGAGGCAGTGGCGGTGACGTGGGAAACGCCGGAGTCGTTCGCCCTGGCTTCCGCTACTCGCGACGCCTTGCAGGCTGCGCTGGAACGGCTGCCCGCCGAGTACCGTGAAGTCGTCCTGCTGTGCGATGTGGAAGAGATGAAGTACAAGGACATTGCGGAGGTACTATCGATTCCGATTGGAACTGTGATGTCGCGGATCGCGCGCGCGCGAAAGCTGCTGCGGCAATCACTCGCGGGAGAGCGGAAGCAAGCGTCGGCTTCAGCTGGGAGAGTGGACGAAAAATGAGCTGTACCGAGTGGCACGACCGAATCGAAGCCTACGTGGATGCGGAGCTACCGCCGTCCGATATGGTCGCCTTTCGCGCCCACGCAGAAAAATGCGCTGAATGTGCTGCCAGCGCGTTGGCGCTAACGGAAAGCAAGTTGGCCGTTCGACGGGCGGGGAATCGCTATACCGCTTCCACTGATCTGCGCGCACGCATCTCCGAGTTGGCTAAAGGCCAGGACTTGGCCAAGGGCGAAGCTGAACCAGCGCACGTCAAGCATGAAAAGCGTTGGACCGGGATTGAGCGCTTCGTCTCGGGCATGTGGCCGCGTTGGGCGTTGGCGGCCGCGGCCCTTCTGCTGATCACGGTCGGATTGTTCGTAGCGAACCGGCGGCAGGAAGCGAAGACACTCGCCGAGTTCGCCGATCTTCATGTTGCGGCTCTGGCCAGCGCCAACCCGGTGGAAGTGATCTCGACGGACCGGCACACGGTGAAACCGTGGTTTCAGGGACGAATCCCGTTTACCTTCGATCTGCCGGAACTGCAAGGCTCGCCCTTCGCACTGCTGGGAGGACGAATTGCCTACGTCCACCAGGAGCCAGCTGCTCATCTCATATTCCGCTATCAGCGCCATCTTATTTCCGTTTTCATCTTCCGGGAAGCTTCCCAAGTCGCGCTTCCAGCGTCTTCTACTGCGGACCAGACATCCTCTTTCCGCCTGCGAACGTGGACGCAAGGCGGACTGCGCTACGTCGTCATAGGCGATGCTGGCGCAGGCACAATTCAGCAGCTGGCCGATTTGTTGCACAGTACGCAGTGACTAGGGGATTCGGGCCAAAACAAGGTATAAATATTCCCAGTAGTTTTGGAGAATACCTGTGCCCAGTCTGTTCTTTTTTCGTCGAAGCGCTGCGGCGCTCCTAGCAGCCGCTTGCATAGCTCTCACCACCGCGGTAAACGCGCAAGACTCGCCGGGCCCGCAGCCTGCACCGCTGCCTCCGCCCATCGTTGCGCCGTCTGACACGCCTTACCCCGGCACGATTTCCCTGGTTGTCGACCTCACCAACGTCAACGATCGTGTGCTGAATGTGCAGGAGACGATTCCCGTCAAAGCCGGCGAAATTGTGTTGCTGTACCCGGAATGGCTTCCGGGCACGCACTCGCCGTCGAACCCGATAGCGAATCTGGCCGGGCTTGTGGTCACGGCGAACGGCAAACGCATTGACTGGGTGCGCGATCGCGTGAACATGTACGCCTTCCACATTGACGTCCCGCAGGGTGCAACCACGCTGGAGGTGAATTTCCAGTACTTGGCACCCATCGATCCGAAGCAGGGCCGCATCTGGTCCAGGTTCGCCGACGTCACCTGGAACAGCGTGCTTCTCTATCCGGCGGGATACTTCTCGCGGCGCATCGAATTTTCTCCTGCGCTTCGCTTGCTGCAGGGCTGGAAGTTCGCCAGCGCGCTGGACGTGAAGTCGCAGGATGGCAACCTGGTTCAGTTCAAAGACACTCCGTTGAACACGCTGGTGGATTCGCCGCTCTACGCCGGGGTCAACTACAAGCGTGTGGACATCTCCAGCGGCGCCGACAACAAGGTCTACCTCGATCTCTTTGCCGACAAGCCCGAGCAGCTGGTGATGACGCCGGAAGAACTGCAGTACCACAAGAACCTGGTGATCGAGGCCCAGAAGCTTTTCCACTCCCATCACTACGATCACTACGATTTCCTGTTCTCGCTTAGCGATACGGTGAGCGGCAAGGGCCTGGAACATCATCAGTCGAGCGAGGACGGTACTCGCGCCAGCTACTTTACCGACTGGGCTGCCGGAGTTGGCGGCCGCGCTCTTTTGCCCCACGAATACACGCACTCGTGGAACGGCAAGTTTCGCCGGCCTGCGGACCTGGACACCGAACTTCAACGTGCCGATGCAGAACGATCTGCTGTGGGTCTATGAGGGCTTGACGGATTATTACGGCAACGTCCTGACCGCGCGTTCCGGACTGCGTACCCTCGAGCAGGCACACGATGTGTTCGCGCAGATCGCTGCCAACTTCGAAATCAGCCCGGGACGCACCTGGCGTCCCTTGGTGGACACGACCAATCAGCCCATAATGTCGTCTCACGGCGCCGCGCCGGAGGGCTGGCCAACCTGGCAACGTTCGTATGACTACTACCCGGAATCCGACCTCATCTGGCTCGATGCCGATACCAAAATCCGCGAGTTGAGCGGCGGCAAGAAGTCTCTCGACGATTTTGCCAAGCTCTTCTTCGGCATCGATAACGGGAGCTACGTCACCAAGACCTACACGTTCGACGACTTGGTCGCAGCCTTGAATACGGTGCAGCCGTTCGATTGGGCAGGATTTCTGCGAGCGCGAGTTTACGATGTCGCTCCGCAGACTCCGGAGAACGGGTTTACTCAGGGCGGTTACCGCCTGGTCTACAACGACAATCAGCCGGAGTGGATGAAGCACGCGGATACCTCTCGCGGCACGAGCTTTGCTACTTCGCTCGGCTTCTCGTTGAAAGCTGACGGCAGCCTTAACGACGTCGTGTGGGACAGCGTAGCTTTCAAGGCAGGCATCACGCCGGATATGCAGTTGCAAGCCGTGAATGATCAGAAGTTCAGCGTTGATGGCCTGCGCGAAGTCATTCTCGCCTCTGAGAAGAGCAACGCGCCGATCAAGCTTCTGCTGAAGCGCGGCGACGAGTTTCTCACCATCACTCTGGATTACCACGGTGGACTGCGCTACCCACACCTGGAAAAGGTGGACGGAACGCCCGATCGCCTGGATGCGATACTCGCGCCATCAAAATAGAACGAAGCGAAGAGGCAGGACAAGTTGGCTGGGATTCCTCAGCCCAGAAAAGCCGTCTCGGACAGATTGTTCTCGGCGGCAATGGCCTGCAGCACGGCGTCATCCAGAAATCTGTCCATCGGCATCACCGCAGCAGGATTTCCTGTGAATCTGCGAGTGGCGAAGGCGTCAACCTGGAATATCTGTATGAGCATTGGGGGCAGTTCCTGCCAAAAGGGTCAGGCCACAAGATACGGATAACAAGTTATCACCGCAGGCGTGTTAAAGGGGCAGGACCGGTAACAGGAAATTCGATTCCCTGATACGCCCTGATAATTCCCTGTTCCATTTCGTGCATTAGCTGGGCGTCAGTAGCGGAAAGCCAAGCGGGACGGAGAGTTACGTCAGTAGAGAGCCGTTATTTAGGCCGGCAAGATCGCAAAATTCCCTGTAATTTTCCCTGTTGGCAGGGAATTTCGGCGGAGAAGGGTTCGCACATGACTGCGTCCTCCGCCGGCAAGTCATTATTATCAGAGAAGTAACTACAAGAGCGCCAGTTTATGCACAATTGGCGGCGTTTTCGTCAATATTCAAGCCGCGATCTGTACCAGAGAAACCCTCCGCTAGTTTACTAGAGCATAAATCCCTCAAATTTCTCTGAACGCCAAAAGTCGAGTACAGGTCTGCGCGCCGACCTGCCACCGGAGAGTTCGCTATTCGACTCTCTACCCGGGCAGGAGGTCAGCGAACCATCGACTTCGTTTCGCCGCGACCATTCTGAAATTGACTGCACGTCGTCGGCGCCCTATTATCAGGCATCCATTCCCCCACTCAAGCATGATCGACACCACGATCTCGCACTACCGCATTGTTGCCAAACTCGGTGGCGGCGGCATGGGCGTGGTTTACGACGCCGAGGATCTGAAACTGCCGCGTCATGTGGCGCTGAAGTTTCTGCCCGACGAAATGGCCAACGATCTTGCGTCGCTGGAACGGTTCCGGCGCGAGGCCTTCGCGGCATCGGCACTTAACCATCCGAATATCTGCACGATCTACGAGATTGACGAAGTGGAAGGCCGTCCGTTCATCGTTATGGAGTATCTGGACGGCGCGACCCTGAAACACGTGATTAACAATAAGCCGATGGCCGTCGAACAGGTGCTGGAGCTGGGAATCCAGATTGCCGACGCGCTAGACGCAGCGCATGTTCAAGGCATCATCCATCGCGACATCAAGCCGGCAAATATCTTCGTCACCAAGCGGGGGCACGCCAAGATTCTCGATTTCGGGCTGGCCAAGGTAACGATCCCAAAGCGGCATGCCGAGGTAGTCGCGTCCGCAGCCACCGCTGTGGTTGCGTCCGAGGAGCATCTGACCAGCCCGGGCACGGCAATGGGAACGGCCGCCTACATGTCACCGGAGCAGGCGCTGGGTAAGGAGTTGGACGCGCGCACCGATCTGTTTTCCTTCGGCGCGGTGTTGTACGAGATGGCGACCGGCACGTTGCCGTTTCGCGGGGATACCGGCGCGGCGATCTTTGACGCCATCCTGAACAAGCCGCCGGTGCCGCCCGTGCGGCTGAACCCGGAGGTTCCGCCGAAGCTGGAGGACTTGATCAACAAGGCGCTGGAAAAGGATCCACGCCTGCGCTACCAGACCGCGTCGGACATGCGAGCCGACCTGCAACGGCTGAAGCGCGATACGGATTCCGGACGCAGTGCCGTGATGACATCCGCCACCGACCACTTTGCAACCGAGGCAACACATCCAGCCCCGGCGACGGTTGCTGCGGCGAGCACCAGGAGGAAGAGGTACGGGATTGCGGGCGTCGCGGCGCTCGTCGTCATCGCGGCCGTTGTCGCGGGCCTGCTGTGGCGGGGCTCGGGCGCCAAGAAGATCAACTCCATCGCGGTCCTTCCGTTCGTGAATGCCACTTCCGATGCCAATGATGAGTTTCTGAGCGACGGTTTGACCGAGGACCTGATCGGCACGCTCTCCCAATTGCCCAACCTCAAGGTGATGGCGCGCAGCACCGTGTTTCGCTTCAAGAGCAAGGAAGACGATCCGGCCAAAGTCGGTGAGACGCTGAAGGTCGACGCGGTGCTCACCGGCAGGATCACGCAACAGGGCGATCAAGTGAAGGTTGTCACCGACCTGGTGAGGACCGCTGACGGGACCGAGATCTGGGGGACGCAGTACACCCGCAAGCTGGCCGAGGTTTCCACGCTACAGGAGGAGATCACGCGCGACATTGCTGCGAAGCTGCGGTCGCGTCTGACCGGTGAAGAGCAGACCCAAATCGCGCGAGGCACGACGCAAAATTCCGATGCGTACCAGTTTTATCTGAAGGGCCGGTACTTGTTGAATAAGCGCGGCGTCGACAACATCAACAAGAGCATTGAACTTTTCAAACAGGCCATCAATGCTGATCCTGGATACGCGCTGGCGTATGCCGGATTGGCCGAGGCATACAACATCGCGCCGTCCTGGACGGGA
>Ga0181532_10000450_pt1 | contig 42607 bp, 34 predicted proteins | sample PEATcosm2014_Bin_33_FD_119768 | JGI IMG/M metagenome (GOLD analysis project Ga0181532, IMG submission 119768) | Peatland microbial communities from MTU Mesocosm Facility, Houghton, MI, USA - PEATcosm2014_Bin11_30_metaG | ecosystem: Environmental > Terrestrial > Soil > Wetlands > Peat | place... | reverse complement strand
GTCGGCACTCGGGCCGACAGCTGGGCGTCGAGAAGAGTCTCGACGCGGCACGCAAGAGTGCGTGCGCCACAGGAAGCCCCTCTGGCAGCGTCCTGCATATGGGTCCTTAATTACGCCGCACTACACTAGGAGGTAGACGAACTTATTCACTCCAGGACGAAAATCGCGCCAGTAGGCTATCGTGCCAGGATCAAGCCTCAACGGGTTCCGCCGTTCCGGTGTCCTGATCTTCGATCAGGATAGACTTTACCAGATCGGCGGATGGCTCACTCTCGAAGAAGTCTTCAAACTTCATCGGCCCGTTTTGTGGGGCTTTCTTCCAGGCTGGCTCCCGGTGTGTCATCCTTTCGAGCCTCCATGCCGGGCACCCGCCAAACTTGCGGTCGATCTCCTCCAGTACGGCAATGTCGGTTCTCGAGAATGCTTTCAGGTCCGCGCCACGATAGATGCGAAATTCCCATCCCTCCAGTTTGCCGTAGGCTCGCAATGCCTCATCGTCGGCCGGCACGCGACCGGCTTCGTTCATGGCGTTTAGGCCGCGCGTCGGAATGGGCCCTTGCTCAAGGGCATAGTAGGTGTCTCCGGTTATCGGTCGTCCGTAGCGAAGCAGGTGCGTTTTGTCTGCGTAATACATCAGCTTGCAGATCTGCTTCTTTGTGAGGCCTGGCCGGCGCTCGACCAGGAATGCAACGGCACTCGCGAACTTATCTGCCCTGAAATCGAACGAGAGCATCTCAGATGCATTATATATAACTCCCTTAGCCCAAGTCAATAGAGGTCTTTTGTCTTCAATCGGTTACGGAGAATCTAGCGGAGATCTAGGAGGTCTCGCTGATGCCGCTTCACGGTTCCCACCGCGAGAACGGAGGCATACTTCTGTGGCACGCCGGGACGGGCCGGAAGCAACCGATGGCTGTTCTTCCGTGAACGTAGATTTCACACACTACCAAGCGCCTGCGCCACGCGGGCGGCGAGGGGCCGTCACGCCGGCCAAGATGGCGCGCAAGGTGCGGGGGGTTCCGGATGCGCGGGCGGCGGTGAGGGATAATCGGGGCATGGGGATGACGGAGCTGTTTCTGGGTGAACTGGAGCGGGAGGCGGCCGCGACGCGGCGGACGCTGGAGCGGGTTCCCGAGGGGCGGGGCGAGTACAAGCCGCACGAGAGATCGATGCCGCTGGGGCGGCTGGCGACGCTGGTGGCGACCATGCCGGGGTGGGTGGCGATGGTGGTGCACCAGGACGAGCTGGACCTGAGTCCGCCCGGCGGCCCGGAATACAGACCTCCGGAGCTGCGCACGACGCGGGAGCTGGTGGAGGCGCTCGATGCCGGTGTGGCGAAGGCGCGCGAGGCGCTGGCGGGGACGACCGATCGACACCTCATGACGCCGTGGAGGCTCAAGGTGGCGGGCAAGGTGGTGAGCGAGCAGCCGCGGCACGTCGTCCTTCGCGACTCCGTGTTCAATCACCTGGCGCATCACCGCGGGCAGTTGACGGTGTACCTGCGGCTGAACGAGGCGCCGGTACCGGCGATCTACGGGGCGTCGGCGGACGAAGGGTGGGTGTGACCGCGATGCGCATCGCAATCGTGTCCGATTTTCATGGCAACCTGACCGCGCTCGAGGCGGTGCTGGCGGACCTGCGGCAGACATCTCCCGACCTCGTCCTGCACGGCGGCGATCTGGCGGACGCGGGAGCGAGGCCCGCGGAGGTTGTGGACCGCGTCCGCGAGCTGGGCTGGGAAGGCGTGGCGGGCAATACGGACGAAATGCTTTTCAGGCCCGAGTTGCTGGCGGAGTTTGCGAGTCAATCGCCCGAGGTGCAGCCGCTTCTGGCCGCCATCGAGGAGATGGCCGCGGCGACGCGCGAGGCGCTGGGAGAAGAGAGACTGGCCTGGCTGCGCGGCCTGCCGCTCATTCAGATTCAGGCGCCGATGGCGCTGGTGCACGCCAGTCCCGAGAGTCTCTGGCGGGCGCCCGGGCCGGACGCGAGCGACGCCGAGCTGGAGTCGGTCTATGCGCCGCTCGGCCAGCCGATCGCGATCTATGGGCACGTCCATCACCCATACGTTCGGACCGTTTCCGGAATGATGGTCGCCAACACGGGCAGCGTGGGTCTTTCTTACGACGGCGACCGCCGTGCCGCGTACCTGTTGCTGGACGAGTTCGAGCTAAGGATCCGGCGCGTGGATTATGACGTGGCGAAGGAGCTCAAGGCTCTCTCGGCCTGCGGCCTGCCGCACGCGGAATGGGTGGCGAAGATGCTGGAGAGCGGCGAGTTCGAGATGCCGTAAGGCAGCGCCAGCGAGGCCTCACTCGGCATCCAGGCCGGCCTTGGCCAGGAGGTGGCGGAGGGACTCTTCGCCGCGGGCGCCGCTCTGGCGGCCGGCGACCCTGCCATCGCGGCCGATCAGGACGTAGGACGGAAACCCCTGGGAGCCGAGGACCTCGACGAGGTTGGTGTCTTCGGAGGCCACGACGCGGCAGCGCCGGGGGGAGCGGCGCAGGTACGCGGCGACTTTCTCCTTCGGCTCGCCGACGTCGACAGCCAGAACCATCAGGCCGCGGCCGTAATACCGGCGCTCGATGGCATCGACGGAGGGCTGCTCCTGGCGGCAGTAGGGGCACCATGTGGTCCAGAATTCGACCAGCACGACGCTGCCTTTGAGCGATTCGCTGGTGAACTGCTCGCCGCCAAGCGTCTTGGCGCGATAGCTCGGGACGTAATTGCAGGAGATGGCGGCGAGCCATGCGACCGCACAGAAGGTGGCGAGGGCGGCGCGGCGCCACGGAGACGCCTGGCTAAGGTTTGGGGAGGCTGGCATCGATGAAAGCGGCGACGTCGGTCTTCATTTTCACCAGCGACGGCGAATCCAGGTAGACCATGTGGCCGGCGGGATCGGTGACGTAGGAGATGTTCTGGCGGTACTCGGGGGTCAGATCCAAATGGTCCATGGAGTAGTTGACGGCGTAGTAAGGAGTCGCCAGGTCGTAGTAGCCTTCGATGACTAGCACCTTCAGGTAGCGGTTCTTGACTAGCGCCTGGCGCAGGGCGGCGGCGGTGTCGGCGAAGCCGTTGGCGCTGGAGCCCCAGTTCCATTCGAAGGCCGGTCCCCAGGCTTCGCGCGCCATGACGTAGTAGGGCATGTCGGTCTTATAGCCGAGCTCGCGGCGGACGTAATCGTTGAAGACGGAGTTGAAGGGCGGCTGTACGGTGGCCGTGGGGTCGTAGTAGGGAGTGTCCTCAAAGCCGGAGGGATCGGGGCCGGTGAAGCGGCCGTCGAGGCGGCCGACGCGGAGTTTGCGCTCGGCCAGGAGGCGGTGAGTGAAGCCGCGGACATCGACGCGCAGGTTGCTCTCGTCGAGGAACTCCTTGGACAAGCCGGTGTAGCGGGCCAGACGATCGATGGTGGCCTGGCGCTCGGCGGGGGTGAGCGCGTCGCCTTTGGCCAGGGCCAGCGTGTAATCCTGGGAGGCCCACTGCTCCACTTCCTTGCGCATCTTCTCCAGGTCGCCGGCGAGGTCGGGCGCGAGCTTGTGATGATACGCGGCGATCATGGCGTAAGACGGGAGGATGAGGGCGTAAGGAAGATCGTTGGTCTTGTTGAATTCCAGGGTTTCGAAGCTCAGCACGGTGGAAAGCAGCACGATCCCGTTGAACGAAATGCCGTGGTCCGCCAAGTAGCCCGATATGCCGGCCGCGCGCGTCGTGCCGTAGCTTTCGCCGAGCAGAAACAGGGGCGACGACCAACGCTCGTTGCGGGTGATGTAGAGGCGGATGAATTCGCCGAAGGATTCGATGTCGCCCTTGACGCCCCAGAACTTCTTGCCGGTGGTGGTGGAGGACGGGCGGCTGAAGCCGGTGCCGATGGCGTCCACCAGCACCAGGTCGGACTTGTCGAGGAGGGTGCTGGCGTTGTCCTCGAGGCGGTAGGGCGCGGCGGGCAGGAAGCCCTCCTTTTCGAGCACGACTTTGCGGGGGCCGAGAACGCCCATATGAAGCCAGATGGAGGCCGAGCCGGGGCCGCCGTTGAAAGCGAAAGTCAGCGGGCGCGAGCCGGGGGCGGCGCCATCGAGGGTGTAGGCGACGTAGAACATCAGGGCGTCCGCGGTGCCGGCGGCATCCTTGATGGGCAGGTGGCCCACGGTGGCGGTGTAGTGGAGGGCCCGGCCGCCAACCTGGATCTGATGATGCGTGACGACGGGCGGAACCTCGGTCATGTCGAAATGCAGATCTTTGGGCTCTTCGCCGGCGGCGCGATCCGGATGCGGAGTCGGCGCCAGGTGCGCCGTGGGGGTGGGCGTAGGGGTGCTCTGAGCGGGCGCGGCCTTTTCGTCGGGCGGTTTCTGTTGCGCGAAAGCGGCGGCTGCCAGGGCGAGGATCAGGAAGAGAGGCTTCATGGGTTCTCCACTTCAGATTATAGGGGGCGGCGATATACTGGTGGCGAGTCCAAGAAAACCATGTCTCTCACTTCCTTACGTAGTTTGGTGTGTCTGGTGGTTGCGGCGGCGGCCGCGGGGGCGCAAACAAACGATCGGGTCGAGACCATGCTCGGCAAGCTGAGCCTGGAACAGAAGATCGATCTGATCGGCGGCGTGGACGAGATGTTCATCCGCGAGATGCCGGCCATCAATCTGCCGCGGCTCAAAATGTCGGACGGGCCGATGGGGGTGCGGACGTGGGGACCGACAACGGGCTACGCTGCGGGCGTCGGCCTGGCGGCGTCGTGGGACACGGAGCTGGCCAAGCGGGTCGGGATGTCGCTGGGGCGGGATGCGCGCTCGCGCGGCGTGAGCTTCCTGCTGGGGCCGGGCGTCAACATCTACCGGACGCCCATGAACGGGCGCAACTTCGAGTACTTCGGCGAGGACCCGTGGCTGGCGGGGTGCATCGCGGCGGCTTACATACAGGGCGTGCAGAGCCAGGGGGTGATCGCCACGGTGAAGCATTACGCGGCGAACAACTCCGAGCTCGACCGGAACCACTTGAACTCGGTGGTGGATGAGCGGACGCTGCGGGAGATCTATCTGCCGGTGTTCGAAGCGGCGGTGAAGGAAGGGCACGTGGGAGCGGTGATGAACTCCTACAACCTCATCAACGGCGAGCACGCCACCGAGAACGGCTTTCTCAACCTCCAGGTCCTCAAGAAGGAGTGGGGCTTCCGCGGCATTCTGATGTCGGACTGGAGCGCCACCCACGACGGCATTCGAGCGGCCAACGGCGGGCTCGACCTGGAAATGCCGTCGGCGGAGTTCATGACCAGGGAGACGCTGATTCCCGCGGTGAAGGACGGCAGGGTGACGCTGGCGACCATCGACGACAAGGTGCGGCGCATTCTGAGGACGGCGCTCGAGTTCGGGCTGCTGGACCGCGACCAGACCGACTACAGCATTCCGCGCTACAGCCTGGACGCGCGCCAGGTGGCGCTCGAATCGGCAGAGAAGAGCATGGTGCTTCTGAAGAACGAAGGCAACCTGCTGCCGCTCGACAAGAGCCGGCTGCGCTCGATTGCAGTGATCGGGCCGGACTCGTGGCCGGCCCAGGTGTCGGGCGGAGGCAGCGCCGACGTGACGGCGTTCGCGCCGGTGAGTATCCTCGCGGGGTTGAGCGATGCCGTGGGGGGCAGCGCCCAGGTGCTTTGGAGCCAGGGCGTGAGGGAGCTGCGGGAGGTCTTCCGGTCCCGTGCCGACTTCTTTGCGGACGAGCAGGGCGCCACGCCCGGCCTGAAGGAGGAGCTATTCGCGGGCGGCAAGATCGAGGGCGCTGCGACGAGGACGGCCACGGTGCGGCGGGTCTTCAATTGGCCCGTCAACTTGTGGGGGCGGGTGCAGCCGGACCGGATCGCGGTGCGGTGGTCTGGCTATTACATCCCGGCGAAATCCGGGAAGCAGCGGTTCATCGTGGCTGGGGCGGGCAACGATGCGTACAAGCTGTACGTGGACGGAAAGGTGGCCATCGATCAGCCGCAGCGCGATGGCCAGAGCCCGGGCGACTACGACCTCGAGGCGCAGGCGGGGAAGCCGATCGCGGTGCGCCTGGAATACCTGGCGTTCGGCAACCGGCCCACAATCAGCTTCACGGCGCTCGCGGCGGCCGACCTGCTCGCTCCGGACGCGGCGAAGATTGCCGCGATGGCCGACGTCGCGGTGGTCTCGGTGGGGTTCCAGCCGAGCACGGAATCGGAAGGGCACGACCGCACGTGGCGGCTGCCGGCGGGTCAGGACGAGCTCATCCAGTCAGTGACGGCGGCGAATCCGCGGATGATCGTGGTCCTGACGGCGGGCGGCGGAGTGGACACCAACCGGTGGCTCGACCGGACGCCGGTGCTGCTTGCTACCTGGTACGGCGGGCAGGAGGCGGGGCGGGCGTTGGCGCGGGTGCTGTTCGGCGAGGTGAATCCTTCGGGCAAGCTGCCGGTCACCTTCGAGCGGCACATCGAGGACAATCCCGCTTATAAGAATTACGACGCGGAGCCCGGCACGCTGAACGTGAAGTACGCGGAGGGGGTTCTCGTGGGCTACCGGCATTACGCGCCGGACCAGACGCAGCCGCTGTTTCCCTTCGGCTGCGGCCTCTCCTACACGACGTTCGCGTTCCGCAACCTGAAGGTGACGCCTGGGGCCGCGAAGGCGGAGGCGACGGTGACCTTCGATGTGCAGAACACGGGCCTCCGGCCGGGCGCCGAGGTGGCGCAGGTTTACGTGAGCGAGCCGAACGCCAAGGCGTCGCGGCCGTTCGAGGAGCTGAAGGGATTCGCGCGGGTGGAGTTGCGGGCGGGCGAGACGAAGCGGGTATCGATCGCGCTCGACCGGCGGTCGTTCGCATACTGGGACACCGGCAAGCACGACTGGACGGTGGACGCGGGGCGGTTCGTTATTCGGGTGGGGGACTCATCGGCGAATCTGCCGCTGGTGGGGGAGTTCGGGGTGGAGTAGGCCATCCCCAGCACACAAGGAGGTGAGTGTCTGACAGGCCGGAGGCCTGTCCCACCGAGGCTAGAGGTACTTACCGATCAGCTCCGAGAAGCTCTTCGCATTCCCGGTGCCGACTATGAACTCGCGCGCGACGCCTTGTCTTCCCTTCACCGGCTTTTTCGGGAGAAGAGCGCTTTCAGGCGGGCGAAGAAGCCAGGCGTGGACTGAGGCTTGGCGGGCGGCGGTGGGATGGCGGGGGCGAGCGCGGGCATCGGCGGCGTTTCGATCTTCTCCTTGGCGACCAGGTGCACCAGGTAGATCTGATAGGCGTAGGTTTTGCGGTAGCGCACGCCGTTCTCTTCCACGATCAGCGAGAAACCCGGGTAGGTGGCGGTCTTGTTGCCGGCCGCGGCTTGGACGGGATGCACCTGGACGGGGTAGAAACCTTTAAGGTTGCTCTCGACGTGCGCGGTTTCGTAGCGGTGGTGGCGGACGTTCCAGATGAAGTAGCGGAAGCTGTCGAACTCGTAGGGCAAATGGTCCCCGCCGACGGTGGTCCAAAGCCAATTGTGCTTGATCTGGCCGCCGTCGTTGACGTCTGCGGTGGCGAAGTAGGAGGTGATGCGATGGCCTTCGGAGTATTGCGCCACCTCGTCCGTAATGTCCATCTTGAGGCTGCCCGCGAGGACCCATCCGGCGCGGCCATTCTTGAGCCGGACCAGGATCCAGTCATCGACCGGGATCGGCTTGGCGGGCTCGGGCTCGTCGGCTTCCTCCTTCTCGTCGTCCGGGAGCGGGGCCGTCTTCGAGAGTTCCTGCCAGTCAGCGGGAGGCTTGAGCGGCGGCGGCGCGGGCGGGCGCGGCACACGGCTCTGGTCTGCCGGCTTGGGCGAGGGCTTGGGCCGTGGCGTGGGCGGAGGCAGAATGCTTTTGGGCGCGAACGGCAGGCGCGGATCGAGCTGGTGCGCGACCACGTCGACCGCCTCGCCTTCCTTGATCCTGTAGAAGCTTGGCGCCTGGCGGTTCGCTTCGGTGTGGACGTTGAGAGCTTCGTAGACGGTCGCGGCGCCTTGCGAAGGCAACTGGCGGGCGGTTTCCGCGAGCTGGTTGAGTTGGTCCATCTGGGGGGCGGAGAGCAACTGGCGCATGTCGGTCCAGCCCTCGACCCCGCTCGCGGTGCGCACCTTGACGAAGCGCCGGCGGCGGCCGACGATAGCGAGCCGATCGCCGTGCGCAACAGCGACGACTTCGGGCGACCGCAGATCGATTTCACGGCGGAGCTTGAGGACGGCCGGGCCGGCGTAGGCCTCGCCGATCTCCGGCGCGCGCGGTGGGCCGGTGGAGCATCCGGTCAGGAGGAACAGCGCGGCCAACAGGGGAAAGAAGCGCACCACATGCCAGTGTAACTACTTCTGCGGATAGCCGACCGATTGAGCCAGCGTCACGCGCTGCTCGGGGCGCAGCTTGAACGCTTTGGCGATGGCCGCGCGGTCCACGCTGGCGCGCACCACCGTGACCAGCCCTTCCGAAGCGCAGAACAGGTACACGTTTTGGGCGATGAAGCCGGTGTCGGCGCCGATGAATTCCGAATTGCCGTGCGTGCGCGCGGTGTCGGCGACGTAGACGAGGTTCACGGCGGCGTTCTTGACGAAAGGCTGCGTGCCGGCGACGGCGCGGAGGTCGCCCGCCGCGACCGGCTGGAGCGCGTTGGCCTTGGCGTCATAGACGTAGACGCCATCGGGGGCGGCGACGTAGATGTCGACCTCCTGCCAGTTCATGGCCGAGGGCGCGGTGCGGTGGCCGTCGGGACGGTTGATGCCGAAGCCAGCCCAGAGCAGGTTCGAGAGCGTCTGGAGCGAGAGCGGCTGGGCACTGAACGCGCGCGTGGAGTGGCGCTGCTTGAGCGCCTGCATGAGCGGCATGCCGCCCTCGGTTTGCGGAGCGGGGAGCGAAACCGGTTTGAGGTCCTGGGCCGGGGCCAAGCAGGCGCCGAGCAGGAGGCAGGCGCCGAAGGATAGCGTGGTCTTCATGGGGACAAGTGTAGCGGTTCCGGGCGGCGCGGCGGTGAGGAGGCCAACAGAAGCATTGGGGCCGCGGATGAACGCGGATAAACGCGGATAAACGCGGATCAGGAGCGCAGATGGCTTATCGGCGTTTATCGGCGGCCATGGCTCAGGACGGTCGAGCACCCGCCGTTCACTCACGCTGAAAGTGACACCTTGTTGTGACACAATGCGACATGAGGAGTATGAATTGCATGAGTCGCAGACGATCACTCGTTGTCCGGCGCACCGTTGCGTCGCCAGAGCAGCTGGTTCAGGAAGCGCTAGCCTGGGCGCCTCCGGAATCGACCGGCAACCTGAATCGGTTGGTCGCGGAGTCTCTCGCGGAGTTCATTGCCCACAAGAAGGCGTGCGCCTTTGAGAGCGCGATGGCGGCGACGGGCGTAGATCCGGCGATTCGCAAAGAATGCGCCGCGATCACGAACGAATTCGCGTGCGCCGATCGGGACGGATTGGGACAGCAATGACCGTGGCTTGCTCGCCCTTGCTTGCCGATGTTGTCTGGCCGGCCCTCTACCTTGAGGACCGTCTCCTCACGGTGTGGGCAATCGCCCTGGGACTGCTGGTAGAGCTGCTGTTCGTGCGATACATCACGAAGCGCTCGTGGCGCTGGTGCGCAATGGCAGACGTGGCGATGAATACGGCGTCTTCCTTACTCGGCCTTATCCTGCTGCCACTCGCCGGACTCGCCTGGGAGTTCTTTCCTGGCAGCGTCATCTACGAGATACTCCACATGGGTACATTCAACCCCGTCACGTGGACGGCGACGTGGGCGATGGCTGCAATGATTAACGGGGCACTCGAGACCGGCGTCGTGCGATTCGCTTTCCGCCAGCGGATAGGCAAGAGAGGATTCTGGTTGCTTTGCCTAGCCAACGCAATCAGCGTCGGCGTGGCGCTCTGCACCGTATTCGTCCGACCGCCCAGACTGTGACCGGCGCGCCACCACTCACACGTCGAACTGGATGCCCTGCGCCAGCGGGAGGTCGGCCGACCAGTTGATGGTGACGGTCTGGCGGCGCATGTAGGCTTTCCAGGAGTCGCTGCCGGCTTCGCGGCCGCCGCCGGTTTCCTTCTCGCCACCGAAGGCGCCGCCGATCTCGGCGCCGCTGGTGCCGATGTTGATGTTGGCGATGCCGCAGTCGCTGCCACGCGCGCTCAGGAACGTCTCGGCCGAGATCAGGTTGGAGGTGAACATGGCCGAGGAAAGCCCTTGGGGCACGTCGTTGTGCCAGGCGAGCGCGTCCTCGATGGCATCGAATTCGACCAGGTACAGAACCGGGGCAAACAGCTCATCCTTTAGCGCCGGCAGATCCGGCCGCGCGCGCACGATGGCGGGCTCGACGTAGCATCCGCCCGGAAGATCGAGCTGGCCGCCCCCGCAAAGCACCTGGCCGCCCTGCTCGCGGATGCGCTCGAGCCCCTGCATCATGTCGGCCACCGCGGATCGGTTGACGAGCGGCCCCATGACGGTGGCCGGGTCGAGCGGGTTGCCGATGCGGATCTGGCGCCAGGCGGCGAGGAGCGACTCGGTCAGGCGCGGGGCGATGCCGCGCTGGAGGAACAGGCGCCGGAGGGTGGTGCAGCGCTGGCCGGCCGTGCCCACGGCGCCGAACAGCGCGGCGCGAAGGGCCAGGTCGAGATTGGCGTCGTCCATGACGATCACGCCGTTGTTGCCGCCCAGCTCGAGGATGCTGCGGCCGATGCGGCGCGCAACTTTCTCGGCCACGCGAGTGCCCATCTGGCATGAGCCGGTGGCGCTGATGAGCGGCAGGCGGCGGTCGTCGAGCATCATTTCGCCCACCACGGAGCCGCGCCCGACGACCAGGTTGAAAACCCCGCTCCAGCCGTGGCGGGCGAGGACGCGGTCGCAGATCTTCTGGACGGCGATAGCCGTGAGCGGCGTTTCGGAAGACGGCTTCCAGAGGACGCAATCGCCGCAGACGGCCGCGATCAGCGCGTTCCAGGACCAGACGGCGACGGGGAAATTGAACGCCGAAATGACTCCGGCCACGCCCAGCGGGTGCCACTGTTCGTACATGCGGTGGGCGGGGCGCTCGCTATGCATGGAGAGGCCGTAGAGCTGGCGGGAGAGGCCGGCCGCGAAGCCGGCGATGTCGATCATCTCCTGCACCTCGCCCTTGCCTTCGGGGAGGATCTTGCCCATTTCCAGGCTGACCAGCGTGCCGAGGCTGTCTTTGTGGCGGCGCAGCTCGTCGCCGATCTCGCGCACGATCTCGCCGCGCTGGGGCGCGGGGCAGAGCCGCCACTTGAGGAACGCTTCGGTGGCGCGGCGCATGACCTGGTCGTAATCGTCCGCGCCCGCCATGCGGACCTTGGCGATGGGGGCGCCGTCGCCGGGGCTGGTGGAAACCAGCTCTCCGCCCGAGGGCTTCTCGATCCACTCTCCCCAACCGGCGCCGGAGTTGATCTCTTCGATCCCCAGCCGCTCGAGCACCTCAGGAACGCCAGTCGCCGTTTGCATGGCCGCCTCCCAGCACGCCTCTATTGTAGGCGCGCGGGATGGAGGGGCGGATCGAGGTTCAGGAAAGACTATTTAGGAATGTCAGGTCTGGTTATACCCTGAAGCTTTATCCGGCGTAACGAAGCCGCAATAGCCTCGTCACAGACGCGTGCCAAAATTGCTTGTTTCGTTTGTCCATAGCGAACTTCAATGGACGATGCATGAGGAGACATTCATTATGAAGAAACTCTTTGAAGTGCCTTCCCTTTGACTCTTCGGCTTGTGTCTGGTTTGCCCTGCCCTGGCGCAAACGACCAAAGGCACCATCTCCGGACGCGTGACCGACAGTTCCGGTGCGGTGCTCCAGGGCGCGCAGGTCCAACTGCCGTCCCAGGGAATTACAGTGGCCTCCAATGGGCTGGGCGAGTTTCTCATCCCGGATCTCGCCCCCGGAGACTACAAGGTGCACGTATCCTACCTGGGCTTTAAGCCGCTCGAGACAAGCGTGACCCTGAAGGCTGGTGAAAACAACCGCGTAGAAGCCCGTCTGGAGGTCAGTGCCAACAGCCAGGAGGTTCTTGTCACCGCGGAGCTGCCGCGCGGCGAAGCGGAGGCGATCAACCGCAGCCGCATGGCGGACAACATCCTGCAGGTGCTGCCCGCGGAAGTCATTACTTCCCTGCCCAATGCAAACGTGGCCGACGCTCTCGGCCGTCTGCCTTCCGTCACCTTGGAACGCAGCGAAGGCGAGGGTGTGTATCTACAGGTGCGCGGCACGGAGCCGCGTCTTACGAACATCATGATCGACGGGATCACGGTTCCTTCTCCGGAGCCGGATGTACGCCAGGTGCGGCTGGACGTCATTCCGGCGGACCTCGTCGAATCCGTCGAAATCAACAAGACCCTCGCGCCGAATCTGGATGGCGACGGCATTGGCGGTTCGGTCAATCTGAAAACCAAAACGGCGGGTGAGTTCCCCACGCTGGACCTTTTCGGACTAGGCGGCTACAATCCGATCCTGAGCGGCCGCGGCAACGACCAGTTCGGAGGCGCCACCGGTCATCGCTTCGGCCGGTCGAAGAAGCTCGGCATCCTCTTCGGCGGCACGTATGACTATAACGGGCGCGGCATCGATAACCTGCAGCCGGCTATCGATCCGCTCTCCACGTTCAGCCAGCCCATCTACGACAACAACACCATCCGCGAGTACCGTTATTACCGCAACCGCTGGGGTTTCACCGGCAACGTCGATTATAAGCTCAGCGACTTCTCCAGCATCTACTTCAAGGGCATGTACAGCAACCTCCAGGATTACGGCGACAAATGGTATTACGAGCCGCAAGCCACCAGCGCGCCTAAGTTCTACACCTCCAGCAAGCGCCCCGACGTTTCCATCGGCAGTTATAGCGCGGGCGGCCGGAAACAGTTCACGTCCTCGCTGCTGACCTGGGAAGTCTCGGCCGCGCGCTCCTACGAGCTGGATTCCGCGGGGAACCCGAAGGCGGACTTCTCCTGGATCGGGTCGAAGCTCATTTGCGGCTACGATCCGACCGCGCAAACCGACGTCAACGTTCCGCATTTCGGCAGCGGATGCGACGCCGCCAATTCCCCCCTGCAGGTTGCATCCAACTGGGGCTTCAAGGACATCACGACATCCACGGGCATGACGGCGCAGCTCAACCTTACCGCGGCCGCTTCCTACTCCGTCAATTACCATCTCGGTTCGCACTTAGGCATCTTCCAAGTCGGCGCGAAGGTTCGCAACGGCCACAAGTACCAGAACGCCACCGAAACGGTGTACGACGGCTGGAAGGCCGCCAACTATCCGATGACGATGTTCCTGAGCGACTTCAGCAGCAACAACTACTTGAATGGCGACTATTTCGGCGGCCATTACGGGCCAGTCTCGGACTTCACCCAGCTCCAGAGCTTCACCGTGGCGAATCTGGCGAGCTACGTGGATGGTTACAAGACCGCTGCCAACTCGTACCCGAACCAATTCGATATAGTGGAACGCATCTCCGCCGGGTACTTCATGAACTCGATGGATTTCGGCCGCTTGCACGTGGTGGCCGGAGTCCGGTTCGAGGCGACGCAGATGAACACGCTGGGGTACAACGTCACGCTGTATGCGGCCGGAAGCCCCAACTGCATTTTGAGTACCGGTTGCGGCGTCCCCGTACCGGTGCGTAACAGTCCTTCCTACGTGGACCCGCTCCCCAGTGTCTCGCTGCGTTATGCTCTCACGAGCGATTCCGGTCTGCGCCTGGTGTATGGCCGGGGCCTTTCCCGCCCCGACGCCTACCAACTGGTGCCGTACGTGACCGAGGACGACTCCACGAATCCCGCGACCGTTGCGCTCGGAAACCCTAACATCAAGCCCGAACATGCCAACAATTACGATCTGCTCTACGAGCGGTATCTGAAGTCGACCGGAGTCATTCAGGCCGGCGCTTTCTTCAAGCAACTCAGCGACACGCTCATCAGCACTTCGTACACGGCCAGCAGCGGCCCATATCAGGGCGACTTCGTCTCCCAGTGGATCAACGCCAGTAATGCGTACCTCTACGGCTTCGAGATCGCGTACCAGCAGCGGCTCGACTGGCTGTCGCGCCCGCTCGCCGGCTTCGGAATCATGGCGAACTATAGTTGGACGGCCTCGCAGATCAAGAGCATTCCGGGACGCCCCGATAGTCCGACTCTGCAACGACAGGCGCCCAATACCTGGAACCTCAGCCCCACCTACAATCGGGGCCGCTTCTCGGCGCGCGTCGGCCTCTCTTACAACGGCCCGAGCATTTACCAGTACGGGTATCAGGCTTCATCGGACCCGAGCGGCCTCGGACCTACGGGTCCGAGCGGCGACGTCTACAGTCTGCCGCACACGCAACTTGACGCGCAGGCGAGCGTCAATCTGGGCCACGGTGTCACGGCGATGGTGTATGGCCTGAACCTCACGAACGAGGTCTTCGGCTACTACACCGGCAGTCCGGTGTTCGTCAATCAGCAGGAATATTACAAAGCGACCTATGCCGGCGGCTTGCGCTACAGTCTAAACCGTGAGAAATAGTCTTCCTTTAGCGATCGCCCTGGCTTGTTGCGCGGTTGCGCTCGGCCAGGACGCTCAACCGGACGAACTGAAGTTCGCCGTGGTCGTGTCGCGGCACGGTGTCCGGTCTCCCACCTGGATGGTGGAGCGCCTGAACGAGTATTCCGCGTCGCCGTGGCCGGATTGGGGAGTCGCCCCCGGCGAGCTTACGGCGCACGGCCGCACGCTCATGACGATCATGGGCGGTTTCTATCGGGACTATTTCGCGTCGAAGGGGTTGCTCGGCACGTCCGGTTGTGCGGCCGCGAGCCACCTATACTTTTGGGCGGATACGGATCATCGGACCCTGGCCACGGCGCAGGCGCTGGCGGAAAGCATTCTGCCCGGGTGCAAGGCCGAGATTCATTCGGCTGGAGAGGGCCGGCACGACCCGCTATTCGACGGCGCCGGGGCGGCGAAGGGGGATCCGGCACTGGCCAGGGCGGCCGTTGCCGGGAGATTCGGACCGCAGCCGGACGCGGTCACGGACGCGCACAGGCCGGCTCTCGATCTGCTTGCTCACGTGCTGAACGGAAGCGGCAAGGCCGCGCACTCGATTTTCGAAGAACCCATGTCGCTGGCCGCGGGCAGGAGCGGCGTGAGCATGACCGGCCCGCTGAGCCTCGCATCCACGCTGAGCGAGGACTTTCTGCTCGAGTACGCGAACGGAATGAGCGGCGCCCGGCTGGGCTGGGGGCGGCTCGACAAATCGAGCCTGATCGAGCTGATGACGCTGCACACCGCCTACGCCGATTTGGTGCGCCGCACTCCTTATTTGGCGCGCACCAGGGGATCGAATCTTCTGAGTTGCATTCTGCGGTCGATCGAGCAAGCACAGGGCGGCAAGCCTGTCGCGGGCGCCGCCGGTTCGCCCGGCACCGCGCTCCTGGTGATTTCAGGGCACGACACGAACCTTTCGAACCTCTCCGGGATGCTCGGCCTCTCCTGGCTGCTCCCGAGTTACCAGGCCGACGACACGCCACCTGGCGGCGCCTTGATCTTCACGCTGTGGCGCGCGCGCGGAACGGGCCGGTATTCCGTGCGGCTCCAGTTTGTTGCGCAGACCCTCGATCAGATGCAAGCGGCCACGGCGCTGTCGCCCGGCAACCCACCGGCGATTGCGAACGTTTTCGTGCCCGGGTGCAGCACGGCGGCGGAGGGCTACCCCTGCCCTTGGGAATCCTTCCGCGCAACCGTCGTTGGCGCTATGGGGGCGGAGTCCGCCGGGAGATAACGGCGACCCTTGGCTTCCGGCGCGCCGCTCAGGTTCGTCTTGGAAAGACCGGTTACAGCCTGTTCGGCTCCAAGAAGGGCCGCATCGACGGGCGGCAGCCGCCACGATCGCCTTAGCTGGCCACGGTGGCGCCGGTCAAGATGACATTTCCACTTTGCGCAGGGAGGACATTATCACTGACAGTGTCGAGTGAGGGGTTGAAATTCGCGGTCATTTAGCCTAATATTGCTGCAACAAGGAATCTACGACGAGGCCGGGCGGGGTGAAGTCCGAAAAGCCGGCCTTATCGAACCGAAAACTGAGAGGAGCGTGTTCCCATGCCAAACTACCGATTCGGAAAGCACCCACCTAAGCTCGACTATCGCACGTTGCGGTTCAAGAGCTATCTGAAACCAGGAATCGCCGCGCCACCGCCTGCCGTGGACGTTCTGACCCGCGTTTACGCGCAGCTAAAGATAAAGGATCCGACCAAGCTGTTCCCCATGGATGGCAACGACACCTTGGGAGACTGCACCATTGCCGCCCTGGCGCACGCTGTCACGGTGTATCGGGGGCTGGTCGGCTCGAAAACGATCCTGTCGCAGCAAGCCGTCGTCAAGTTGTACATGCACCTCACGGGTGGCGTGGACAGCGGCATGAACGAGCTTGACGTGCTGAATTACTGGCGCCAGAATGCCGTGGCCGGCGACGAGATCCTGGCTTTCGCCAGCATCGAGCCGAAGAACCACACCCACGTCGAGCAGGCCATTCAGCTCTTTGGCGGAGTTTACCTGGGTTTCCAAGTGCAGCAAGACTGCATTCAGGAGTTCGACGCCCATCAGCCCTGGACGCCTGGCCCCTTGACCAATGACGGCCACGCGGTCTTTGCCGCGGCATACGATCAGACGGGCGTAACCGTGCTGACCTGGGGGAATACGCAGCAGGCGACCTGGGCCTGGTGGGACGAGTGCGTGGACGAAGCGTACGTGCTGCTGCCTCCGGAAGCGAAGGACAAAGGGTTTGCGCCGGGCTTCGACATAGCGCAGCTGCAAGCCGATTTCGCGGCAGTGGCGAGCTGAGCCGCTCTTTACAGCAGCATCTCGGGGTAGGTTCCGTAGCGGTCCAGCAAGTAGCGCGGGCCGACGAGGAAGTGTGTGCTGACGGAATCCGGGACGGCGAGGAAGAGTGCGAAAGCGATGACGGCGTGCGCGATCCCCAGGACATAGAGGCTGCGATAGCGTTGGTAAACGCGGACGGAGAGGTAGCCGCCGGCAAAGGTCACGGCCATCAGGAACCAGTTCGGAAGGTGGACCAGCGAGAACAGCGCCGCCGCAGAGAGGGGAACCAGGCGGCTCGCCGGGCCGCCCGCGAATTCGGCGAGGCGATTCGCCAGGAACGCATTCAACAGATACTGCTGGAACAGACCCCAGATCACGTAGGCGCCCAGACCCAAGGCGAGCTGGCCGGGCGTCATCGGGCGGATGGTTCCGGCCAGCGAGCCGGCCGCCAGGAACAGATAGGCCGCGGCGCCGGCCCAGAAGAGAAGCGGAAACGCGGCACGGAAGTCCTTCCAGCCGAATCCGAGCCGGCGAACGGTTTCCCCGCGCGCGGCGTGCGTAGCGACAGTGAACGCGGGAACCAGGACCGCGAGCTCGGGGTGAAAGAGCTGCAGCTTCCAGATGAACAGCATGACGAACGCGAAGAGGCCGAGGGCTTCACCGAGCGGCTCCAGTTTGCGGACTGCGGTGACGGGGCCCATGCGTCACCCGAAGAAAGTATGCCGCACGCTGTTGACCAGCGCGTGCAGGCCCGCCGAGGAGCAAATGGTCGAGGACTTCCAGAACACCTTGCCGAAGACGATGCCCGCGATGGTGGCCAGGATCATGTAGCGCCAGTTGGGCAGGGGGCCGGGCGGATTGTCCAGGTGCGAGGCGCCGAAGATCAGCGCGGCCAGGGCGAGCGTGCGGTTGGTGAAGCCGAAGCGCTGCATCAGCCAGTTCTGGATGAGCGCACGAAACAGAAGCTCTTCCGGGAGGGCAACGCCCAGCGCGGTCTTAAGCAACAATAGCCCGAAGGCGCCGGCACGAAAGCGGCCGAAACCCAGAAACGGGCCCATGTAGCCGAACCACAGGCCGAGCGCGATGAGGGGCGGCGTAACCGCGGCGAAGCCGATGGCCGGGTAAAGCAGGTCGCTCCATTTCCGCGGCAGGTTGTACTTCATCGACGGGAGGTTTCGGAAAAGCAGAAACAGGACCAGCGCCAACGTCATGGCGGTGCCGCGTGCGGTCAGGTTGGCGAGGCCCCAAGCCGCGCGCGGAAGCAACTGGCGGCCGGCGGCAAATTCGATGGGCAGCCAGAGCAGGAGGATGGCCGCGAAATCGAGCCCGGGCTTGCGAGCGTAGACGAGCGCGGTGGGGAGAAAGGTATAGGCCGCCGCCAGCAGCACGAACGGCGTGCTCCATCCACCGCTCGCCGCGAGAACGGCAGCGAACAAAACAGTGAGCGCGGCTGGGGCAGCGAAGACCGCCGTGGGCCGCCGTTCGAAGAAAGCGCGCAGGGCGGCCTGGAGCGCGGGCGAGAACAGAGACAGGACAATCAGCAGGAAGAGCGCGATCAGGAAGCTGTGCATCCGGCCCTGCTGATATCATCGGGGTTGCGCGCGGGCGGGCGCAAGGAGGCCACGCATGGAATCCGAGCCAATTCGGGTTTTTGTCACGGGCGGGACGTTCGATAAGGAGTACAACGAGCTGACCGGCCAACTGTTCTTTCAAGATACGCACGTGCCCGAGATGCTGCGCCTGGGGCGATGCCTGCTCGATCTCGAAGTGCGCGCGCTCATGATGATCGACAGCCTGGAGATGACCGGGGACGACCGGCGGGCGATCGCCGCGCAGTGCCGGGAGGCCCGCGAGAGCCGCATCGTCATCACGCACGGCACGGACACCATGGTCGAGACCGCCGTGCACCTGGGGCGCGAGATCCAGGGGAAAACCATCGTGCTCACCGGCGCCATGGTCCCTTACAAGTTCGGTAGCTCGGATGGGATGTTCAACCTGGGCAGCGCGCTGGCCCTGGTCCAGACGCTGCCGCCGGGCGTCTATATCGGGATGAACGGGCGCTGGTTCGCCTGGAACCGCGTGCGCAAGAACCGGGAGAAGGGAATTTTCGAGGCCGTGGCGGAATAGCGGAATCCGCTCAGAGGCCGGCGATCTCGGCGAGCAGGCTGGCGAGCGCCTTTCGAAACTCCTCGTGAGTCTCGACATCGAACAGGCGCGGGGCGAGCGGCTTGAGCGTTGACTCGAGCTGGTCGAATTGGACCTCCTGGTCGGACGGCCCCGCTGCCGGCTCGCCCCTACGGGAGCGCATGCCGCGAGGCGAAACGCGCGTCATGTCCGAAGCGGCAGACGAGCGCTGAAAGGAATGATAACGGATATAAAAGACCCGGCAATCGGGCGGGGGGCTGAGGGCAATCGGTTCCAGTTTCACCCCAGTCGCGAATGCCAGCGGGCCGCTGAGGACGATCAGAACCCGCAGGGGTTTCCGCGCGCTCGCAGGCGGGGCGGCGACGATCCGGCCGGCCTCCGCCACAAAGAACGCGGCGCTCTGCCGGTGGCGCTCGAGCGACTGGAGGTCGATGGTCGCGGCCGCGGCTGGCGCGAGAGAACGCCGCATGGCGGTCCAGTCCAGGACGTGCACATCATCCTGGCGAAATACGACGCGCTGGCGTGAGAGGTCGAGCAGCTCGACGTTGAGCCGGGCGTCAGGCCCGTCCAGTTCCGAGATCGCCTTCAAGGCGGGAATCAGCACGCTTAGATTCCGGCTCCGCGTCTCGGCCGATCCGGAAACCCATTCGGAAGGAGTCAGGTTGACGACCAGCTCGATTTCGACCGGGTGCCGCGATTTCAGGGGCAGGCGCAAGCGCCCGGTCAGGGAGGGCAGATACCAGCTATCCGGCGGGTCCGCGGGGAGCAGATACTCGATGGCCGGCAGGTCGCGCCAGGCGCCGGGAAGCGGATCGTTCTTCAGCGGAGCGACCTCCAGTTTGTCCTGCTTGACGCTGTGTTCCCGCGTGGCGGTGTCGTAGAGCGCCACCGCGACGCGGTAGTCCCCGGGCGTGACGAAGGCCGTGAACGTCAGGTCCACATCTTGTTTGGCGATTCCTTCTTCCATTTTGGCGAGTTCGATGGCCAGGTGGTTCTGGTAGCGGCGGCCTTGCTGGTCGCCGATTTGAAGGAGCACGAGGAGTTGCCCGTCTCCGCGGCGGCGGGCCAGTTCCGCGCCGTCCACCCGGACCTGCACTTCGGTCTCGAGGCGTTGATGGGCTGAGAGGTGGGCGCGCGAGACGCTCACGCTCCAGCGAATGCGGGCCTGCTCGCCGCCGGCGAGCCACTGCTCGAACGGGAGCCCGGCGAAGGCGGAATCGAGGGCATCGCGCTGCGCGAATGCGGCAGCGACGCACAAGAGCGCGATGGCCGCTGTGCGCATCCTCGGTTTCCTCACCAGATCCGCACGCGGTCCGCCGGGGCGAGGTAGAGCTTCTCTCCGCTTTGGACGTGGAATGCCGAGTACCATGCGTCGATGTTGCGGACGGTATCCGCCCGGAACTGCGCGGGGGCGTGCGGGTCTGTCATCACTTGCTCGCGGAGCGCGGCCTCGCGCGCCTTCGATCCCCAATTCTGTCCGAAGGCGATGAAGAACCGCTGGTCCTCGGAGAAACCGTCTCCCGTGGGGGCGGTCTTGGCGAGTGAGGCCCGGTAGCGGTAGCCGTCGTAGGCGGCGGAGAGCCCGGCCACGTCGGCGATGTTTTCTCCCAGCGTCTGCCGGCCGTTCACAGAGAGGTCGGGGAAGGGCTTGTAGGTGTCATACTGCGCGGCCAGTTTCGCGGTGGCGGCGTTGAAATGCGCGAGGTCCGCGGCGGTCCACCAATTGCGCACGCGCCCGTGGGAGTCAAACGCGGCGCCTTCCGTGTCGAACGTGTGGCTGATCTCGTGGCCGATGATGGTGCCGATGGCGCCGTAGTTGTCCGCGGCAGGGGCCTGCGGATCGAAGAACGGCGGTTGGAGAACGGCCGCCGGGAAGTTGAGCGCATTGTGCAGAGGGAGATTCACGGCGTTCACCGTCTGCGGCGTCATGCACCACTCCTTGCGGTCGACCGGACTGCCGAGACGCGCGACGTCGCGATGGTAATCGAACAGGCTGCCGCGCCAGAGGTTGCCGAAGGCGTCCTCCGCCTTGATTTCGTAAGCGGAATAGTCGCGCCAGGTTTCCGGGTAGCCGATCCCCACATAGAGGGTCGTCAGCTTGGCCTGGGCTTCGGCTTTGGTGGCGGGATCCATCCATGAGAGCGCCTCGATCCGTTTCCGGAAAGCGGCGACAATATACACGACCATCGCTTGCGCCTCCGCCTTTGCCTCGGGCGGGAAGTAGCGTTGCGCGTAGATCTGGCCCACGGCATCGCCTAGCAGGCCGTCGACTAGTTGGACGCCACGCTGCCAGCGCGGACGCTGCTCCGGCGTGCCGGCGAGCACCTTCCCGAAGAAGTCAAAGCGCTCGTCATTGAGCGCTTTGGGCAGCACCCCGGCATAGGCATCGATCAGGTGGAACGCCAGCCAGTCCTTCCACGTTTCGAGCGGGGTGGAGGCGACTAGCGCCGACTCCCCGATGAAGGCGCTGGGCTGCCACACGATAAAGCTCGTCTGCTTGCTGAGGCCGGCGCCTGTGAAGTACTCCGCCCAGTCGAGGCCCGGGGCTTTCGCGGCAAAGTCGGCTCGTGTCCAAGTGTTATTGGCTTTGTAGATGTCTTCGTTCTCCGCCAAGCTGAGGTGCCTTTCTGCGATGGCATGCTCCAACTCGACTATGTGCGCGGCGCGTGAGTCCGTGTCGGTCAATCCCGCCAGCTTGAGTATGGCCGAGACGTGGGCCTGGTATTTGGCGCGGATGTCGCGCATACGGGCGCTGTCGGCCAGGTAGTATTCGCGGTCGGGCATCTGCAGGCCGCCCTGCAGGAGGTAGGCGGCATAGTGGTCTGAGTCCTTAAAGCCGGGCGCGACCCACAGCCCGAAAAGGTTGGGGGTGTGGAAGTTGGTGTTATTCAGCGCATCGACGTCGGATCGCAGGCTCTCACCCAGAGCTCGGGCCAGCTCGCGCTTGTTGTGGATGGCGGCAATGGATTCGAGGTGCGGGCGAAGCGGGGCGAGGCCTTTCGCTTCGATGGCGGCTTCGTCCATGTACGAGTTGTAGAGCCCGGCGATTTTGCGGACGTTGGAGCCGGCGGGTGCATCGGCCTTCGCCGCTTCTTCAATCAGGCCGGCGGTGCGCTTGTTGCTCAAGTCGTCGAGGGCGGTGAAGACGCCGATTTGGCCGCGGTCGGGCGGAATTTCGGTGCGCTGAATCCAGCCGCCGTTGGTGTACTGGTAAAAATCGTCGCCGGGCTTTGCTGAAGCGTCCATGTTGGCCACGGCGATGCCGTGGGCGGGCGGCACCTGAGAGAAAGCGCCAAGAGCGCAAACTGCGGCGAGGGCGAGGAGAAGTTCCGGGGACTTAGGTTTGACTCTCATGGATAGCACTCCAAAGCACTAGACGACGGCCTGCCAAGAGCGTAGCACGGCCGGCGCGGTCGTTGGCTGGCGGGTGCTCAGGACCTTCTCTGCAGTGATGCCAAGCGGGCCTTCAGTCCGTCTCCTCGGGCTCATGTTGATGGCGAATCCACGGCTCGCCCGGTTTGGCACGCTCGGCACACCAGCCCAACGGCAAATCGGCCAGTTCCTTCAGGCTGGGGTCTCCGTCGATGGGATGGTGAAGGCAGGAGATAACGGGCCTGCCTTCGCCTGCCATGCTGTCGCCCAGGAATTGCCATGCGCCATCCTCGATGTCATGAGAGACGTACGTGATCGGCTCGATGCCGGATTGAACAGCCTCCGATAGGAACGCCAGGGTGTGCGGAGGGTCGGGGAACTTCCAATCGCAAAGGCTGCTGCTCGGGTCTGTTGAGGCCCGGAGATCTTCCTCTATGTTGGTCAGTGGTGCATCAGGTTGCAAGAGCGGTTGCTGGAAATATTCGTCGAAGCCTGGCTCCCCGGGAAAACGATTCTCTCGATCCGGATAGACGGCTTGAAGAACTGGAAACTCAGTTCCGGCATAGTACCAGAGCGCCCAGCCCATCAAGTGCTTCACCCACTTCGGATCGACTGGACGGAACTCGCACTGCACCTCGCCAACCATCCCGCGATGACGCCCCGCGGCTAAATCAATGCCATTCCGCAGCCGGTTTGCGGCCTCGTTGAGCAGAAAGTGGGCTGTTTTCTCAGGTAACCCTACTGTGATAACTTCGGGCTTGCCACAAGTATCGTAGACGCCGAGCGTGTAAGACCACCCTGGACCCGTGCTGCTGCGAACAACCTGAATCACCTCACAGCCAAACGTCTCGATGTTGGCAATGGCACGTGAGTCGCTCTCGCTGAGCTGTCCCGCACGAAAGCGCCGGGTGCGTTCAGTCTCGAACGTGCGGATCGGGTCTGTCATGCTCCCTACGCTCTGAGCCCCTCCAGCAACCCGAAGAATTCGGGGAAGGACACGGCGGCGGCCTCCGCGCCGCGGAGGACGGATTCGCCGCCCGCGGCGAGAGCGGCTACGGCGAAGGCCATGGCGATGCGGTGGTCGCCGAAGGAATCGAGCTCGGCGGGGCGGAACCTCTGGCGGCCGGGAACGCGCAGACCGTCGGGGAAGACTTCGACCGTCACGCCCATGCGCGCCAGGTTGTCGGCCACGGTTGCGATGCGGTCGGTCTCTTTGATGCGCAGCTCGGCGGCGTCGCGCACGACGAGCCCCTCGTCACTGGCCGCGCCGAGCACCGCCAGCACGGGGATCTCGTCGATCAGCGCGGCGGTCACGTCCTTCTCGATCGTGCCGCCGCGGACCGGCGAGTGGCGCACTTCGATGTCGCCCACCGGTTCGCCGGCGTGAACGGCGAGGTTGCGCACGCGCAGGTCCGCGCCCATCGCGATCAGGAAGTCGAGCAGCTCGGAGCGCGTGGGGTTGAGGCCGACGCCCTCGATGACGATGTGCGATCCGGGCAGGAGCAGGGCGGCCACCAGGAAGAACGCCGCCGAGGAGAGGTCGCCCGGCACGGTCAGATCGAGGGCGCGGAGGCGCGGGCGGCCGTGGACGGAAATCGCGCGTGCGCGCACATCGACCTCGGCTCCGAACTCGCGGAGCGCGATCTCGGTGTGGTCGCGCGTGCGTGCGGGCTCGCGCACGAGCGTGGTCCCGTCGGTGAAGAGGCCGGCGAACAGGACGCAGGTTTTCACTTGCGCGCTCGCGACCGGCAGTGCGTAGTCGATTGCGCGCAGGCGGGCGGGATGGATTTCGAGCGGCGGGAAACGGCCGTCGCGCGCGGCGATCGCAGCGCCCATGGCTTCGAGCGGCTGGATGATGCGCTGCATGGGCCGGCGCGAGAGCGATTCGTCGCCCGCGATGCGGCTCGCGAAGGGCTGCGCCGCGAGGATTCCCGAGAGCATCCGGATGGTGGAACCGGAGTTGCCCGCGGCGAGCGTTTCCGAAGGCGCGGCGAAACCGTCGAGCCCGCGGCCGGAGATGGCGACCTCGGTTCCTTCCCGGTCGACGGCGATGCCGAGCGCGCGGAGGCAGGCGAGCGTCGAGGCGCAGTCCGCGCCGGTCGAATAGTTGTGGATGCGGGTTTGGCCTTCGGCCAGGGCGGCCAGCATGGCGTAGCGGTGGGAGATGGACTTGTCGCCGGGCAGTCGCAACAGGCCTTCGAGCCGGGCGGCGGGTTGAATGCGCTGCAGCATGGGGAAGGGACCATTCTAGCGTGCCGCGCCCGGCCCGCGCCTCAGCAGTCCGTTAGGCTCTCCAGCAGTTCGCGCCGCGTGACGGGCGCCGTCCCCAGCTTCCCGACGGCGATGCCGCTGGCGTGGTTGGCGATCTCAGCGGCGTCGGCTGCGCTAGCTCCCGCGGCCAGGGCCAGCGTGAAAAGCGCGATGGCCGTGTCGCCCGCCCCGGATACGTCGAAGATCTCTTTCGCCCGCGTCGGCGTGTGGATCGGCGGCCGGTCCGGCTCGAGCACCAGCATGCCCTGCTCGCCCAGCGTGATCAGAACGGTCGCGGGCGACCACTTCGCAACGAGCGCCGCGCCGGCCCTCAGCAGCGCCTGGTCCTGCAGCGGGTCGGCTGCGGGATCAGCGTATGGCATCGCGGCGAACTCGAAGGCTTCGGGCCGGTTGGGCTTGATTGCGGTGGCGCCGCTCCAGCGCAGGGGATTCTTGGGGGTCGGATCGACGGTCAGGATTTTGCCCGCACGCGCGACGGCCTGCGAGACGCGATCGGCGAAATCCTGTTCGAGAAATCCCTTGGCGTAATCGGCGACGATGACCGCATCGAGGTCCGGCAGCAGACGCTCGAAACGTGCCAGCGCCGCTTCGGTTTGCGCGGGCGATGGAGGCGACTTCTGCTCCCGGTCCACGCGCACCACCTGCTGTTGGCGGGCGACGATGCGGGTCTTGACGGTGGTGCGGCGGCCGGGGTCCTGGGCGAGGCTGTCGATTCCGATGCCCTCTTCGGTGAGAAGCTCCCGCAAGCGGCCGGCTTCAGCATCGGTGCCGGTCAGTCCCCCCAGGTGGACGGCGCCCGCGAAATCCCGCAGGTTGCGGGCGACGTTGGCCGCGCCGCCCGGATACCAGTTCTCGCGCGTGACCTCGACCACGGGCACGGGGGCCTCGGGCGAGACGCGCGACACCCTGCCCCACACAAATTCGTCGAGCATCACATCGCCGATCACCAGGACGCGCTGGCGCGCAAACCCGCCGACGATGGCTCGGAGTCGCTCTGTCTGTGGCGTCACGTAGGCATAGTATACACGGTGCCGCACGTCTTCAGCGCGAATGGGAGTTACAATGCTGTCATATGCCCAGACCCCGGAAACTCAGTCCCGAGATACTCGAGGCGGCGCTCGACGGCCTCGAAGCGCAGCGGCAGCACGTGGATTCCCAGATGGCGGATATCCGGCAGATGCTCGGCGGTGCCGGCCCGAAGGCTCCCTCAGTGACGGCGCCGGAGGCTGCCCAGCCCCGGCGCAAGCGCAGCGCAGCCGTGCGCCGAAGGATGGCGGAAGCCCAACGCCGCCGTTGGGCGGCAGTGAAGGAGACTCGGGAAACCCCCGCCGCGGCGCCCGAAGCACCGAAACGGAAGCGTCGCATGAGCGCCGCGGGACGCAAAGCGATTATCGCGGCTGCCAAGAAGCGGTGGGCGGAGTTCCGCAAACGAGCCGCGAAGCCAGTCGTCGCACGGAAGGCTGGCAAGAAGGCCGCCGCAAAGAAGCCCAAAGCCGCGGCTCCCGCTCCTGCACAGGCTGCGTCCGCGGCTCCGGCTAAGGACTGACGCCCCGGGTCTAGTGACGCAGACGCCGATTCCGTCGCCGTGGGGCGGACGGCGGCGCCTGCTTCAGGTAAATCTCCGCCGCATCCTGGGCCGCTTTGGCCGATATGTCGATACATGTTGAAACGTATCGCGTGTGCGTTGGTCGTGGTGTGTGCGGGTTGGGCGGCCACCAAGCCGGTCATTACGATGCAGCCCGGAAGCCGGACCGCGGGCGAGAACACGCAGGTAACGTTCAGCGTGGCGGCGACCGGCAACCCGGCGCCCACCTACCAGTGGCAGCGGCTCTCGGTCTCCTCCTGGGGCAACGTCAACTGCTGGACGGCGAACTGCACCTTCACCGTCGCGGCCACCGATAACGGGGCCCAATTCCGGGTGATGGTCTCGAACAGCGCCGGCCCGGTGACGAGCGCGGTCGCGACGCTGACCGTGGACTTCCTGGACATCGTTACGCAGCCCACATCCCAGAAGGTGTGGGCGGCCACCACCGCGACGTTCACGGTGACGGTGCGGGCCAATCCGGTTCCCATCGCATACCAGTGGTACCGGCAATCCCCGGGCCAGGCCCCCGCGCCCATTCCCGGCGCAATCAGCGCCGTCTACACGACGCCGGTCACCACCGCGCAGAACGATCAGACGGTGTACTGGGTCTCGCTGTCGAACGGATCGTACACGAAAACGAGCAACTTCATTCTCCTGACCGTCGTTTCGCAGGCGCCTGCGATCGCGAACCAGCCCAAGAACATCACCGCCATGGAAGGGACCAAAGTCACCTTTACGGTGACGGCCAGCGCGGCTCCGCCGCCCACCTACCAGTGGCAACGGTGGAACGGCTCCGCCTGGGCGAACATAGGGGGCGCCACGGCCACCAGCTACACGCTGACCGTCTGGTCTTCCGACAACGGGGCGCTGTTCCGGGCGATGGTGACGAACGCCGCCGGCTCGACGGCCAGCTCCCCTGCCACGCTGACCGTACAGTTTCTGGACGTCCTGGTCGAGCCCGTCTCCGAGCTCGTTGCGGCGGGAACGCGGGCCGCGTTCTGGGTAGGGGTTACGGCCAATCCCTTGCTTATCGCTTACCAGTGGTACAGCCAGCCGCCCGGCAAACCCGGCGCGCCGATCGCCGGCGCGACATCGTCGAGCTATACGACGCCGGCCACCACCGTGCAGAATAACGGTACGTTCTATTGGGTGACCATGACCAACACCCTGCTGAAGAACACCAGCGCCGCCGTGCTGCTGACGGTCGCCGTTCAGGATCTATCCATTACGACACAGCCCGCCAGCCAGAGCGTCAAGGCAGGGGACCAGGTGACCTTCAGCGTAGCGGCGAAGGCCACGCTGGGTCCGATTGCGTATCAGTGGTATAAGAACACGTCGCCGATTCCGGGCGCCATTCAGAGCAGCTATTACATTCCCTACGCGGCGGCGAGCGACGCCGGGAGCTTCTGGGTGACGGTCTCGAACCCGCTCGGCTCGCTAACCAGCAGCGCCGCTACGCTCACGGTCGGGCCGGGAGGCACCGACCTGACGGTCTGGCCGAACTCGGTTAGCCGCGCCAATTCCGATCCCTGGATCGCGCAGAATCACAGCCAGCTTGTCAAAATGCAGCCGCGCGTTCTGGTGATCAACTTCGCGAACGGGCTCGGCGAGGGGGGCGGGGACAACACCACCGGCGGTCCTTTCCCGCCGGACCAGATCCTGGCCAAAGCCCAGGCCTTCCTGGCGGCAATGAAGTACGCCAGCCAGTACCACGCCAGGCTGAACCCGTCCGCGCCGGCCTTCCTCGATCCCGCGATCGCGTGGGTGGTCAATCTCAGCGATTCCAACGGCCACGCCAACAGCAACCTGTTTCCGCGGGGCCCGCTGAACGCCAACGGGTATCCGGAGGTCGGCTACTACCAGCTCTTCAGCCAGGCCTACGCGCCCTATTGGGGTTTCCTCGATCCGAACGGCAACTCTCTGACGCTGGGGCAGGCCGCGGCGTTGGGCTACTTCCACGACATCCTCATGATCGCCAACCAGGTGGACGGGAACGGGAAGAATCCTCAGATGCAGGTGACCAACAACATTCTCCAGGTGGCGATCGTAGCGCAGGCCTATAACTCCACGCTCAACCCCATCCCCGGCGTCTACGTGAAGAACGGCATCGCGCACAACCGGCAAACCGCCGACATGTCGCACGCGACGGGGTCCGACGACAACTCGATGCCCTGGACCGGCCGCAGTATGCGCATCTACTTCGTGAACGCCGCGAGCGGCGTGGGTTGCGTGATGTATGGCGAAGGGCAGGAGTGGGAGTTCCGCTACACCCAGGCCAGCATCTACGATCCTGGAACTGCCTACGACAACGCTTCGCCGAATCCGTACATGCAGCCGCTGTTCACGCGCTACGCCGGCTTCGACATGAACACGCAATACGGCGTCAGCTTCCCATCCCTGTATGCCGGCGGCGATAGCTACACTTACACGAATTGCGTCAGCGGGGTGTGTACCACGCTTAAAGCACTGTCGTCGAAGCCGCCGGTGAGTGTTCCGAACTACAAGGTGGTAGCCGGCAACGTGGACTATCCGCCGGGCGCCGCAAAGGCCCGCGATTACTACCCCCTCTCGACCGTGCTCTCGAGCATCGAGACCTTCGGAGAAGCCGCGCAGACCGCGGTTCCGGTGAACTACCACCTGTGGGACTTCATCAACCAGAATCCCGCCGTGGACGACTCCTGCGGAGGCCATTGGCTCACGTTCTGGTATCAGAACATGCCGGGTCTCAACAACACGACGGTAAATCCCAGCAACTCGGGGCAGCCTATTTTGAACTGGTGGCCGTTCATGTACTACTGAATCGAGCGTGGCGCACGCTCTCCAATCACCCGCGCTGCCGTGGGGCAGGCGGTTCCGCCTGCCTGGCAGGCCAAACGGCCTGCCAGGCGCGGGCTGCCGACGTGGGCGCCGCCTGTCAGCCGGCGGCTGATGGCTGAAGGCTGATGGCCGACGGCTGATGGCCGTTAAACACGCTGTCCCAATACCGCTTGAGCGAGGACGAAGAGGCGAGCGAGGCAGCCACGCGGGTGAACGCGTTCTGGGCCAGGGCGCAGTGGCCGGGTGGCTTTCCGTGGAGCGACGGGACGTAGGCCAGGCACCCGCCGCCGCAGAGGGCGAGCCAGATGCACTCGGCGCACTCGCCCAGCGTCACATCGCGGGAGCGAATCAGTCGGGCCTTCTCGCTTTCCGCGGCCTGCCGGAGGGAATCGGCAGTGCCGATGCGGACCAGGCCCAGGCCGGCTAGCGGCCCCTTGCGGTCGATGCAATCGCAGGCCTCGATGGAGCCGTCCGAGGAAACGCTGAGCAGCTCCCGCGCCGCTCCGCAGCCTTGGCGCATGCACATGTTCGTGCCGGGCCCGCAGACCAGGTTCTCGAGGTAGCGAACCACGGGCCCCACCTCGAAACCGCCGAACTCGCCCGCTTCGACGGCGTCGAACAACGCGTTCCAGGCGGCGATCAGGCGGTCGTAGGACAGCTCGAAGCGTCCCGCGCCGTCTCGTCCCAGTCCCGCCGCCTGGAACAGCGTCCATCCCCAACCCGATGCGCCGCAATCCCGGAAGTGGCGCGCAATGTCCGGCAGGCGATCCTGATTATGGGCCGTAACCGTGGTCAGGACGCCGCAAGTGCGAATGAATTCAGGATATTCCCGCCGCGCTTTCTCGAAATAACGGTAGGTGCCGCCGCCGTCCGCGAGCTGTCGAAAGCGGTCGTTCAGCTCGGCCGGCCCGTCGAGCGAGATGCCCCAGGCCACACGGTGCGCGAGCGAGAAATCGACTACGTCGCGATTGAGGCGGCTGAGGTTGGTCTGGCCGCCGAAAGCGATCCGCTTCCCGAGGCGCGCGGCCATTTCTTCTCCGGCCGCGACCAGGTCGCGGATCAAAGGAAACGACAGCAGCGGTTCGCCGCCGTGCAGGATCACCAGCAGATCGGGGCGATTGGCGCCCGCGGGCGCCTCGGTTTCGCGCTGCAAGGCCTCTTCGACCGCCGCCAGCGCAATGGCGAGCGGCATCTCGCCATGGCCGTCCTCGGGCTCGGTGGAATAGCAGTAGCCGCAGCGGAAATTGCAGGTCTTGGTCAGCTTCAGGATCAGGGCGTTGAAGTTTCGCCGGGCCTTGAACGGGCCGCTGCCCAGGCCCGCAGCCGCGAGCGCGTCGATGAGGGCCGCACGCGGCGGCCGGAGGTCCGGCGGGATCGCTTCCTCGTCGAAAGGCAGCAATCGCACCAGCGGAATGGCCTCCGCCGCCACCATCGCCCACCTGCCGTTGGAACGATCCATCACCATCGCTTTCTCGCCTAACGGGAGCAGCGACAGCGATCCCCATTGCAACATTTGCCGTAAGGAATGACAGGCCGGAGGCCCGTCCTACTGGTGGAAATCGGTGCTGGGCGGAACGATCCGTTGCCAGACGACCCGCATCCATACACTGGTGGCGGACAAACTGCCCCGCTGCCAGGCGGACGGAGCGTCCACGATTGCGTTGGTCGGTACCATGCGGGCGTGTTCGATCAGCTCTTCCAGGTTTCCCGAAGCGTTCAACGAGACTTCGTGCGGCAGGCCGCCGATGAGAGGTGGCAGCGCAGGAACCTGAGACTCTGGGTTCGACATCAACATGGGGTGAGCTCCTTGTCGAGCTTTTGTACTACGTTTGCAGCTTGCCGGGGAGTGCCAGGTACGGCAATCAATCCGCGCGTGGTGCATTCAGATTAAGGCAGCCGAATTGAGTTGTCAATAAGGAAAATAACCAAAGATTTAGTACGGTCTCAAGTACCGTCGTTTGTTGGTACTGTGTCGTCCTATTTCTATGCGCTGGTACCCGCATCGGTCGCGCAGAACCCGTTGATACCCGCATGTTTCCAGTGCGTACCCGCACTCAGGTCATCCCCGCCCGAGGCTCCTCGCCTGTGGAAAATTCGGGCCGATTGCCGGCAAGTACCAATTGGGATATTATGGCCGTGATTCCCGACTCATGAAGCAACTGCGGTTTCTCCTGCGGTACATCCGGCCGAATTGGCCCCTAGTGGCGGGCGGCGCGCTCCTTTCGGCCGCCGCGATGTGCTGCCAGCTCGCGATTCCGTGGCTGGTGCGCATCCTCATCGACGATGTCCTGCTGGCGCACCGGGGCGACCGGCTGGCACGCACCTGCGGACTGCTGGCAGCCTGCGCGGCGGGCGCCTTCGTCTTCGGCGCGGCGGAGCGCCAGAGCTTCCGCTACCTGAGCGGCCGGGCGGCCGTGCGCATCGAGACCGATCTGGCGCGCCATCTGCACGCTCTCTCGCTCGCGTCCCTTCGCAACCGCCACAGCAGCCAGTTCACGTCGCTGTTCCACAATGACGTTCCGCTGCTCGAGCACTTCTACGAATCGATCCTGGGCGAGTCAATCTACAGCGCCATCCGGCTGGTGGCGACGCTGGTGGTCCTGGCCGTCGTCTTCAAATGGATGGCGCTGGTGGCGCTGCTGGCGGCGCCGGTGTACGTGGCGCTCTCGGTCCCCTTTACGAATCCGATCCGCCGGGCGGCCGTGGCCTTGCAGCGGCAGGTGACGGCCGTGGCCGAGCGGCTGCACGAAATGATCGCGGGCGCGCGCGAGATCAAGGCCTTCGGCCGGGAGGATTTCGAGCTGACGCGGTTGGCCGGGCAGTTCCGCGCTCTGCTCCGCCCGCGTCTCAAGCTGCGCCTGCTGCAGGAAAGCGCGTCGCTGACCTACCTGGCTTTCTGGTCCGTCGCGTGTCTGATCTACTGGGCGGCTGGAAGGCAGGTGCTAGCGGGCACGATGACGCTCGGCCTGCTGACCGCGCTCATCAGTTATACCAGCCTCATTCAAGAGCCGTTCTCGCGGTTCGTGGCGCTCAACGGGGAGTTGCAGTCCATTCTGGCTTCCTGCGGCCGCGTGATGGCGTTTTTCGAGACGCCGGTGGAAGGCGAGTGCGGGCTCGAAGGCCTCGAACGCTGCGAGGGGAACGTGGAATTCGAGGACGTCGGCTTCTCCTATGGGCCCGAAAGGCCGGTGCTTTTCGGCATCTCATTTGTGGCGCGCCCGGGAGAACGGATCGCGCTGGTGGGGCCGAGCGGCGCGGGGAAAAGCACTCTCGTCAGCCTGATCCCCAAGTTCTTCTCGCCAGACCATGGCCGTATCCTCGTCGATGGAAAGGACATACGCACCATCGAGGCGCGGTCGCTGCGGCGAAAGATCGGCGTGGTTTTCCAGGAAACATTTCTCTTTAGCGCGACCATTCGCGAGAATCTCAGCTTTGTCGCGCCCGGAATCGGCGACGAAGAGATGGTGGCGGCGGCAGTGGCCGCTAACGCGCACTCGTTCATTTCCGCCCTGCCGGAGGGCTACGCGACGCACATAGGCGAGCGCGGCGCAAAGCTCTCGGTGGGACAGAAACAGCGGCTCGGCATTGCGCGTGCGCTGCTACAGAACCCGGCCATTCTGATCCTGGACGAGGCCACCTCGGCCCTCGATTCGGACTCGGAAGCGGTGGTTCAGGAGGCGCTCGAGCGGCTCATGGAGGGCCGCACCTGCCTGGTGATCGCGCACCGGCTGGCCACGGTGGTGAACGCGGACCGGATCCTGGTGCTGGACGCCGGCCGCATCGTGGCCGCCGGAACGCACCAGGAGCTGATCGAGAGCTGCCCGCTCTACCAGAAGCTGTACGCGCTGCAATACGCGGAGCCGGTGGCGTGACCACCGAGGTGGTTCTAGGGCCCCTGGTGGACCTGCACACCGGCGTACACTGTTCGCTCGCGGGCGAGCCGCCGCCCGGATTCCGGTACCGGCTGGCCAACGGCCGGCACGCGTTCCTGATGGAGCAGGCTGGCTCGCCGCACCGGCTCCCGCACGTCTTCGAAGCGGTGGACTTCGGAGCCGAGGCGGGGATCGTCCACAGCTGCCGCTGGCCGGTGCTGAGTTGCGCCGCGTGGGTCGCCGACACTGACGACTTTGGCTATCCGGTGCTCTGCGGGCGGCACGGCTTGAACCCGGAGTTCCGGCGGCGCTTCCGCGAGCCCTGGCCGCCGGACTTCGACGCCCAAATCCGGCGCCGCCTGCGGAACATGCTCGCCGCCTACCTGCATCCGAGCTGCAAGCGGGTCTTCTTCCGCAGCCGGTATGCGATCGATTCGGCTCGCAACTGGCTCGACGGGCTGGATGCCGGCGCGGCCGGCCGGGCGTTTCTCGAAAAGGCCCGCGTCCTCTATCCCGCCCAGCGCGCGCTTCCCTGGCAGGCGGTGGCGGACAAGTGGGCTACGCCCGCGCCGCTCGAAATCGTCTTCTGTGGGCGGGACTACTGGACCAAGAACGGGCCCCTGGCGCTGGACGTCTTCGGGCGCGTGCTTGGGCCGCAGGTACGTGGCGCCTATATCGGGGCGATCCCGGCCGGCGAGGCCGAGCGGCATCGGCATGTTCTCGAGCGGCTGACCTGGCATCCGTCGCTCGATCGCGCCGAGGTGCTGGCGATCTTCGCGCGGTCCCACGTGCTGTTCCATCCATCGCCCTACGAGGGTCTCGGAACCGTGTTTCTGGAGGCGTCGGCGGCCGGCATGGCGGTGATCTGTTCGAAGGGGCGCGGGATGGAGCACGTGGCCGAGGTCTTCGAGGATGACGGAGCGCTGTTCGCCTCCGACGCGGCGGGGTTCGAAGAGCGACTGCGCGCCGCGATGGCCCGTCCGGCGGCCGCCCGCGAGATGGGACTCAGCAATTACGAGCGGGTGGCTCACGGGCGATTCTCGCTGGCCGAGCGGAACCGCGAGCTGGTGGCCGCCTACGAAGAGGCTCTGAGCGCCGGCGCCGCGGAGCCGCTCCGCATCGAGGATTTGCCCGAGCGCTGCGGCACGGTGCTGCACACGCTGGCGAGCGAAGAAGTAAAGGCGGACGAAACCGCCTATCGCGCCGAGATCGGCATGTCGGAGGAGCGGGTGGACCTGTGAGGGCGGGACAGAGGTATACTTGCGACGACATGGACTGGCGGCAAGGAAGTAGCCGGGGCGCACAATGATCGAGGCCTTGCTGGGTGCGTCCCTGATTGTCATGATCGCGCTGGCGGCGATGGCGGTTTATGTGTGGCGACGGCCGCTGGACATGTCCAAGGGCGGCTTGCGGCACCTTCGCAAAGGCCTGGCGCTGGCGTGCGCTTCCTCACTTCTGCTGGCCGGCGTCAATACACTCTGGCTCGTCGCGAGGACAACCGGTTTTGATTCGTTGTTCGTTATGGTAGCCGCTGTCGGCAATCTGTCGAATGCGGCAAGTCTGGTCTATGGCTTGCGGGAGCTGACCGGGGAGAGCGTGTTTGCGGGCTTACTCATCGTCTTTGCGCAACTGCTGTGGCTTTTCTTTGGAATCATTGTGATGACATCCACCGGTTATTGCTAGATGCCGGAAGCCGGCGCGGTGCGCACGGCGCTGCGTGAGCTGGCTGGGGCTGGGGAATAATGGCTACGTTGCTTGGAGCGTCCCTGGTTGTCCTGATCGCGTTGCTGTCTATGACCGCTTATGTGCGGCGACGGCCACCGGATATGTCCGAACGCGGCTTGCGACACTTCCGCAATGGTCTGTCGCTTGCATGCCTTTCCTCGGTCATGCTGGCGGGCGCATACGCACTGTGGCTCGTTGCGACGCCAAGAAGCCTTACGCCGAATCCGTTGCTTGTTCTGCTGGCTGCAGGTGGCAATCTGCTCAACGCCGCAAGTCTGATCTATGGCCTGCGTGAGCTGACCGGGGAGAGCCTGTTTGTGGGCCTGCTCATTGTCTTTGCGCAACTGATGTAGCTTTGGTTTGGAATCCTCGTGATGGTATCCGGTGATTTCTGATCGCGACATGCCGGAAGCCGACGCGGCGGTGGCGATCGTTCGGGCGGGCGGGCCGCGGGAGACCGTGCTGCTGATCCGGCGCGCGGAGCGGGAGGGCGACCCCTGGTCGGGACACTGGTCCTTTCCCGGCGGGCGGCGTGACGCGGAAGATCCCGACCTGGTTCACACAGCGCTGCGCGAGCTGTTGGAGGAGTGCGGAATCCGCCTCGGGCGCCAGGATCCGGAAGCCGCGCTGCCGCTCGCGGTCGCCCGGCGGAGAACGCCGCCGTTCCTGCTGGTGGCGCCCTTCGTATTCGCCGTGGACGGCCAGCAGCCGGCGATTCTCGATCCGCGCGAGGCGGTCGAAGCGGTGTGGGTTCCGCTCGGCGAGCTGCGCGATCCGGCGCGGCACGGTCTGCGTTCGGTGGCCGGCATGCCCCGCGAGATGCTGTTCCCGGCCGTCGACATCAACGGCTGGCCTCTGTGGGGATTCACCTACCGGCTGGTCTCGGACTGGCTGGGGCTGACGCCGGAGCAGACAGGATCGGAACCGGCGCAGGCCATCCTGGACTTCCTGCTCCGCCGCGGCCTACAGCTCAAGCACGGCTGGGCCGAGGGGGTGGCTGAGGTGGAAGGCGTCATTCCCGTGGCCGAGGTCGTGGCGGAGTTTTCGAAGCCGGGCCGCGGCTTCCCGTCCGTGAGCCTGATCGAGGCTCGCGCGGACCTGGTGCGCGTGGTGGGGCTCACGTTCGAGGAATACCGCATTCAGGCGCTGGCGGTTGCCACAGGCTGAACCCCGCGGCGCGACCCTGAAGAGGCGGCTGAAAAACTCCGAAAGCACACTTCTGGCCGCAGATAAACGCCGATCAACACAGATGAGACGTTTCTTTCGATCCGCGTTTATCTGCGGCCAGCAATGTCTTGGTCTTTCTTGGCATTTTTCGGCGGCACGCTGAAGCGCGCGGTACTGGCGCACCGAGGCTGGCCGCGGGCCGATAGCGACCCGCGGCCAGCCTGAGCCCGACTGCGGCTACATCCCGAACTTCTGAAGGACGTTCCTCAGCTCGGCGAGCAGACTCTCGCGCGAGCCGAGTCCGGGAACGTGAACCCGTTCCTGCACCTCCGGCCGGACCAGCGCCTGAAGATAGTGCGCCGGCTCCCGCACGCCGGGAACCAGGTGAACCGGTTCCATCACGTGGGAAGCGATCCGGCGGACCGACATCCTATTGGCGGCGATGCGCTCGGACAGGCGCAGCTCGGGATAGACCGCGTCGACGGCCGAGATGGTCAGAACGTCTTCGACGGGCAGGGCGATCCGCGGATCGAACCAGTGCGCCGGTTCCTGGACCTCGGGCCGAACCGCGGCCGCGGCCATTTCCGCCGGCTGCGTAATCATGTCGATCAACGACGCGAGCACCTGCGCGGGCTCGTAAATGTCCCATTGCAGCTTGAGCAGCAGGGCATCGTACCAGATCAGGAAGAACCGGTACGTGCCGGGGGACACATCCTGGAACACCTGGCCCTTCAGTTCCGCCAGGAAGGGCGTGAACTCGGTGCCGAAAAGGGTATGGCGGATCGCTTCGCCGTCCGGTTCGAGGCTGCGGACGACGCCCTTGCTCTCCACTTCCGCGCGGACGGGCAGAGTGGTGGTGACGACGAAGCCTATCTGAGAAGCCACGCGGTCGAAAACACGATCGATCTCGCGCTGGTTCTCTTTCATGGAGCGGTAAACCTGGATCAGATCCTCGTAAAGGCGAATGACCGACGGATGAGGCGGCTCGACCCAGGGTGTTGGCCTCAGATTCACGTTCACCTCGCTGTTGTTGCGGACACCAGCCTGTCCGCGCTGCCGTTTGCCTGGCTGGCGGGCGCCTGCGGGCCGGCGCAGGCGGTGCCTCTCTGTTGCGCTTCGACGTATTCGGCCAGGCGGGCTTGATAGACGCGATACGGCACGGGCGCTTGCGAGACTCCGAACAGGTCCACGTTCTCCCAGCCCGAACCGGGCCGTATGAACTCCAGACCGGGAATCTCCGGCGCCGAAGGATGGCGGTCGGAGCCGGCGCGCACTTCCGGGGGCGCGGGAGTCGGGCCGGTCAAGCCGGCGGACTTCCGGGCGTAGGCGTCCTCGAGCCAGTTCAGGACGCGCTGCCCTCGCGCGAGCAGGTCCGAGCTGTGGATGTCGACGCGCTCGCGCATGTGGCGGGCGAAGAGGCGGATGGCGGAGGAATCCCGCACATCGCCAAACGCAACGAAGTCGTATATTTCCGAAAGCCGGGCGTAGGTGTCGAGATTGGTCTCCTTAATGAAGTTGCGCACGCCGGCGCGCAGGGCCTGGCTCAGCGTATCGGGATGGAACCGCCGCAGCAGTTGGAAATAGAAATCCACCTGCATGTTGAAGTAATGCAGGCCGAAGTCGCTGAAGTTCCGGTCGAAGAAGGCGTAGTTGGCGATCTGGTGGAACGCCTCCGAGCGCGGGTCCTTGAGCCGGTAGTCGTAGCCGAAAGCATCGCCGAGCAGGCGCCCTTCCGAGACCAGTTTGCACTCGAGGCCCGTGCCGGGATACGCCTCGGCGCGGCAGAAATTGAACGGGTTCTCGATGTGCCGCTCCATGAACCGCAGGTTGACCAGAAGGTCGTCGAGCGACGTGTCGGGCTCGAACATGAGGAGGTTGTACGCGACGTGGACGTCGAACTCGTTCAGGATGCGGAGCGCGTTCAGGACCTGCTCCACCGTGTTCTTCCGGTTCAGGTTGCGCAGGCCGTTTTCGGACGCGTTTTCGACGCCCAGGAAGACGCGGAACAGTCCGAGTTGATCGAGGATGCGGATGGAATCCTCGGTGATGCTGTCGGGCCGCGCTTTCACCGCGATGGCGATGTCGCGTCCGCCTTCGCTCCACAGCCCGTCGCGAACCGCGGTGAACCGTTCCACGGCCTTGAGCGGATTCGGCAGGAAGAAGTTATCGTCCTGGAAATTGAAAATGCGGACGCCGTGGCGGTGGTACAGGTCGGCCATTTCCGCCACGATGCTGCGCACGCTGCGAATGCGGAACCGCTTGCCGCCCACCCGCTGATACCAGGCGTTGATGCTGCAGAACGCGCACTCGCGCCAGCAGCCGCGGCTGGTCAGGATGCTGGCGATGGGCTGGCCGAAGTAGCTGTGGAACGCGATGCGCTTCGGCCACGGCAGGTCGTCGAGTTTGTCGGGATTCCCGTTGGGCGGATTTGTGACTGGCTGACCGTCCGGCGCGCGGTAACAGAGGCCGGGCACGGCGGCGAGCGAGTCCAGGTTCTCGGCCAGCGCGCACATGAGCTCTTCGCCCTCGCCGAGCGCCACCGAATCGAAGGCGGGAAAGTCGCGGATCAGTTTCTCGCAGTTGAAGGACGCAAACGGGCCGCCGGCTACGATATGACCGCGGTAGCCGGCTTGGCGGAGGCGGGCCGCAAACTCGCAGAATTCGCGTCCCCGCGAAGTGAAAACCATGGAAAGTCCGGCGATATCGGGCCGGGAAGCGGCGGTCTGCTCGACGGCTTCCGCCATCTCCTGCGTGGAGTTGAAAGGAACGATCGTGACGCGGTGCCCATGGGCCTCGAGAGAAGAGGCGATGTATCGAAGCCCAAGATTCTCTTCGAGTTCCGCGCCAATGAGCGACACATTCATAGCGCACCTCTGACGGGCTCGGAAGAAACTGCCTGAATTCTACATCCGTTATGCCCAGAAAGCAAGAACAAAAGATCCTTAATGTACAAGGGTTTAGGTTTGTTTGGGGGCTGCTGCGGCGGCCCGGCGCGCCAGCGCCGTGCGGCGGATGGCTTTCTCGTCGCTGAACGGGTGGCCGCCGGTGGTGGTGCAGATCACCAGCGTGATCGAGCCCGCCTTCAGCATGTCCCTTTGTTGACCTTCAGCACGGTCTTGGTCACGATGCCCGCCGCCCTCACACCGCCGCCGTCCCGCGCGTCGCCGCGATCCCCAGCGCCCGATCCGCCACCGCCTCCGGACGCGCCGAAGAAACAATGACGGATGAGGAAGATAATGGGTTGGAGCAGAGTACCCCAAAATGGAAAGACCGACCAAGAATGCGGAACGTAGGACGCGGACGCCACTTCCCGTAGACGCACGAGTCACGAGGTTAAGAAACGCTGTCATATCTGGAAATCAGATCGCGGACGCCATGATCTCACGAGCGATGCGAGATCGGAGCCCTGTAGTGCGGGCGACCGCCGCAGAACTCATCGCTAGGGAGAAAAAGGCTTCATTTTTGGGATCGCTTCACGAAATGCTCTCCGATGCAAGTGGCCTCGTAAGAGGCGAAGTGATTGAAGCGCTGGGCGTTATCGAGGAGGGATCCGGCCGTCATCACGAAGACCTCATCTCTCGCCTGCATGATGTAAAACCACTCGTTCGAATCGCCGCAGTAGAAAGTCTCGCGCGGCTTCAAGACCTCAGGGCTATTCCTGGAATAACGTCCTGCCTACAAGATCAAGACTCTCTTGTACGAGCCTATGCGGCGATTGCACTTGCGGAGTTGGGAGGGAGCACTTGCCTGCCGTCCATCTCGAATGCCCTTGCGGCGGAGGGAGACGAAACGGCCGCCGCCGGCTTCTTGGTAGCGATGCGTCTCCTGGGTGATGAGACCAAGTTCGCGGCGCTCTTAGCCCTACTTTCATCTAGCGGCTACAGAGTGCGGTGCTTCGTTGCCAACTGGCTGCCGCGCCTGAAGTTGGCACGCAAAGAGCTAGGCGCAGCGAGGATGGCGGTCGAGGAAGCGCTCAGCCATCCGTTGGGGTGTGCCGATGCGTCGACGATGTCTAGCGCCCTAGAGCGACTCGAAGGGAATATCGACAACCGAGGCCCGGAAGGAACGTAACCCGTGAGCTTGGCTAAGACCTTTTAAGGAACTCCTCCCCTTGCACCATTCTGTGAGATAGCGCGGCAAAACGAACCCACCGACGGCTTACGCCTTCACTCCCTCCCGTGCGTGGATCTCCTGCAAGCTCCACACCCGGATCGGGTCACGCCTGCGCGATGCGATCGCCTCCGCCGCGGCTCGCGCCCCGCTCATCGTCGTGATGCACGGAATCCGGTGCGCCAGCGCGCTCCGCCGGATCGCCTTCTCGTCGCTGAAGGTGTGCCCGCCGGTGGTGGTGTAGATCACCAGCGTGATCGACCCCGCCTTCAGCATGTCCACCGCGTTGGGCCGGCCTTCGTTCACCTTGAGCACGGTCTTGGTCGCGATGCCCGCCGCCCTCAGCACCGCCGCCGTCCCACGCGTCGCCGCGATCTGAAATCCGTAGTCGGCGAAGGCCCGCGCCACCTCGACCGCCCCCGCCTTGTCCCCTTCATTCACGCTAACGAAGAGCGTCCCCTTGTCCGGGATCGGCGTGCCCGCGCTCAACTGCGCCTTCGCGAACGCCTCGCCGAAGTTCTCGCCCACGCCCATCACTTCGCCGGTCGAGCGCATCTCGGGGCCCAGCGCCGGGTCCACGCCGGGGAACTTCGCGAAGGGGAATACCGGGGACTTCACGAAGAACTGCGGCACCGGCAGCACGCCGCTAGTGCGCCCGCCCGTCAGGCTCCCCAGCTCGCGCAGCTTCTTGCCGAGCATCAGCCCCACCGCGATCTTGGCCAGCGGCACGCCCGTCGCCTTGCTCACGTACGGCACCGTGCGCGAAGCCCGCGGGTTTACCTCGAGCACGTACACCTTGCCCTTCTGCACGGCGTACTGCACGTTCATCAGGCCGATCACGTTCAGCGCGCGCGCCAGGCGCTCGGTGTACTCGCGCACCGTGGCCAGCGTCTCCGGCGCCAGCGAATACGGCGGCAGCACGCAGGAGCTGTCGCCCGAGTGCACGCCCGCCTCCTCGATGTGCTCCATGATGCCGGCCACCAGCACGTCCGTGCCGTCGCCGAGCGCGTCCACGTCGATCTCGGTCGCGTTTTCGAGGAACCGGTCAACCAGCACCGGCCGGTCCTGCGAGAACACCACGGCCTCGCGCATGTACCGCCGCACCGTGTCCTCGTCGTAGGCGATCACCATGGCGCGCCCGCCCAGCACGTAGGACGGCCGCACCAGAACCGGGTATCCGATTCGCCGCGCCACCGCGCACGCTTCTTCGACGCTCGTCGCCGTGCCGTTCTCGGGCGACGGAATCCCAAGCCGGTCGAGCAGCGCGCCGAACAGTTTCCGGTCCTCGGCCAGGTCGATGTTCGCGGGATCGGTGCCGATGATCGGAACGCCCTCCGCCTTGAGCGGCAGCGCCAGCGTCAGCGGGGTCTGCCCGCCGAACTGCACGATCACACCGTCCGGCTTCTCGGTGTCGTAGATGTTCAGCACTTCCTCGAGCGTCAGCGGCTCGAAGTACAGCCGGTCCGACGTGTCGTAATCGGTCGAGACGGTCTCCGGGTTGCAGTTGACCATGATCGATTCGACGCCGAACTCCTGCAGCGCGAAGGACGCGTGGCAGCAGCAGTAGTCGAACTCGATCCCCTGCCCGATGCGGTTCGGCCCGCTGCCCAGAATCATCACCTTCTTGCGCGTGGAAGGCGAGGCCTCGCACTCGCCCTCGTAGCTCGAATACAGGTACGGCGTGAAGCTCTCGAACTCGGCCGCGCACGTATCCACGCGGTTGAACACCGCCCGCACGCCCAACTCCTTCCGCCGCGCGCGCACAGCCAGCGGATCGGCCTTCCACAACTGCGCCAGGCGCCGGTCCGAAACGCCGTCGCGCTTGGCCTTGCGCAACTGCTCGCGCGTCACCGTCTCCAGAGTCTCCGCGCCCAGGTCCTGCTCGTAGGCCACCGCCTCCCGCACCTGCTCCAGGAACCACGGATCGATGGAGGTGTGCTCGCGCACCTGCTCCACCGTGTAGCCGCACTCGAAGGCGAAGCGTATGTACGCCAGCCGGTCCGGGTTCGGCGTGATGAGCTTGCCCGCGATCAGCTCCCGGTCGTAGACATCCGACGCGGACGACTTGCCGCTCTCCAGGCTGCGCATGCCCTTTCCGAGCGCCTGTTTGAACGTTCGCCCGATGGCCATCACCTCGCCCACCGACTTCATCTGCGTGCCCAGCACGCTCTGGGAGCCGGGGAACTTCTCGAACTGCCAGCGCGGAATCTTCACCACCACGTAGTCGATGGTGGGCTCGAAGCAGGCCGGCGTCTTCTTGGTGATGTCGTTCGGAATCTCGTCCAGCCTATAGCCCACGGCCAGCTTGGCCGCGATCTTGGCGATGGGGAACCCGGTAGCCTTCGAGGCCAGCGCCGAGCTGCGCGACACGCGCGGGTTCATCTCGATGATCACCATGCGGCCGTTCTCGGGGTGGAAGGCGAACTGCACGTTCGATCCGCCCGTATCCACGCCGATCTCGCGCAGGCACTTGATGGCGGCATCGCGCATCATCTGGTATTCGCGGTCCGTGAGCGTCTGCGCCGGGGCCACCGTGATCGAGTCGCCGGTGTGGACGCCCATGGGATCGAAGTTCTCGATCGAGCAGATGATGATGGCGTTGTCCGCCAGGTCGCGCATCACCTCCAGCTCGAATTCCTTCCAGCCGAGAACGGATTCTTCGAGCATGACAGATCGGATCATGCTCGCATCCAAACCCCTCTGGGTCTGATCGAGAAGCTCTTCCCGGTTGTAGGCGACTCCGCCT
>Ga0181532_10000449_pt1 | contig 42618 bp, 30 predicted proteins | sample PEATcosm2014_Bin_33_FD_119768 | JGI IMG/M metagenome (GOLD analysis project Ga0181532, IMG submission 119768) | Peatland microbial communities from MTU Mesocosm Facility, Houghton, MI, USA - PEATcosm2014_Bin11_30_metaG | ecosystem: Environmental > Terrestrial > Soil > Wetlands > Peat | place... | reverse complement strand
TACGGCCCCGAGTTGGTCCAATCTTGATTTCTCCCTCATCAAGGACACCAGAATTACCGAGTCGATGTCGCTGCAGTTCCGCGCCGAGTTCTTCAACGTCTTGAATGAGGCTACATTCGCGCTCCCGTTCATTGGCGGCGCCAACGAGACGCTGAGCAATCCCTATTTCGGATTGCTTACCAACACCGCTACTCCCGAGCGCCAGATTCAGTTTGGCGTAAGGCTCATGTTCTAAGGGCGGTGATTTAACAGACCCCCTCCTCAGCGGGAGGACAGGAAGGGCCGGCGGGCGGTGGCGTCCGGCGGTGGCGTCGGGCGCCGCCCCCTGACCCCTCCTTAGCAGGGCAGGGCATCAGCCAGACTCGAATAAATGGTCGCGACTTGTGATGGATGCTACGACATCCCCGGTACAGGCAAACACTGCGGGGGCGGGGCCGCGCCTGCGCCGAGTGCTAAGGCTTTGGGACCTGATTTTCTATGGCATGGTGCTGATCATGCCCATTGCTCCCGTGCCGCTGTTTGGCGTGGTGCAAGAGCGCTCGCACGGTTACATCGTGAACACCATCCTGATTGCGATGCTTGCCATGACGATCACAGCATTCAGCTATGGACGCATGGCGGCTCTCTATCCCTCCGCGGGATCGGCGTACACCTATGTGGGCCGCGGCCTGAATCTCCACTTGGGGTTTTTGGTAGGCTGGGCGATGATTCTCGACTACCTGCTCATTCCTCTAATCAATGCCGTCTGGGTGGCAGAGACGATTCATGGCTGGATCCACCAGATTCCCACCTACGCTCTGATGGCAGTTTTTGTGGGCAGTATTACCTTCATGAATCTGCGTGGCATTCGCGCCAGCGCCGTGGCCAACATGCTGCTCCTGGCGCTGATGTGTGTAGTGATTCTGGCATTTGCGATTCTTGCGGTCCGCTACCTCTTTCACTTCCAGGGCTGGGCTGGGATTTTCTCCTGGCTGCCTTTTTACGATCCGAAAACTTTCGATTTCCGTGTGATCCGCGGCGCCGTGCCGCTGGCTGCGCTCACCTACATCGGATTTGACGGCGTGACGACGCTGGCCGAGGACGTCGAGAACCCCAAGCGCAACGTGCTCCTGGCCACGGTTCTCGTCTGCTTATTTACCGGGGTTTTTGGAAGTCTCGAAAGCTACCTGGCCCAGCGCGTGTGGCCAGGCTTTCATTTCGAGAATGTCACGGGCGCTTTTATGGACATCTGCCTGCGCGCGGGTGGACGCTGGTTGTTCCTCGCCATGACCGCTGTGACCATTCTCGCCGCAGTCGGCAGTGCGCTTACCGGAAGCCTGGGGGCCGCCCGATTGCTTTTCGGCATGGGGCGCGACACTGTTCTTCCGCGCGCGGTTTTTGGATACTTGCACGCTAAACGCAACACGCCCGACTACAACATCTGGATTATCGGAATCATCGCCTTTGTGGGCGGCATGCTGCTCGCCGTCCACGGTCGAGGCTACGAAAACGCAGCAGAATTGCTGAATTTCGGCGCCTTCATCGCGTTTACCGGGGTAAATTTCACAGCCTTTTGGGACTTTGGCGTCAAACGCCGGGCTGGCCGTCATGTCCATCTGCTCGGCGATGTTCTTCTTCCGCTGTTCGGTTTTGCATTCTGCGGCTGGATCTGGCTGAATCTGAATATTGTGGCAAAGATCGTAGGCGGCGTCTGGTTTGCCGCCGGGATCGTCTACTTGGGTTTTAAGACCAACGGTTTTCGCAAGAGGCCCGCCACCATCGATTTCAGCGAGGGGTAGCTATCTACTATGGTCAAAATCGCCCCGTCCCTCATGTGCGCCGACGCACTTCATCTGCAAAGCGACCTGGAAGCGCTCGACCGCGCCGGGGTGGACTTCTTCCACATCGATGTTATGGATGGGCACTTTGCGCCCAATCTCGCCATGAATCTCGACACGGTAAGACAGATTCGCACCGTAACAAAAACACCCATTGACGTTCACCTGATGGTCGACCGGCCAGCTTCTTACTTTCTGGCGCTCGAGCGATTACAGGTGGAATACGTCTCCTTTCATATCGAGGTTTCGACGCAGCCACTTCGCCTTATTCAGGATCTGAAGGCGCGAGGCACAAAGGTCGGCATTGCCCTCAATCCTTGCACTCCGGTTGAGAATCTGCTGGTGGTGCTGGATGAAATTGACTTTGTTCTCGTCATGACCGTCGAGCCTGGTTTCACGGGCCAGACCTTTATCTCTGCAATGCTCGAGAAGATCTCCACTTTAGACGAGCAGATAAAGAGACGCCGCCGCAACGTCGCCATTGCGGTCGATGGCAATATCAGTGTGGAGACAGGTAGGGCCTGTATTATGCGCGGGGCCAGTATCCTCGTTGCTGGCACTTCCAGCATCTTCACCGGCAAACCCGATCTCTATTCCGCCTGCCTGGAATTCAAGCGTCAAATCTGTTCTGCCTGCTAGCCGGCAAGATTCTGCAGGAATCTTTCCGCGTATAATCCTGAGTGACGATGGACCTGCGGTAAGCTAGCGTAGATGAAGAGGTGAAGTCCGAGGGGGTGCAGTTGAGTTTCGCACCACCAGATGACACTCGCCAGTGTAGCGTTTTCCGCTACGCCGCTTCGTTCGGCTGATCTTCTGGAGCGCCTGGAAAGCGAGATGGCCCAGGCTGAGGCGGAAGAGATTGACTGTGGTCAAGGGCGGACTAATAAACGGGGCACAGTAAATATCGTCACAACCGACCACCGAGATGTCTTCCGGGACGAGCACTGCAGCCGCGTGAAAGGCATTGATGGCGCCAATCGCTGTCAGGTCATTTTGGCAAATGACCGCCGTCGGAATCGATGGCCGTTCTAAGAGGAGCCGAGCGGCAGTCGCCCCGCCCTCGACAGTCTGATTTCCATCCACGATCAAGTCTGCTGAGAGGCCGAATTCGTTTAACACCGTTGTGTAGGCCGCGCGGTAGATGAGGCTTGCGCGACGGTTTGCTGCGCCTGCGATGAGAGCCAAAACTCGATGACCCATTGCGTGCAGATGAGCTGTGGCTTCACGAATTCCCTGCTCGTAGTCCAAAGCGATGGTGCTCCGCAGACGGCGGGCGCGTTCGACGTCCAGAAAGACTATCGGAACATCGTGCGAAGTGAGCTCCTCGCCCAGTTCCGGTCCGATTTGCGAAGTCATAATTGCAACGCCGCGAACCTTGTTCTCGAGCATGACGCGGATCGCGGCTTGCGTTCGATTGGGATCATAATTGGTGGTGCAGAGAAGCATGTCGAAGCCGTGCTCCACCGCGGCCGTCTCGAAACCCTTGATGATTTCCGGAAAGAACGGATTCTGGACATCGGAAATGATCAGACCAAAGAAGTCGCTGGACCCACGGGTGAGGCTTCGCGCGTGAGCGTCTTTGTAAAAGCCCAGCGCGTGCACGGCTTCGAGTACCCGCTCCCGGGTTGCAGACGCCACGGGACGAGTATTATTGATAACGTGAGACACTGTGGTCTTTGACACGCCTGCTTTTTCGGCAACATCGAGCATTCGAATTTCCATTTGAGAAACCCTCCCGGCGGGGGTAGCGCTGATCTCGGGTAGCCCATCCTAGCAAAACAGAGGAGCAGAAGGCAATCGGTTGCCGCAACCGGATGCTACCAGACGCTGGCAGCGACGGTAACTTTTTCACGTTTTCCGGGTGCCCGTCAGTCTACGGGCATGAGCGCCTGCTTTGCGAATAAGAACGCTGGAGATGGGCTTGGCCGGTTTCCAATTCGGTGGCGAGTTTCGGGGACGCCCCGTGTAGCAGCGTCCTGGCCGGGTCGATGTACTTCCAACAGACCAACGCGATGACGTTTATGACGGCCGCCAGGTAGAAAAAGGCCTTTACCTTGCCAGTCCAGTTCATCAAGAGGGGAAAAAGCAGAGAACTTGCAAGCGATCCCATCGCTCCCAGCGTATTCATCGCCGCCGAAAGCGTCCCCGAATACTCGCCGCCGACGTCGCAGCAGACGGTCCAACTGGAACTCAGGGTAACATCCACCCCGAAGGTCATCAAGGCAAAACATGCGATGAACCAACCGGGAGAACCCATGTAAGGGGCGATACAGAGAGTCACTGTGGCCAGCGCGAAGCCTAGCATGGCCGGGCCGGCGCGCGATGTCTTCAAGCGGCCCTTCTGATAGATCCAATCGACCGCGGCCCCGCCGCTCCAGGTTGCGAGCGCCCCCGCATAAAGTGGAATACTGGAATACAAACCCGCCTGGGGGCTCGTGAGCGCGAAACGTGTTTTCAAAAACGGGTAGAGCCAGCTAAAGCAGATGAAGAACGCAAAATTGCACGCGAAATACTGATAGATGATGAGATAGAAATTTCGTGATGAGGCAAAAGCCCGCCAGGGGAATTTACCGCCCGCCGTCGCGCGGTTTGGATTAGCCGGCTGGCTCGGTTGCATGAAAACAGGTAACGCTTCCGTATTCGGAACCCCCTCACCCGTCCCGCTCCGGCTGAAGAACGCGCCGTCGCGGGACACCCCCTCCCCCACGGGGGCGAGGGATGGGTCTTGACATTGGTGCGCGGCAGCGACGCTCTCGTTCGAGGGGGCGGGGGACGGGTTATTGACGGCGGGCGCGTCACGAAACCACCAATACCAGACGCCAGACCAAATCGCGCCGGACATTCCCAGCACGACAAAATTCGCACGCCAGCCGAACCGCGCCACGCACAGTGGCACCACCGCCAAGCCGAAAGCCGCGCCGAGCCTGGAGCCGGTGTTGAGGAGCCCCAGAGCGAGGCCGCGTTGGCGCGCCAGCGTCCAGTTGTGTACCGCTCTCGTCGCTTGGGGGAACACCCCCGCCTCCGCCAGGCCGAAGAGAAATCGGACGGCGATCAGCGTTGCGATGCCGGAAACCAGACCTGTACATAAAGTGAAAAACGACCAGAAGAAGACACTGAGCGCGAGGGACTTCCTTGGGCCCCACCGATCCGCGAGCAGGCCGGAAGGGAGCATGAAGACCGCATACCCGAAGGCGAACGCCCCGAACACTACCCCAAAGGTCAGGTCGCTAATGCCCAGCTCACGCGCCATGTCGATTTTGGCGCCAGATATCCCTACACGGGCCAGAATAGTCAAGAACGAGACGACCGCGACGGCGCCAACCACCTTCCTGCGTTGCTGTGGGGTCGCGGAAGACTCCGATGGTTGGTGGAGGTTTGTCATGCTTCGAAGCCGTAGGGCAAGACCAAGCGCCGCAGATTCTTCAGCAAACGACTGGCTCCTCAGCGTGAGGAAGGGTCCATGGGTGGGCCGCAGGCGACTGACCAATCAGGAGGACAGAGGCTCACGTTCGTCACGCGATCCCGGAGTTTCCGCGCGGGCCGCCTGCTGCGCTGTTTTTTCGGACCCGCAAGAAGAGCGAACAATAAGACGCGTCTCGAGCACCACCTGCCGCCGCGGCCATCCAGGGTGGTGAACACGCAGAAGGAGTAATTCGGCGGCGGTCCGCCCGGCTTCGAAGGCGGGTTGGGCAACCGTCGTAAGGGGGGGACGCAGGGATATGGCCCACGGCAGATCATCGAAGCCAACAATCGCTATCTGGCGTGGGATATCGAGGTCTCGCTCGTGGATAGCCTGCAGTGCGCCGAGGGTCAACAGGTTGCTCCCTGCAAACACCGCGGTAGGCGGCGTGGCCAGTCCCAGAAGTTGCTGCATGGCGGCATATCCCGCTTGCTGCTTGAAAGCGCAGTGCACGATAAGGTTCTCGTCAATCGGCAGGCCGGCTTCGCGCAGGGCGTCTTCGTACCCCGTTTGGCGATCGCGCGCGGTGGAGAGCACCAGGGGACCGTTAATGATTCCGACGCGCAGGTGGCCCAGGCGGATCAGGTGCGAGGTGGCGGCACACGCCCCCTCCCGATTGGCCACCGTGACCTGATCGATGCGCAATCGCGCGGGGACGCGCGACACCGCAACCAGCGCCATGCCAGACTTCACCAGTTCCCCGTAGAGCCCAGAGGGTACGCGGCTGGCAGCGAAGATCAAGCCACGCACCCCTTCCGCGCGAAATACCTCCAGGCGGCGCGCTTCCTGCTCCGGATCCTCATTGTAATTGGCCAGAAGCAGTGAGTAGTCGGTCTTCCTGAGAACGTCCTCGATCCCGCATACGATGCTGGTGTAGAACGGATTCTCGATATCCGGAATCAGCACTCCGACAGCACGGCTGGAGCGCACGCGCAGGTCGCGCGCGGCCCGGTTAGGGCGATAGGCAAGTGACTGCGCCACTTCGAGAACACGAGAGCGCAGGGGTTCCCGCACCCCGGCCGAACCCGAGAGAGCGCGCGACACGGTCGCGGTTGAGACACCGGCGCGCGCCGCCACTTCCTTGACCGTCGGCACTCGAGTTAGTTGCTTGGCCGAATTCTCTTTATCACTCATGGCTCGGTTTTTTTCTCCTCCGCCCCGGGCTTGCCCGAAGAAACCGAGCCGCCCGGCCGCTTCCAGATATTGCCACTCTTGATCCACTCGCTCGGAACATAGCTGGTCACGGGATTAAAGGCAAACAGTTGGTGTTCGGATGAAGCTATCGAGGCGGCGGTCAGCTCACTGAAAGTCTTCAGGCCGTCTTCGCCGAGCGCGGCCGCGAACCGGGGGTTGTTATCCTTCAGTACACGATCGATTTCGGCAAGACTCTTGCGCGCGGTGAGGACAAGATAAGTGTCGCCCTCGCCGCCGTAAAGTTGCCGGTAAGTGCTCCACTGAGCCTCCGGCACCGCTTTCTCATAGGTCTCCCGAACCATCCGCACGAGCTCAATCCATTCGCGCTCGTGCCCCGGTCGCACATGGTAAGTGGCGATGTCCATGTAGCGCATGGGCGCGAGGTCTGCCGCCGGGTGAAGGCTCATTTCGTCTTGGTAGACAAAGACGCTCTGGTCTTCGGTATAGACCATCTCGCCATCCGCGATGTAGTCGCGGCTGAGTTCGGCAGTAAGAGCGGCCTTCTTGCCCAGAGCTGCGTCGCTTTGTTCCCAAGCCTCGAAGGAATCATACCATGTGAAGAATAACGCGCGCTTCTGGCCGGAGAGGGAGATCATGCCGATCCAATGCACGGGCGAGTTAGCGCGGCTCATGGCCTGCACAAACGCGCCTTCGGTTTTGTCGTGCAGCGCGTGAGCTTTGCCGGGCTTCGTATATTCGCCGGTGATCTGCAGCACCTTCGGGATGGAAGCTGCGTCCTGAGCGGCGGCCACGCCACTGGCAGCAACTGCCACGCACAGTCCCAACATAATATGAGCTAGATTCGTCAAGGTACAGGTCCTTTCTTCTTGAGTATAATCCGACTTATGACCGAATCATCGGACGACTCCCGCCGTCGGACGGGCCCTTCGCCTAACACCAAAGCCAGCCCGGAGCATTGTGACCCATCTGGCGGCTCGGCGGCCAAAGCGGGTAATCGATTGCAGCTGCATCATAGGCCTGGCAATGCGACCTGTCAAGTTTTTTCTCACTGGCCTGTTTTTCTTCTCGTTTCCACTCGCACAAGGGAGAGCGCAGACGCCGGGAAGTGGGTTCCGATGCTTCGAGTTGCTCCGTGGCCCGTCTCTTGTGGGGAGATTCCCGTTGGGGTTGCCCAGCGTCGATCCAGCCGCGCTCACGGGGTCCTTGAGTTTCCGATTGACAGCCGAACACAACTACGCTCTAATGGTGACGGAGTGTAATCGATTGCATTCAATGGTATGTCATCGAACCTAACTGATCCGCAGGTCGAGTGTGTTCTTGAGGCCCGTGCAGCGCTCGGCGAATCTCCCGTATGGTGTTCGCAGGAAAAGGTGCTTTATTGGGTTGACATCAAACGCCCCACAATTAACTGCTTCGATCCTGCCTGCGGCACATGTCGAACCTGGCCAGTGGGAGAAGAAATCGGCTCGATGGGATTATGCCAGCGTGGCGGCGCAGTGATCGCTTTGCGGTCGGGGTTTGCGTTCGTCAACCTTGAAACCGGCGATTCGACGATGATCCACAATCCCATCGCGGGCACATCGGATATGCGATTCAATGATGGCCGGTGCGATCGTCGTGGACGGTTTTGGGCCGGCACCCTCCACGAAAAGAGGCAGGAGGGAACCGCCGCGCTGTACCGGTTAGACCCGGATGGGACCTGCCACAAAATGCTGGACGGCATTACGGTTGCGAACGGGCTGGCCTGGAGCCCCGACAACCGCACGATGTACTTCGCGGATTCTCACGTACGAACCATTTTCAGCTTTGAATTTGATCCCGACACCGGCGCAATTGATAGCCGTCGAGTCTTCGCGGAATTGCCCCCGGGGGCGGGAGTTCCGGATGGGGCAACGGTAGACCGAGAGGGGTTTCTGTGGAGTGCAAACTTCGACGGCGGCTGCATCACGCGCTACGCCCCGGACGGCTGCGTGGACCGGGTAATCCGGATGCCGGTCGAGCGCCCAACGAGTTGCGCCTTCGGCGGAGCCGAACTGAGCACGCTGTATGTCACATCGGCATCGAGCGGCCTGGGCGCTGAGCAACTGTCCCACTCCCCGTTCGCGGGCGGTATCTTCGCGCTCGACCCCGGCGTTAAGGGGTTGCCGGAACCGCGATTCTTGGGGTAGAGACGGCCCTTGTGGCCGCGTGCGCGGCGTAGGGCATTACCTCTCGCCATCGAGCGGCGCGACTCCGACACGACGCTTTCCCTCTTGGCGGTGCGGGCAACTACAAGGGTTGCTCGCACGAAGCAGGAACGAAATGATGGAAACAAATCAATCCGAACGCATCGGGGAGCGAGCCCTGAAGCGTTTCTGCACTGAGATACTCATGAAAGTTGAGGTCCCGCGTGAGGACGCCGTCGAGATCATCGACAATCTGGTTGAAGCCGACTTGCGCGGGGTGTCTTCCCACGGCGTGATGCGCTTTCCCATTTACGTGGAGCGGCTCCGCGCCGGAGTTGTCAACCCTCGCCCGAAGATACGAATTGTTCGCGAGACGGGTAGCACCGCCGTGGTGGACGGGGATAACGGCATGGGCCAGTTTGTTGGCAAGCGAGCGATGCAGGTTGCAATCGACAAAGGCAGCTCTGGAGATTGCAGCTTTGTCGCAGTGCGCAACAGCAACCATTTTGGCGCAGCAGCTTATTACTCGTCGATGGCCGTGGCGCACGAGATGATCGGATTGAGCTTTACGATCGGCGGCATCAACCACATGACGCCATGGGGAGGAGCGGAAGCGATTCTCGGTAATAATCCCTTTTCCGTCGCGTTGCCCGCGGGAGAGGAGTTGCCGGTTGTCCTCGACATGGCATGCAGCGTGGCAGCCCGCGGGAAAATCATGGTTGCCGCCAAAGACCACACGCCGATTCCCGACGATTGGGCCGTGGGCCCGGACGGCCAGCCTACCACAGACCCGCACGAGGCGCTCAAGGGGTTCGTCTTACCCGTCGGCGGTCCCAAGGGCTACGCACTGACCCTGGTCATCGGGTTACTCAGTACGATGCTCAGCGGCGCTTTCTTCGGCAGTGAAGTTACCCACATGTATGACGATTTTGAGCAGCCGCAGAATATCGGCCACTTATTCGGAGTCCTACCGATCGCGTCGTTCGAATCTGTTCAATCTTACAAGGCGCGTATGGATAAGGCGATTCGGGAAGTCCGCAATGTGAAACGCGCACCGGGGGTCGAGCGAATCTACCTGCCGGGAGAACGTGAACACCTTTTGGCCGAGGAATATCGCAGGTCGGGGATACCAATGCCCCCGACGGTATTGACGGAGTTGCGAGATCTCGGCCGGCAGTTCGGGTTGAAGTTATAGCCAACGCCGGAGGATGTATGAATTACTTAACACCTGTCATCCTGAGCGAAGCGAAGGATCTCCGCAGTCGTTCGTGCGCAGCCAAATCAAAACAAATGCGAGATCCTTCGCTGCGCTCAGGATGACAGACTATCATTTTCTCAATCCGCTAAGAGGCAGGAAGGGAAAACCATGAAGCAAACCAGGAAGAGGCTTGTTATCGGGGTGGATATCGGGGGCACTCATATCAGAACGGGGATTGTTGAAACAAACACCAGCCGCGTGCTCGGACTGACGAAGGCAAAGACGTCCGAGCTCACACTCGACATTCTTTGTCTAGTCTTGTCAAACACGGTCGCCAATTACGAAGGCAAGATCGGCGGTATAGGCGTTGTAGTTCCAGGTTGTTGCAGCGCCGACCTGCGCCGTTCGATCAGCACCGACGGCATCGTCCCGTTTCTGGACGGGTGCGACCTGGCTGACATCATCGAAAAGCGGGTGGGCATTCCTGCGCGCGTCGACAATGACGTTCGAGCTCACACCATCGGCGAGTTGCGCAACGGCGGATGGGGCCAGCCGCGGTCGCTGCTGGTCATCACCCTAGGTACGGGTGTCGGGCTAGGATGGTACGTGGACGGCCACCTTTATCCGCCGCCCGATCATGGCGCTCAAGGCGGGCACATCGCGGTGTCATGGACGGGCGGGAGCCCTTGTTATTGCGGGGCGCAAGGGTGCCTGGATGGGTTGGCCAGCGGGACCGCGATGGAAGCGGCAGCGGCTGAGCGGTTGAGACGCCTCGTGCCGTCCGGCCTCAAGGGCCGCGTAACCGCCGAACAACTCTGCGCCGGGGCGCCAACTGATGCTATGGCGCGGGGCTGCCTCGACCGCGCGATCGAGGCGTTGCGTGCGGGCCTCCACACGTACCATCATATTTTGTTTCCCGATCTGGTGGTGTTCGGCGGCGGGCTCGCTCGAGGACTCTGGCCTTACCTGGGAGAACTGCGGAAATGGTTTGTCGCGACCCGGCGGCACGATGGCCGCAAGAACCGCCTTGTGCTGTCGCGGCTCGGGGACAAAGCCGCGATCTACGGGGCTGCCGCGCTGGCTGCGGGAAGTTACGAATAACCGGGCGATCGGCCGCAGGCTTTGGAGCGCGGCAGATTACTGACGCACTCCAAAGCGCCTGCGTCGCCATTTGCGTTACTTTACGATCGCGCCCACAACCGGCGGAAGCAGCTCTCCCTCGGCCCAAACCGGCGGCGAATAACCCAGCCTCACTACCACCAAGTCAAGCGAAGGAACGATGTAGCAGCGGGTCGATTCATGACCCATAAAAGCGAAGGCGTCCTTCGGTACACCCTTCCACAAATCACCTGGTGTATTGACCCAGTAGGAGAACCCGTAGTCCGGGTTGAACTGCTGGGAGCTGCGAGATGCCAGATCTATCCACCACTTCGGCACGAGTTGCTGCCCCTTCCAGACGCCTCCGTGCGCAAACAGATAACCCAATCGGGCGAAGTCGCGTCCTGAGAAGCGCAGGCCGCTGTGAGCGTTGGTGTGGGGGCCGATGTGCCCGCCGCCGCCCTCCCAATCCCAGCCATAATTCTCGATGCCGATAGGGTCGAACACCCGCCGCTTCATAAAGGTGCTGATTTCTTCGCCTGCCACTCTCGAAAAGATCAATGAAAGCTCGGAGAAGGCTGCATCCGAATACTCCCAGGCTGTGCCTGGATCCGAGTAAAGCTTGGCTGCTGACGCTCCGAGACGATTCGGCTGTTTCCCCAAAGCGATTTCGTACTCTCCGCCCCCGTCTGCAACCGGCAGTCCAACCATCCCGAAGCTCTCACCTGGTATACCGGAGGTCATGGACAGCAGATTGCGCAGCTTGATGGTAGCCTTGCGCGGATCAGTCAGCGGATAGGCCTCGGGTATCAACGGATAAGCCAGCGTGTCGAGGTCGATGTGGGCGCCATTGCGAAGCTTGTTCTGGCGGCTGTCTTCGAAGAGTATTCCATACGCTGTGCCGGTGGCCGACTTCGTGCACGACCAGACGTCGAAAGTGGTTTGCGGCATGGTGGGCGTTCCGTACCACTCGCGCACCAGGTAGCCGTGCCGGATCACCACGATCACCCACGGACCTCCGTAGCATTCGCGGTGATACGAGCCCACCCAATCGAGCAACTTGGGATCCATTCCGGCAAGATTGCGCACGTCGTCGTCCGTCTTGCAGCGCCGCCAACTGCCCTGAGACTCCGAAGGCGGGTAGTATGCCTGGGTGTCGTCCGCCGCAACCGCCGGACGGCCCTGAGTCACAGTCACTGCCGAGAGGATCACCGCCATCGTGCCGACAAGCACCAGCAACAAGCCAAGCCACAGAGTTTTTCGCACCTCATACCCTCCCTGGAAAATAACGAAAATGTGAAATCCATTACAAGCTGACTGTTCTTAATACCCCCACCTCGGGTCGCTGTCAAGAAGAATTTTGGTACGGGATGATCCCGGGACTCGCGATGATGCCACGCCAGCCGCATTTGCAGGAGTGAGTCAGAATAATCGTTGACAGTCGCGAGGTGTGAGGCCTAAGATGTTGCTGCAAACGATTACTGATTTTTTTAGTAGTACGGACTCTTCACGACACTCAACCACGAAGGTCTGCTCAATCAGATTCCGAATGGAGCCCATTTATGACGCACCGGGAACGGATTCTCGCCGCTTTGGCGCACCGAAGTCCCGACCGCGTTCCGGTTGACTTGGGAGGGACCTACAGCACCAGTATGAACGTTCGGGCCTACGCGGCGCTGCGCGACTGGCTTGGCTTGCCGCCTGAACCATGTCCAGCCTTCCTTCTGGCTCGAGCGGCGCAGATCATTCCCGGCGAAGACATCGTTGCACGCTTTCGCCTGGACGCACGGCCGATGGTGATGGGTCCTCCCGATCGCGACGCAGGGAGCGCGATATCCGACGAGGTTTACGTGGACGAATGGGGCGTGACTTGGACCAAGCCGGACCAGGGACACTTCATCAATACCGACGGTCCGCTCTACCGCCTCGTAGACCCGACTCCAAAGGACCTTGAGGGCTTCCCCTGGCCCGACCCTGACGATCCGGGCCGGTACCGCGGACTGCGAGCGCGCGCAAAGTTCCTTCACGAGACCACGGATCACGCTGTAGTTCTCAACCTCTGGGTGGGACTTGTCCATGTGGCGGAGTTTATGCGAGGCTTCGGCCAGTGGCTGGAGGATTTGCTGGTGAACCCCGCCTTCGCGGAAGCCTTGATGGACCGGATCGCGGATTTTTGGGTTCGGGGCACGGGAAGGGCGCTCGCCGAGGCTGGGGAGTTTGTCGACGTGGTAGCCATTGTCGAGGATCTGGGAACTCAGCAAGGGCCGCTCATCCGCCCGGAGGTCTACCGTCGCCTGATCAAGCCATACCACAAGCGCATGATGGGAGCCGTGAAGAAGCATGGCAAGCGACTGTTTCTGCACTCCTGCGGCGCCGTCAGCGCGTTCATCCCTGACTTCATCGCAATGGGTGTTGACGCCCTGAATCCGGTGCAGGTCTCCGCCAGCGGAATGGACACCAGGAAATTAAAGAGCGAATTTGGCCACGACCTCTCATTTTGGGGCGCCATTGACACCGGCAAGGTTCTTCCCTACGGCACTCCGGAGGAAGTGCGCGCCGAAGTGAAGCGCCGCATCTATGACCTGGCCTCGAGCGGCGGCTATATTCTGGCGGCCGTCCACAATATCCAGTCCGAAGTACCGCCCCAGAACGTTGTCGCTATGTACGAAGCGGCGCTGGAATACGGGGCCGCCGCGTAGACGGAATGGACGCGTTGGCGATTCGACATTCGATGGCCCTCTCCTCGGGGAGAGGGCGTCATGCTCCGGCGCTTTCACCAGCCGGAGCGTGACGGGTGAGGGGTTTCGTGCTTACTTTCACGGGTTCTCGTCGTTGGGGCTCTCTCGCGATTTGGCTTCTGTACGCGCTGACGGCCTGTGACGGGTCTCTGCTTCGAGCTCAGACCGAGGCGCCCTACGGCGCTAGCCCCGTCATTCAAGGCGTGGAATGGGATTTCAAGCACCTGATTCGGCTCGCCAACACTACGGGAAAAGGAGGTAGCGACCTCTGGCCGACGACCTGGGCAGCAGACGGAAACATCTACACCGGCTGGGGAGATGGAGGGGGTTTCAGCGGGGCGAGTGACAACGTCGGGCGCGTCAGCCTAGGGTTCGCGAGGATCCTCGGATTGCCTCCCCAAGTGCAGGGAGTGGACGTCTGGGGACACTACCCGAAGTATGCACAGCATCCCGCCACCTTTTGCGGCAAGCCGGTCAGCATGCTCGCCGTCGACGGCTTGCTTTATGCCTGGGTCAGTAGCTGGTTCAACGAAAGCAGGTTGGATTTCGTTCACTGCGCTCCGAACCCCGATCCGGTCGCGCACTGGCTTGCCTGGTCGAACGACCTCGGCGCGACATGGACGCTCTCGCCCTGGAAGCTGGAACAGCTGCGGGGACGTCTGGCCTGGTGCAGCTTCCTTAACTTCGGTGAAGATTACCAGGGCGCGAGAGACAAATACGTTTATCTTTATTGGCGAGTCGAAAAGAACAACGGCTCCACCTACCTGGCGAGAGTTCCGCAATCAGGCTTAAAAAAGGACCCGGCCAGAGTCTATGAGTACTTCGCAGGCTTGGGCCCAGTGGGCGAAGGCGGTGTGCGGATTTCCATGTGGGCTGGCGACGTCTCAAAGGCCCGGCCGGTCTTTGTCGATCCGGCGGGTCGCGCCATTACGCATGTAGTCTACAACTCCGGCCTCGGGCGATATATTGCCTCTGCGCAGGGCCGGACGGTGGCAGAAACCGGTTTGTTCGACGCGCCGGAGCCGTGGGGACCGTGGACGACAGTCGCCTACTACGAGAATTGGGGCGGCTTTGGGCGGCGAGAGTCGCTGGGAGTGGATTTTCCAGTCAAGTGGATCAGCAAGGATGGAAAGACAATGTGGGTGGTTTTCTCAGGCGGCAGACTTGAACCTCCCGACGATATGCTGGATTCGTTCAATCTGGTCAAACTGAGTCTGGCTTTGGTGAGGTGAGGGCAGCTGATATCGATTACTTAGATTGGAGCAAGAAATCTCTTCGTGCCGAATGAGAATATCGAATCACGGATTTGCCGCAGACAGCTAGAATCGTATCATCAACTACCTGCCGAGAAAAAGCTTGACACGGCGAGCATCCCAATCTAGGATGCAATTAGAAAACGATTACGTATGGAAGGTCTAACGGCTTCACCGTGTCGCCGGATCTTCCCCTGACGACCGGATCGGATTGGATTGCTAGGCACATGGGTCGGCTGGATCAAAGAGTGGCTCTCGTCACCGGCGCTGGCCGCGGCATCGGGCGGACCATCGCCGTTCGTTTTGCCCGTGAAGGCGCCAGCCTTGTCGCCGCCGATCTGGACGCGAAAAACGCTGAGACGACTGCGGCCCAGATCGTTCGAGCGGGAGGCAGAGCTCAAAGTCGGGCAGTGGATGTGGGTGTTGAGGAGCAGGTCGAGGAATTAGTTGCCGCAACGGTTCGCGACTGGGATAGGATCGATTTACTGGTGAACGTGGCTGGGGTGGGGCTCACGCGGTTGTTTGTGAACACCACCCTCGAGCAGTGGGAACACGTCCTGCGGGTAAATCTGACGGGTTGCTTCCTCTGCTCCCGGGCTGTTGCCCGTGTGATGTCCGGAAGGCGCAGCGGTAAGATCATTAACATTGCTTCGCTCTCCGGCCAGCGCGGAGGTACGGGACGGGCCGCCTACGGCGCCTCGAAAGCTGGCGTGAGCATGCTGACGAAGGTCATGGCGGTCGAATTAGCCCGCTACGGAATCACCGTGAACGAAATCGCGCCCGGCCCCGTCAACACCGAAATGACGGCGGTGACCCACGACGAAGCGACCCGGAACGCTTATCAGCGGCTGATTCCCATGGGCCGTTACGCCGAGCGGGGCGAGATTGCCGACGCTGCGGTTTTCCTCGCTTCCTCGGAAGCGGATTTCATTACGGGTCAGACGCTCAACGTAGATGGCGGTTTCGGGGCGGCGGGATTGCTATTCGACCTGAAAGAGTGAGCAAGTTTCGTTCGGTATCAAACTTCTCAAAAGCGAGTCTAAAACTATGAAACTAGTCAAAGCCTGGGAAGAAACGGGAGTACAGATTCCGGCGCCGTACAGCCGTCGTATTAAAGTGCTGTTTGCCCCCGATAAAGAGGGCGTCGACGAACTTACGTTATCCCACGTCATCCTGCCCCCCAACGGCCGCACCGACTATCATGCTCACGATCGGCCGGAGATGATCTACGTGGCCGAAGGGGAGGGAGTCTGCGTGCACGAAGGGCAGGAAACTCGCATCGTGCCGGACGTCGCCATGTGGGTACTGGCCGGTGAAAAGCACCAGCTCATCAACACCGCCGCCGGCGATTTGAAAATCATCACCGTGTTCGTTCCTGCTTACAACGCCAAGCAGAATTACGAGCGCTGCCTTAAGGCATCCCAGGCCGCCGGGGTCTGATAAGCTCTGCCAGTCGGGAGGGGAGGGCTTCAGCATGGGCAAACTGGATGGACGGGTAGCGATTGTCACGGGCGGGGGGAGCGGTATCGGGAAGGGAATTGCGCGCGGCCTGGCTCTTGAAGGCGCCAAGGCGGTCATTGCCGGGCGCGCTGCAGAGCGATTAAACCGCTCAGCGCGGGAGCTCTCGGCTTTGGGCGCGACCGTAGTTTCCTTCCCCACAGACGTCACCGACGAAGCACAAGTCGATGCTTTGTTCGCGCGTACGATGGAGCTTTTTCATCGCCTCGATATACTGGTCAACAACGCCGGCGCCATCGACGGCGGCCCTCTGGACGAACTTTCGGTCGAGACGTGGGACAAGGTTATCTCGACCAATTTGCGCGGGCCGTTTCTCTGCACGCGCTCCGCGATGCGCATCATGAAGACGCAGGGAAGCGGACGAATTCTGAACATCGGGAGCATTGCCGGGCAGCGGCCTCGCGTCAATGCCGCACCCTATGCCACCAGCAAATTCGGCCTCTGGGGACTGACGACGGCCACCGCGCTCGAGGGCCGCGCCCACGGGATCTCGGCCTGCTGTTTGCATCCTGGGAATGTCGACGTGGAGGCCTCGCCGGAAGCGCGCGGAGCGCTCTCGGGGATCCCTGCGTATTCCCAGGAACCCATGATGAAGGTGGAGGAGATTGCTGAAGTGGCGGTTCTCATGGCCAGTCTCCCGGCGCACATGAACATGCTGGAAGCGATCGTCATGCCGGTCAAACAGGCTTATCTCGGACGGGGCTAGGTCTTACTCTTTCCCGCCGCTGGCCTTCTCCCCGCCCCGGAGACGTCGATAAAGCTGCAACTCTCTTTCCGCTTGATCCGCTTTCCCGATGCGCTTGTAAGCCTGTGCCAGCCGGTAGTGCGCGAAAGCCATGCCCGGTTCGAGGGCAATTGCCCTCTGGAATTCCTCGATAGCCTGTGGCGTCTTTTGCCGATCGGCAAAGAGAATACCCAATTGCAGGTGAGCTTCGGGCGATCCAGAGTCCAAAAGCAAGGCTCTCTTGAGAAGCGATTCGACCTGAGCCAGGTTCGCTTGACTGCCCTGCCTCCCGCCGACTTTCCAAACGACCATTGCGTAATAGTAAGCAGCAAGCGGATCCTTGGGATACAAGCGTGCAAACCGCTCCATGCGCCGCACGACCTCCTCCGAAGGCCGATTCAATGCCAAGGACGCCTTCGCCAGGAACAGGCAGGCGCGAGAATCTGAGGGCGCAATATCGCTCGCGGCCGTGAGCGAACTTATTGCTTCTGCGTAGCGTCCGCTCGAATACTGGGCCAGGCCAAGGCCGGTTGCAAGTCTCGCCGAACGCGGGAATTGGCGGGTTCCCCGCTGGAAAACTTCGATTGCCGAGTCGTACCTGCCTTTCGAGAGGAGCTCTGAGGCCTTCTGGTACAGCTCTTTCTCCGACTGATCGGACAACGCTACCGAACCCCGCTCCTCGAGGTATTCCCTCACCAGCTCACGGCTGTTATTCGCAAGCGTGTTGCTGTAACCACCCGCGGCCGCAGGGTCGGAGAATGGGCTCGCACTTGGCTGCGACGAGTCGTCGAGCTGGACCTCACCGTCTGCCAACTCCCCATTCAACTTGAGCGCCGCGGGATGATCCGGCTGCCGTTCCAGAAGCTCGTGCAGAGCTGCGCGCGCTTCCTGCCGATTGCCGCTGGCGATGTGGACGCGGGCCATGTTCAGCTAAGCGTCCTCAAACTCCGGAGCAATGCGGATCGAGTCTCGAAAGGCGGCCAAGCCTTCGTCCACTTGATGATCCCGTATGTAAAGCACACCCAGGTTATTGAGCGCCTCCGGATAGCGCGGAAGCAGGCGCAGCGCCTTTAACAAGTACTCGCGGCCCTTCTGGGAGTTGCCCCGTTGAGCATAGAGCATTCCCAAACTGTAGCTCACCTTCGGGTTATCCGGCTCCGCCTGAAGCGCCCGCTCCAAAAACCGCTGAGCCTCATCGAGCTGTCCCTGACGCCGGTAGATGTCGCCGACATTCTGAAGCGCGAGTCCGAATTTTGGGCTGGTGCGGATAGTCTCGAGGAAATAGCTTTTGGCTTCCACCAGGTTTCCAGTTCGCTCTTCGAGCACCCCAAGATTAACCAGAATGGCTGGATTCCCCGGCTTCAGTTGATTCGCCCGGCGCAAGTGCTCACGGGCTTCGCTCCACATCTGCTTTTCGAGATACAGCGTGCCGAGGTTGAAGTGTGCGTCGCCGGACTCAGGATCTTCACCGAGCGCGGCTTGAAAGAACGGCTCTGCCTCGGCCAGATAACCTCGTTGGATAAATGCCACACCATGGCTCAAGTGGGAACGATGAAATCCGCTGCCGCAGAGCATGCCTGGAAAGGGCAGACCCAGATCCTGACGATCATCCTCGGTGCGGGGAATCATCGTACAATCTCTGGACACTTCTTCGGCATCGATCGGCCCGTGATAGATTTTCACGATTCGACCGTCCTCATCGATTAGGAAAGTAGTAGGAAATCCGAGGTTTCGGCGCCGATCGAACAAATAGAGATAGAGAATGTTATAAACGGAGGCCGTCTCGTCCGAGGCCAGAAGCAACGGGAAGCCGAATCTGTTCTCGCGCGCGAAGTTGCGGACTTCCGCAGATTCGCCGGCCGCGTTCGACTCACCAGAGGAATCCAGCGGCAGATGAGCGGCCGCTACGGCAAGCCCGCGAGAATTCCAATTCGATTGATGCCGTTCGAAGGACAGCAGTTCCTTACGGCACGCTGTGCTGCGGATGTTCCAGAAGTTCAGCAGGAGTTTGCAGCCATGAAATTCTGCCAGTGTGTATTCGCGGCCGCTGGTGTCGACAAGTTTGAAATCCAGAGCGGGCTGAGGTTCGATTAACCAGGTGCCGAAAACTACCGGAAGGGGAGGAGCGGCAGGAGCCGGCGCGGGCGCAGGCAAATCGAGCCGGACGAAGGGTTCCGCGCGGAACGCTTCCGATCCCTCCTCGATCTCAACCCGCGAGCCCGCCGGCACATTCTCGAAATGCTGCACGTTATCCGGCCGCCCGCCCGGCCAGCGCACCGTCACTCTTACCGGTCCTGGATCTTTGCCGAGGCCAAAGAACACTTCCTTGGTGTGCTGAGAGAAAGTCCCGGACCCCGCTTCGAGAATCTTCACCTGCCGAGCCTTCGCCGTTTCGACACTGATCACCGCGCCGATGGCGTCGCGATTGCACGTTTTGCCGCGCAGTCGAATAGCCACGGCCTCGCCCACCTGGCGCAAATTGTTATGAAGTATTCTCAGTTGCGGGGAGTTGCGATTCTTCAAGAAGACCTCGATCCGCCCGTCGTGGTCGAAGTCCGCGAGCGCGTAGGCGCGGCCGTCTTCGATAAAGTCCATCCCCAAAGTGCCTGACACGTCTGAAAAGGTTCCATCGCGGTTGTTCAGGAAAAAAACGTTCCGGTCGTAGCCGCCCCACGTGCCATCGGTGTGGATCAGTTCATGGGTAGCGATCCACCCCAGCTCATACCTTTGGTCGGCGCGCGCCTCGAGAGGCGACTTCGCAACAACTTGACGCCAGGAGAAGCTTTCCAAATCGCGCGTCTTGGGCCCGGAGATATAACCGTTCGCGACGTAAAGGTCCGAGTATCCATCGTGATCAAAATCCCAGGCGCTGGTCGTCCAATTCCAGCGCCCCACGGCGACTCCGGCCTGCACGGTCGTTTCCCGGAACTTGCCATTCCCCTCATTGTGGAACAGGGCGTTGCCCATGGCGTGTTGGTGGAACAGGTTCCGGATGTCCTCCGGGGCTCCCGGCAAGAACTCTTTCTGGAGGGACAGGCGTAATCCAGGCGGCTCCCACATGTTGGCAACATAGAGGTCCTGCTTCCCGTCATTGTCGTAATCAAACCACGTGAGGCTCATTCCGGGTCCCACATTTAACACCCCGGCCTCTTCGGCGATGTCGGTGAATGTTCCGTTGCCGTTATTGCGATAGAGATTCTTCTTTCCGAAGTCATTCGCCACATAAAGGTCAGGCCAGCCGTCGTCGTTATAATCGCACCAGCCGCAGGCAAAGCTGTAACGCGTGTTGTTTTGGTTGAGGCCGGAAGCGGCGGTAACGTCGGCGAAGGTACCGTCCCGGTTATTGCGAAAGAGAAAGTTAGGAGGCCCGTTTTCAGCGGCATAATACGGCACGGGATAAGCGTACTGGCCAAGCCCCTGGTAGTAAGAATAGAGGCAGAAATAGACATCCAGCCAGCCATCCCGGTCGTAGTCCGCGAAGGCGGCGCCGGTGTAGGTTCCCTGCGGCACGGTGGCGAAGTGAAAGGCGTGGGGCCTGAGTTCGAACTTGCCGTGCCCCAGGTTCATGAAGAGGAGCGGTCCCGTGTGTGTTACTACCAGGAGATCCTGGAGGCCGTCATTATTCACGTCAGCGAATAATGCGCAGGGGCTGCCGTTCAAGACTCCGACGCCGGCCGACTCTGTAACATCCTCGAACGTCCCGTCGCCGCGATTCTTATAGAGCCGGTTCGGCAGGCCCCATGGCTGGCAGACGTAGAGATCGTCAAAGCCGTCGTTGTCGATGTCGCCCACTGCAAGCCCGGAGTTTCCCTCCAGCACGATTCCGGAAGCCGAGTCGAGCACCGTCCGCCAATGGTCTATTCCTGGAACTAACTGCTCGCTAAAGGAAGAACACCTCTCCATGACCCGGGAAGTTATGTCCACGAAGACTGGCGCCGCTGCCCGGCTGCGCGTTTCTTCCACGCTCGACCAGTTTCGCACTCGCGGCTCTCCGTTTCTCTCCCACTCGAGGTCCCAATAACCCACGAGCTGCTCGCGGTGAAAATCCCTGCCGGTTCCGACCAGGTCGTAGCGAATTCGGGTGTCCAAGTGCGTCGATGAGCCGTCAGGAATCGTGATCTCGCAGAGCTTGAACTCTGCGGTTAGCAGCTCATCAAACTGGATGAGATAAGCTCTCAGTTCCTCGAGGAAAGCCGCGCGCCCTAGCGCCGGGGGTGCGGCAATTCGACTGCGCCACACCTGTAAGCCAGGTTCGCCGCGGATCTGTTCCCGCTGTCGTGGGCGCAACGGACAGCCTTGAAAGGAAGGCGCCAGAAAGGCTCCGATCTCAACCGCCTTGGCAGGAGAGACCTTGAGCAAACTGCTCCATTTACTGAGAACGATTTCAATTTCCGTCGCAAGTTTCTCGGAGATAAATTCATCCGACCCAGGCTCGATGTACCGAAAAACACTTTCCAGTGGAGGGCTAGCTCGATAATGAGGACTGAAGCGGAGGTCCGGCCACTCGGGGTCGCTTGTGCTTAACGACGGGTAAAAGGATCGAGTTGCACGCGGCGGGATTCCCCACGGGCGGGCTGGAAGCGCGGACGCAATCAGCGAGCCGGAAAGTTCGAGGAAGGCACGGCGCGAGAAGCCCAAAGATCAATCAACCTTTCGTTCTGCTATCAAATAGAGGCACCCCGCCTCACAGTAAAATCGGGTAAAGTTTAACAACCGCGCCGCTTGGAGTCAAGGAACTGCGCCACACGCAAGTGTCTTCGCAGCGTGTTTCATACTTTCTGCTCGACCCTTGTCGTACGGTTGGCTGAGTTGATCATGCTTATTCCCAAGCGACGTTAGACCAAAAACAGAGTCAGCTTCGCCCTTTCTTCAGAATTGGAGCGTAGCAGCCTTGTTGCCCACCCCCTCAAGGAGATTTCCAAGACTTACAGGCGCCCGTTAGCCAAAGATCCGCGTAACAGCCTGAAAATTCGCTTGACAGGGTGCGAGTGCATTTGTATAGTCATCGCCAGTAATCGATTACCATCATGGTGCGACTTTTTGACCTTGGTTGACACGGCACGCTCAAAGGTCAAGCAGCGGACCATTGCAGGAGGTTGATATGGGTCGCCGATTCTTAGTTTGCTTGGGTCTTCTCGTAGTAATCAGCGGGACAGTTTCCCGTTTGTCTGCGCAGGCGGTGGGTGAAATCCTCGGCATCGTCGCCGATCAGACCGGAGCAGTCATCCCTGATGCCAAAATAACGGGTGTTGAGGAGCGGACGGGATTGAGTTATACAACAGTTTCAACCGGGGCGGGTAACTACTCCTTGACGAACCTTCCCATCGGAACTTATCGGGTAAGCGCCAACGCCTCCGGATTCAAGCTTGCCAGCATTTCGGAAATCACCTTGGACGTAAACCAGCAAAGGAAAGTCGATTTCACTTTGGTGGTGGGGGGAGTGACCCAGAATGTGAGTGTCACGGCGGCCCCTCCGTTGATCAACACCAGCAATGCCACCCTAGGAGGAGTCGTCACCGGTCAACAGGTATCCACGCTTCCGCTGAACGGTCGCGACATCACTCAACTGATTACGCTTCAGCCTGGAACCGCAGTCGACCCAAACGGCGCCGGCATTCATAGCTTTGCGACAGGCACGTGGACCTCCAGCAATGGCCAGCGGGGCACGAGCGTGGATTCATACCTGGACGGCGTCGACACCACCGACCCTCACTTCGGCGGCGCGGCCATGACGGCGTTTAATCTCGATGCCATTGCAGAATTCCGAGTTCAGCAAAATAATTACTCCGCCGAGTATGGTCGCGGCGGAGGAATGATCGTTCAGGTCGCTAGCAAGACCGGTACCAATCAGTTCCATGGAAGCTTGTTTGAGTTCGTGCGGAACTCCGACACGGACTCACGCAGTTTCTTTGCGGACAGCGTCCCAGCCCTGCAGCGGAACGAGTTCGGCGGCACGATCGGCGGGCCCATTATAAAGGACAAGACCTTCTTCTTTTTCGACGCGGCTGCGCTCCGGCAACTTTCCGGCGAACCGAACTTTTTCAGATTTCCCTCCGCCGCCAATCGCCAAGGGATTCTCAACATCACCGGAGCGAACGGGCAACCGGATCAGTTGATTGTGCCGTTGAATGCGAACGCTCAAACCTTGTTGAGTGAATACCCACTGCCTAACGATCCTGCCGGCCCCTTCGGCGATCAAACTTATTATGATGCCCTCAAGGCACCCCTCAACACGGCGCAATATTCAGGACGCATCGACCATCGCATTTCGGATAGAGATTCGATATTCGGCCGCTTCAGTTACATGAATCAGGCCGAGCCGATCATTAACAGGGAATTGGCGATCTTCAATCGCCCCTGGGGCGGCCACTTCGCGTGGAATCCACGCAACCTAGTAGTCAGCGAGACTCACGTTTTCTCCCCGACCTTAATCAATGCTTTGCAATTGGCGTGGGATCGACAGGACCAGGCGAGAAAAACGAATGACGTTGATCTTACCAGCGTGGCAACCAATGACGGCAGCATCGCAAATTACGGGCCTTTTACGGGCGGCTGGTCAGCCGTTCCGGACACAGGAATTTTGAATGACAGCGTCCATTGGGTAAAAGGCCGCCACACCGTAAGCATGGGGGTTGAGTTCCACGATACCCACGAGTCTGAGACGGGCTCCGCATCGCCCGCCAATGATGGTAACTATACGTTCGGCCGCGGCACTTCCACCCCGATCGCGATTCCATCCGCTAGCGGCCTTAACGACCTGCCGGCCGGAAGTCCCAGTCCTTCAGGCTTGGCCAGCCTCATGCTCGGAGCTCCTATCGACTACGCGCGCACTCTCGGCTTCCCGGGTTTCGGTCCACAGGGCGGAGCCATATATCAAATGAGACAATGGAACATCAACGGGTATTTCCAAGATGACTTCGTGCTCAACTCTAAACTGATTCTCAATCTCGGAATAAGGTATGAATTCAATTCCGTACCGACGGAAGAGCATCACAAAAACGTTGCGATCGTAGACGATCCTCACTTGGAGGGCGGCAGTGTATATCGAGCACTGGTGATCAACCCCCAGCCGCTATACCACTCCGACTACCGAGGCTGGGGTCCCCGTTTCGGCATGGCCTATCGGTTGGATAACAAAACCGTTCTGCGGGGAGGTTTTGGAATTTTCACCTTTGTGCCCCCCATTGGGACGTCCGATCAGGGTCCGGCTACTTTTCCGTACGCCAGTTTTGGCACTATCAGCAATCCGGCGTTTCAACTCACTCCCTTCCCGATCCTGAACGTCCCGCAGCTAACCGATCTGAAAGGCAATGTGATGCCGCCCAACGGAAATAACGACGCGGTGCCACCCAACACTCCCCTGAACCTTGCGCCGGCCGTGGCCTACTTTGGCGGTTCGCCGATAGAAACCAATCTCGTCTCCATGGGGCATGTGAACGGTTATGGGATTAACGGCAACGTGACCGTGGAACGGCAATTGCCGGGTGATGTCGCACTGTCCATCGCCTACGTCGCGAGCAATGGGGATAAGATTACCAACTCCGAGTACCCCAACGCCTATACCGGCGCACTGCCACAGTACACGCCTTTCACCGATGCCTACCCTGGGATTGGCGAATTCGCTCTGGAAGACAGCCACTCGCACTCGACTTACAATTCCTTGCAGGTGGTGGTGCGCAAGACCTCCGCCAAACACGGAATAACGTTCCAAGCCTCCTACGCCTATTCCAGCGAATTGGACAATGGCGATAGTGTTTACAACGGGAATGGCCCCAACGGCGCGGAATCATCCATGGTGCCGCAAAACCCATTTTGCTGGAGGTGCGAGAAGGGTCCAGGCAGCATCAACTTTCCCCAAAACTTCGTCGGGGATTTCATTTATGCGGTTCCGCTCGATAGCTGGCGCGCCCTCGCCAGCCTCCCGCGCCGCTTGACGCAGGGCTGGCAAATCGCCGGAATTCCCAGGATTATCTCGGGCGCGCCCTTCACGGTCACGGCCCCCTTTCCAATCGGTGAATTCGGCACCGACACTTATGATGGCACGGTGCCGACCCGGCCCGACATGGTCGGAACAGCAACCCGAAACAGCAAATCAAGCTACGCAAGTACCCTGAGTTACTTTACCTCGAACGTAGACCAGGACGGCGCGAATCTCAGCCAGGGAATTTTCGCTACTCCGGGCGGGCTGGCCACTGGGTTCCAGTCCGTACCCGGCAACTTGGGCCGAAATACTTTCCGCCAACCGGCCGATAAGAATATGGACTTTTCCATCTTCAAAGACACGCGGCTCACGGAATCAAAAACCATCCAGTTCCGCGCTGAATTCTTCAACGTGTTCAATTTACATTATTTCAATAGCGTCGACGAAATACTCGGAGATTCAGCGTTCGGCCACTTCACCAGCAGCACTTCCGGGCGCATTATTCAATTCGGTCTGAGGTTTATCTACTAGGACTTGCTGACGAAATTCCGCGTTACCTTGCTGGGCGGCGGGAAGGGCGGGGCTTCAGCCCCGCCCTTCCCGGGAGCGCGACGGATGGGCCTTTAGGCCCTGAAGCCGCGTTGCCTCAGGGGTTAAAGCCCCGACAGTAGGGCGTTTTTCCGTGGCGGGGGTGACCCCCCCGCCCTTCCAAAGCGCCACGTTATCACAGCGACTTCCGTCGTTAAGCAGTAGGCGAGATCAGGAAAAACTGGTGCGTTCCTGCACTGGTTCTTCCGACCGCATCTGTTCGTTCATGATGGAGAGGAGCTCCTGCGGGCTTGCGTTCGCCAGCTTCCGCGTGTCCGCGCCCGATTGCCCGCAGAGCTCCGCCAGCAATTGGCGCTTCAGTGGCTGCTGGCGGGGTGAATCCCAAAGGTTGCTGTACTGGTGGGGATCGTGGGCCAGGTCGTACAGCTCACCGTAGGACTCGTCCATGTAAGCGACCAGCTTATGAGTATCGGTCACGAGCATCTTTTGATAAAAGCCCTTTTGCACGGCGCGGTTCTCAATTAAAAACGACTCTCTGGCCTGCCTCGCCCGGCCTTCGAAAACCGCTCGCTGGCTGATACCCTGCATCTCGGTTGGAATCGGCAGGCCCGCAAAATCCAATACTGTGGCAGCGATGTCCAGTGAGCTCACAACCGCCTGGCTGGTCTTTCCGGCGTTCGCCTGGCCCGGGTTCTTGACCACAAAGGGCAGGTTGTAAACCTCCTCGAATGCCGGAAATCCTTTTTCATAGAAGCCGTGATTACCCAGGTAGTCTCCATGGTCGGCGGTGAAAATGATCAGGGTATTCTCGTACAGCCCCGAGTCGCGGAGAGCAGCGAGGATGCGCCCGATCTCCTCGTCCATCAAATTCACCATGCCGTGGTGAGTAGCCGTGAACTTTCGCCACTTCTTTTCCTGCTCGGGGTGAGCCGGTTCGGCACAGGGCACTCCAAAATCGTCGTTGAAGGAAAGGCCTTGGACGCCGTCCTCATACAGTTGACGATAGATCGGCGGCTTGTTATCGAACTCGCCCTTTCGTACGCCAAGATACTGCACCTTGGAAGGGTCGTACATGTCGTCGTAAGGAGGCGGTGCGACATACGGCGGATGCGGATCTGTGAAACTCGCCCAGAGGAAGAACGGCCTGTCGTCTCGGCGGTGTCTTTCAATGACTTCGATGGCGTGATCGGCGATGAACACCGATTGGTGAAGCTGGCGCGGCAGCGACCAGGTTCCGGTTTGCTCGCGAAAATACTTATTGATCTCGGACTCTCTCAGGCCGCGATCCTTCAGCCAAATCCAGTACCGCATGGCCCATGCCTGCTCCTCGGATGTGTGCGAGTTCAGCAATCGCGTCCACTCAAACCCATAATAAGGCCCGTCGAACTCACGCCAGAACCGCTCGTCGTAGATACGCGGGGGCGATTCGAAACGGCCCGCAGTGCTCACTTGTTGGAAATGCATTTTGCCAACGGCACAGGTGCGATAGCCAGCCGCGGAGAGCAGGCTGGTCAGCTTGAGGCAATCTTCGGGAGTGGTCGTTCCAATCGTGTAAGCGCCGTGGCGCGAAGCGTATTGCCCCGTCAACATCGAAGCTCTCGCTGGCGTACAAGTAGGGTGGGGAGTGTATGCCCGGTTAAACACAACGCCATCCGCAGCGATTCTGTTAAGGTTAGGTGTGTGTGCGAAGCCCGGATTATAAACGCCCATGGAATCTTTGCGCTGCTCGTCCGACGTGATGAGCAGGACATTGGGCATCCGCCGCGCATCGGCCGGTCTTGCTTGCGCCGCAGCCGCCAATGCCAGTCCCGCAGCGCTGGCAAGAAATCCACGCCGGGTTTGGTACTGCATCGTGAACCGCTCGTCCTTGATCATCCGCACCGTCCAATCACTATGATCGTCAAAGGTGGCATGTGGTATATCATAAGTCAGCCGTGACCGGAAGGCCAAAACCAGACAGTCCGCAGCCACTCGGCCCAGGGAGGACCAATGCAAGACACGGAATGCAAATCATCGCGACGGGAATTCTTGCGGACCGGTGCGGGTGCGATGGGCGCCATCGCCCTTAGCTCAGCCCTACCTCAGGGTGCCGCCGCGCCTGGACCAGCGCCGGCCCGGCCGAATTTTATCTTCGTCACCACCGACGGCCACCGGCCCGACGCGCTCAGTCTGAACGGCAATCGCATTCTCCAAACTCCTAATCTCGATCGCATCGGGCGCGAGGGCATTCAGTTTCAGAATTCGTTTGTAGTCAACGCCCTCTGTCTGCCGTCACGCGCCACGGCGCTCACCGGACTCTATTCGCACCGCACCGGCTGCCTGGATAACAAGGACGACCGCGCCATTCCCCTCGAAATCCCGCTCTTCACCGATTTGTTGCGTGAGGCCGGCTATGAAGTCGCGCTCTTCGGGAAAGCGCATGTCGGCCGCCTGGGCGAGCGGCAGTGGGGCCGCTATTTTGGCTTTCCCGGAGCGGCGACCGACTATTTCTGGCCGCGGATACAAGCGGGCTCAAACGGAAAAATCGAATCGAACCTGGTCTACGAAGGTTATGTCGACGACCTCGTTGCCGAAAGGGCCATTCAGTGGCTCCGGCAGAAGCGCGACAAACCGTTCTGTTTGATCCTGTGGTTTCAGTCGCCGCACGCGCCTTTCTTCAGGGCGCGGCGCTACCTGGACCTTTATAGCGGAGTCACGATTCCGAAGCCGGGCACTTTCGATGACGATTTGAAAGGATATCCCGGAAAGCCCCGAGCCTTCGCGGACGCAGACAACAAAATCGGAGGACCCTATACGAAAGACAGCGAGACGCAGGAGAATTGCGCCAGAACGCTGGAGGAGATCGTCAAGGATTACTACGCCGGCATCGCCGACGTCGATGACAACATGGGAAAGCTCTTCCAGGCGCTTAACGAAATGGGCCAACTGGATGACACCGTAATCATGTTCAGTTCGGACCACGGTTTCTTCTTGGGCGAATGGCGGATGTACGACAAGCGATTGATGCACGAGCCGTCGATCCGCACCCCCATGCTGATTCGTTATCCGCGCCTGATTCAGCCGGGTTCGAGCGAGCGGCCGATGGTTCTGAATACGGATATTGCGCCCACCCTGCTTGAGCTGGCGGGGCTTCGCATTCCTGAGTGGATTCAGGGCCGGAGCCTGGTTCCGTTCTTGAGAGGCGAAGAACCGAAATCCTGGCGCAAGGACTGGCTTTACGAATATTACGAGTACCCGGGGCCACATAATGTGCGCAAGAATCGGGGCGTTCGCACCGAGCAATTCAAGCTGATCCACTATTACGAGGCTCCTGAGGAATTCGAGCTTTACGATTTCAAAGAGGACCCGGGCGAGCTGCGCAACCTCTACGGCGACTCCAGCTATGCAAGCCTCGCGCGAGATCTGCTGCGGCGCATCCGCGAGCTTCGCGAAGAAACCGGCGACCCTATGGGTGGAGCGTAATTCTTACTGCAAGATGATTATCCGCGATTGACTCGCGAGGGCAATCGCCTCTGTGAAGGATGACACCGCCACCCGGAAATCCGGTGCGTTGCTGGCGCTTGCCGCAAGTGATACGATGCACGATCTCTTGGCAGCTGAAGACTCCTTGCCCCTGCTCGATGCAGGTTCAAGAAGGGGGAATCATTTCCACGATGAAATCTCGTATGGTTTGTGTCCTTGGTGCTTTGTTGGGGCTGGGCTTGGGCTTGTTGGGAGCGTGGCGTTTCTCGCGGGCCCAAAGCGCGCCCCAGCGGCCGATTCCCCTCTCCACCAGTAAGCTGCTGCTGGTTCCGGTTCCGGGTGAGCCGCAGAAGACGAACAGCTTCCCCACCACCCTGGCTTTGAGCCCGGACGGACGTTACGTCGCCGTGCTGAACGGCGGCTACGGCACGGAAGAGAGTGGGTTTGCGCAGTCAATCGCGGTGCTCGACACCCACACCGGCCGCCTCTCCGATTACCCCGACCAGCGTTTGGGCCGCCAAGCTCACCAGACTTACTTTCTCGGCCTGGCGTTCAGCCCGGATGGCGCACGCCTGTACGCGTCGATGGCTTCGCTAACCGACGCCGCGGGAACGGTGCCCGGCCACACGGGCAACGGAATCGCCGTCTACAAGTTTTCAGGTGGCCGTCCAACGCCTGACCGCTTCATCCGCATTCCGATGCAAACCCTAGCGCCCGGCAAGAACTCGACACTCAAGGGCCGCGTGCCGGTTGGGATGGGAGTGCCCTATCCCGCGGGCCTCGCGGTATTCCGCGCCGTGTCAGGTGAACGGCTGCTGGTGGCCGACAATCTCTCGGACGACGCACTTCTGATCGATGCCGAAAGCGGCCAGCTGCTCTTCCGCTTTGACCTTAGCACCCACCAGGACGTGCCCGCCTCGTATCCTTACGGCGTCGCGGTAACGCGTGATGGCGCGCGGGGCTACTGCACGCTGTGGAACGCCTCGGCGGTGGCGGAACTGGACCTCAACGCCGGCCGGGTAGTGCGTATCATCCCGCTGCTCACGCCCACATCGTCCACCGCCGCCGGTTCGCATCCCGGCGCGCTCATGCTCAGCCCGAACGAAAAGCGATTGTACGTCGCGCTGGCCAACGCCGACCGCGTCGCGGCGATCGACACGGCGACGGGCCAAGTGGCGGGCATGCTTTCCACCACCCTTCCAGGCCAGCAGTACGGCGGGAGTGTCCCCAACGCGCTCGCCGTGGATGCCGCCGGATCGCACCTGTTCGTGGCTGACGCCGAGGCCGATGCCGTCGCCGTGTTCGATCTTAGCCCTGGGCTCGATCCCGACCGGCCGCAGGAAGCGGTGGGGTTCGTCCCCACCGAGTGGTACCCGACGGCGCTCGCTATCCAGGGCGATCACCTCTTCGTGGCGTCCGGCAAGGGCGAGGGTACCGGCCCCAACTCCGCCATTCTCCCTCCCGGCAAGGCCGAGCACTCCTACGGTCTCGGAGACAAGCACCCCTACATCGCGGCTCTTCTCCACGGGTCGTTGGCACAGGTGAGTATCGCCAAGGCCGAGGCTGGGCTGGCCGAGCTGACGCAGAGAGCGCAGGAAAGCAACCGGGAGAACTCCCGTCCGGACGCGATTCGCTTTGCCGCCGGATCGCATCCCATTCGGCACGTCATCTATATCATCAAGGAGAACCGCAGCTATGACCAGGTCTTTGGCGACCTGAAGGAGGCGAACGGCGACGCCACCCTGTGCCTCTACTGCGAGGACATCACCCCCAACCAACACGAGCTGGCGCGGCAGTTCGGCATCCTGGATAATTTCTACGTCAGTGGCGAAGTCTCCGGCAACGGGCACGTGTGGTCCATGGCAGCGATTGATAGCGACTACACGGAAAAAATCTGGGAGATCGGTTACCGTAGCTCGGAGCGCGACTACGACTTCGAGGGAGAGGTGGGAAGCGCGGTCCCCATGGAAGAGGGGATCCCCGACGTCGACGAGCCCGGCACGGGTTTTATCTGGGCCCACGTGGCGCGCGGCGGCCTGACCCACCGCAACTACGGGGAGTTTGTTGGAACCCAATGGTGCAACGACTTTCGACCCGCTCAGCCGCCCCAGGAGGGAACCCCCGCCCCACCGGGCCAGCCTTGTAGACAAACCTTTATTCAGAAAGGCGAGCTGCTGCCGCCCTACGTGGGCCAGCCGCATGGGTCGCCCAGCCCGTGGCCGTGGAAGGTGCCTGTGATCGCCCGCAATGTCCCCACCAAGCCGGAGTTGGTAGGCCACTTCGATCCTCGCTTCGCCGATTTCAACCTGCTCTATCCCGACCAGTTCCGAGTGGACGAATTCCTCAATGAGTTTGAGGGCTTCGTGAAGGCCCGCGCCGAAGGAGCGAAAGACGGCGAGCTCCCGCAGTTTGTCATCCTGCGCTTGCCCAACGATCACACCAATGGCACTCGCCTGGGCGGGCCGCGCCCGGAGGCGTCAGTGGCCGACAACGACCTTGCCGTGGGCCGCCTGGCGGAAGCGGTTTCCCACAGCGTATACTGGGACGACACGGCCATCTTCATTCTCGAGGACGATGCCCAGGACGGTCCCGACCACGTCGACGCCCATCGCAGCCCGGCGCTGGTAATCAGCAAGTACTCACCAGGCTCGGCGGGTAATCCTTTCGTCGACCACGGTTTCTACACTACGGTGAACATGGTCCGCACCATGGAGGAACTGCTGGGCCTGCCGCCTATGAACAACAATGACGCCGTGGCCGCGCCGATGGCCCCGCTGTTTTCCGGGCCGGGCAACCAGCCGCCCTTCCGGGCCAATCGGAGTAACGAGATAAGCGGGCTAATATACCAGGTTAACCCGCCCCACGCCCCCGGCGCGGGGGAATCCGCGCGCATGGACTTCTCCCACGCCGACGCCATCGACGCGGGCAAGCTCAACGCCATCTTGTGGCGGGAGCGCAAAGGCGACGTTCCTATGCCGGCGCCACGGCATACGGTGATTCCGGCCGGTGGCGCCGACTGAACGTGCGCTCCTGCTAAAACCACCAGTCGCTAGTGGCGCCAGACGGATGGGAGTCCGGGCCGCTTTCAAAGTGCTGTCGTCCCATGCTCCGGGTAGGGCGTTTTTCGGGCACAATCCTGTCCGGGTTGCGCGGAGGGCTGCTTTTGCGCTTTACAAACGCAAGATTTGCCTTTTGCCACTCTGGATTTCCGACGCCGCCGAGAGGCCGAAATCGAAACCGGGGGCGAACCATAGGCGCCAGATTCGGCGAGTACTTTCCGATTTTCCCATACCCGGAAGAGCCGGAGCTGGTCCCTTTTTGCCCTGTCGAAGTCTTTCGGGATAGAAAGGATAAAAGGGACGGCCCCCACGGTGGCGACGGGGAGTATACTGGCACGTGGCTGGGAAGACAAAATGGAAGTGCTGGTTCAACAGAGAGGGCAAGCTCGACCTGGCTGTGGTTGATCAAACGAGCAATTCAGTGCTTGCCATCTTTGCGTTAGACTCTGCCGTTGATTCAAGGCATGGCCCCCGGCCGGTGGTGCTTCAATGAGATCTGCCATTTCAAGAAGACGTGTCCTAAAGAGCATTGGAGCGTTGGCGTCGGGGGGAGTTCTCCTGGATCCGCGGGAAGAGAGCAGTGCCCTCTCACCCGATGACAATCGTCCTCGGGCTCTTGCTCTTATTGGTGACCGGTATCACAACGCCGACTACATCCGGGTCGCCTTGAACAAACTATTCCTGGACCTGAAACTGCCCATTGATTACACGCTTAACTACGATCAAATATCCGCGCGCCTTCTGCGGCCTTACCGTCTGTTTGTGGTTTTGCGCGATGGGATGATCTGGCCCAACGGATATCTCGAGCCCAACGACTACGAATACTCGCACTCTCTGGAGAACAATGGCGGCTGGCCAAAGGAGCAGCCCGAGCGCTGGATCACGGAAGAGCAGGGTAAGGCCATAAAAGACTTCGTGGAGGCTGGGGGGGGGCGTTGTACGCCTTCCACAACAGCAGTCACATTTCGCTTTCTTCCAAGGACTATCGCGAGGTGATGGGTGGGGCGTACATCACGCATCCGGCCTTGCGTCCTTTCAAGGTGTCGGTGGTGAACAAGGAGCATCCGATCACGCGCGATGTTCAGGACTTTATCGTTAACGACGAACAACATTTCGTCACTTACGACAAAGACCCCAATTACATCCTCTTGCGGAGTGAGAATATCGATGGCCTGACTGGCAGCGACGACGGTAAGGATCTGGGCACTAAGGCGATCGCGGGCTGGGCATACGATTTCGGCAAGGGCCGCGTGGCTTTCACGGCAGTCGGCCATACGCTTCACGCTATGTGGGAACCCGAATATTTCAAGCTACAGAAGAACGCAGTAAGATGGCTGCTGAAGATGTCGTAGGCACGCCCTTGTCAAGACGAAGGTGCCACCCCTAACCGAAACGAGGTTCATTGCCTATGTCAATCATAAAGTCGACGTTGGTCTTCTCTCTTGCTCTTATCACAGTCGCGTGTTCCACCGCCCCCCCTCCAGCCCCCGCCCCAGAAAGGCCTGCCGCCTTGGGAAGCATTGTGCGCTTGGACCCCGCCTTGGATGAGCTTATTCCCAAGGATGCCCAGCTTGAAAAGCTCGCCGATGGGTTCACGTTTACCGAGGGTCCGATCTGGCGCCCTTCAGGCGTCCTCTGGTTCAGTGATGTGATTGGTAACGTGGTGCGTCAATATTCTCCAGACGGAAAAGTGACGGAGATTCTCAATCCGGGCGGCTACGACGGAAAAGGCAATTTGCCGGCGGGCGGATACAATGGCCCCAACGGCAGCACCGCCGATAAAGATGGCGCGGTGCTGCTCTGCCAGCATGGGTACCGCCGCATTGTCCGAATCAGCAAAGATATGAAGATCACCACTGTGGTTGAGAGGTATGAGGGGAAGAAATTCAACAGTCCGAACGACGTAGTCTACCGCTCCGATGGGTCGTTTTATTTCACGGATCCGCCATACGGCTTGGCCAAGGGCGACGACGACCCAGCCAAGGAGCTGAAGTTCAACGCCGTTTTCCGTGTGGCCAACGGCAAGCCGCAACCGGTCATCAAGGACCTGACGCGGCCCAACGGCATTGCCTTTTCTCCCGACCAGAAGACACTTTATATCGGGAATACGGATGAGAAGAACAAGGTGTGGATGGCGTACGACGTCGCTGATAATGGCACCGTCCGTAATGGGCGCGTGTTTTACAACGCGACGGCGGAGAAGGAAGAGGGTTTGCCGGACGGCTTGAAGATCGATGAAAAGGGCAACATGTGGGCCTCCGGCCCTGGAGGGATTTGGGTGTTCTCGCCGGCGGGAAAGCACCTGGGGACGATCAAGATGCCAGAGGTGCCCGCAAACTGCAATTGGGGTGATGACTGGAAATCACTCTACATCACCGCACGTACCGGCTTGTACCGGATCAAGCTCTCCGTAGCAGGTGAGAAGCAACTTTATCAGTGAGCGGCAGTGAGCCAGAGGAGGGAAAATGAAGCGTAGGACCTGCTTGAAGGCAATGCTCGCAGCCGGAGCCAGCGCGGCCGGTGCCCAGGCGGTGGGACCGGGGCATCCCATCCAACTGCACGTCGACTTGGCGGTTGACCCGACTAAGGAGAAGGAGTTGCTGCACAACTTCGAGACCATCTTCCGACCCGAGGCCGCCAAACACCCTGGGTATATTAGTGTGAAGCTGCTGAAGCTGCGTACGGCAATACAGGGGAGTGCTCCCGCGGGTATCAACTATCGGTTCGCCCTGACGTACCAGAGCGAGGAACTACGACAGAAATGGGTGGCCTCAGCAGAGCATCAGAGGGTCTGGCCGACCATCGAGAACACGCTGTCGTCTAAGAACTACACAGTCCTGTTGTTCGATGTGGATTAGTGGCCTGCTTTGAGCAGCGGAAAGAGAACCTCGCAAAACGGGTGCGCCGCAGTAGAGTTCGGGTGGAGCGCCGTTCCTATTGGTCAGGGAGGAGAGTGGAAAATGAACATGAAAATGCTTTGGCCCATGCTCGTAATGATTCTTCCACTGGCGGCGCGCGAGCCCTTAACCCAACGTATCGCGCACACGGATCCGGCTAAATACAGGCCCGCCAAAGCCGTCCACGGTGGAGCCGGTCAAATGCAGTACATGGCCCTGTTAGATGCGCACTCGCTGGACACCAACCTGCTATTCCTGCACCGGGGCATTCTCGAGCCGGAAAGCGGTATTGGGCATCACTTTCACAACCAATGCGAAGAGATGTTTGTCATCTTCGACGGCGAGGCTCAGTTTACGATTGATGGACGGACGTCTGTGTTGAAGGGACCGGCCGGCGCCCTTTGCCGAATGGGGCATTCCCATGGCATCTACAACGCGACCGACAAGCCGATTCAGTTCATGAACATCAACGTGACGGCGAAGAAGGACACTTACGACAATTTCGACCTCGGCGACGACCGTAGGGACGTGCCCATTGATCCGATTCCGGTGTTCATGACTCTGCGGCTAGATCGTGCGCTGCTTCACCCCGTGAACGGTATGAGCGGTGGCAAAGGAACGGTACAGTATCGGCGCGCACTTGATCCGTCTGTCTTCCTCAGCCCGTGGGCCTATGTGGACCACCTGGTGCTTCCGCCAAATACTTCGACGGGTCCCCACCTGCACCGGGAGGTGGCCGAATTCTACTATGTCATGAGCGGCCAGGGTACCGTCACGGTTGCGGCCGAGGGTAGCGGTTCTGAAGTTGCCCCGATCCAGGCGGGCGATGCGATCCCAATCCAACTGAATGATGTGCATTCCTTTGAGAATACCGGCAGCGAGCCTTTAGAATTCATGATCGTCGGTGTCTCTCGCGATAGCAACAAGAGGATAGACAGCATCGACGTCCAGAATCTTCCCCAAAGGTAAATCAAATACATAGGCACAACGGACTGGAAGTGCAACAGCACAATGGTTTTGTTGAGCGGGGAAACCTGGGCGCTTATCGGTAAACTATGGATACTGCGAATCACCAAGCGAAAGGACCGGAATCGGGAATGAGTCCATTCAAAGTGGCCGTTGTGCAAGCGGCCCCGGTTGCGTTCAATCGCGAGCGGACAATTGAGAAAGTCCACGCTCTTTCGGGTGAGGCGGCCAGCCAGGGCGTGCGGCTTGTCCTTTTTCCCGAAGCGTTTGTATCGGCTTACCCGAGAGGGCTCGACTTCGGGGCTGTCATCGGCTCGCGTTCTGAGCAAGGTCGCGAGGACTTTCGGCGGTATTGGGAGAGCAGTGTGGACGTACCGGGTCCGGCAGTCGACGCCCTCGGGCGGGCTGCGCGGAGCCACGGCATCTACCTTGTGGTGGGCGTCGTCGAAAGGGACCGTGGCACTCTCTATTGCTCCGTCCTGTTCTTCGCGCCAGATGGGAGCTACCTGGGCAAGCATCGCAAGGTCATGCCAACCGCCTCGGAACGTCTGGTGTGGGGTTTTGGAGATGGTTCCACAATGCCGGTGTTCCATACGCCGCTGGGTAAGATCGGCGCAGTGATCTGCTGGGAGAACTATTTACCCTTGATGCGGGCAGCAATGTACGCCAAGGGCATCGAGATCTACTGCGCCCCTACGGCAGATGCGCGCGACTCCTGGATCGCTTCGATGCGCCACATAGCTGTCGAGGGGCGGTGCTTTGTACTCTCCTGTAACCAATTCGAACTGCGCAGCGACTTCCCCGCCGATTATCGTTCGGCTTTTGGAGACGATCCGGACACAGTTGTGACTCGCGGAGGAAGCTGCATCGTCGACCCGTTCGGCAATTTTCTCGCGGGGCCTAACATGGAGGGCGAGGCGATTCTGACCGCTGAAATCGATCTCGCGCAGATCATCCGAGGCAAATTCGATCTGGATGTTGTCGGTCATTACGCACGACCGGATATCTTTCAACTCCACGTTGACGAGCGCCCTAAGCAACCCGTGACCCCTCACGCGTCTGAAGTTACCGGCCAGGCCGAACCAGGTACTCAGGCTGACGGTCGCAATGCTACGGGACTGGCCAAATGAGCGCGGTTCGGCACTTCCGATAGCCCCCATCACAACTCACAACAAGGATGTGGGGGCATCAACAAAGAGTCCTTCCTATTGTCAAACTCACCGCGCCCCTGAAACTGCACAGAGCAAATTCACGTTTGCTGCGTTCTGCCTTTGCCGAGTTCGAGGCTGCCACGGTGAGAACGACGACGCGACCGTCGGGAAGTAGGTGAGCGCCTTCCATGGTGCGGAACCGATACAATCCTTGAGGGTGAAACGACTCTTGGCCGCCTGCCTGGGATTGCTGGGAGTCGCTGCTGGTTGACCCCTGCGATTCAGTTCAGGGTTCGGCCTGAAAAGTCGGCTTCACGTCCCGGATGCCGTTTTGGGACCGCGGGGCTGATTGCTGGTGGGAAGGGCTGTTCTCAACAGGTATGGCGCTGGACGTTCTGCCCGCGGTCCACTTCCTGCTGCCGTAAAGGATTCCATCTGCGACACCGCAACCCTTCGCAACTCCTCCATGAACTTGATGGGGTCCACTGCATCCATAAGGAAATGGACGCCGGCGCTCACACCTCTGCCCTCGGAGATCAGCCGTGCAACGGTGGCTGCGACGACCGCGTTCAGCCAGTACTCGCGGCCTCTCTCGAACGCCACTTGATAGCGATGTGAGACCTCCCGGGCTTCGCTGCAACCCTGAATCTCGACGACGCTGAAGCCGCCTACCGGCAGGGACTCCGAGAGCAGCGCCGAACGTATCCTCCGAATCGCAAAGTCCCTCGGAAGAGGCAGCAGCGCGATCAACGTTCCCACCACGGCCGTGCGCCGACTTGGCAGGTAGGTGTACGCACGCCCATCATGCCCGCGCGGCATGATTGCCTCGGGTAGTTGTCGCGGCTGCCCGCCTGTTAAGCGCAAAACACAGGTTTACTGGGCAGGGGCCTGGATCTTGGCACACAAGGCCGCATAATAAGTGCGCCCGCGTTCGTACCCGCGCCGGTACGCATCCTCAACCTCAGCCCCCGGGTGAAGACGGTGGAGTTCCTCGATGTGCTCTGCCATTTCGGACGCGATCTGATCGAATTCTTTGCAGCGGTTTTTGGCATGTAACGAATCTTCGAATCCGAGCCGATAGAATTCTTCTTGTTCGTCGAAATTCTTATTCAGTTTCAAATAGTGTTCCTTTTCCGCGCTCCGCAAACCAATCCACCATTCGTCCCGCGCGGCATCAACCGTTTCCGCTCCCTCCGCCTTGAGCAATTCGTGGGCGGAGGCCGCCGTGGCTTCGTCCTTACACAAGGCAATCAGCACGGTCCGCCCGCGGCGAAGGGCGTCTTCATAAACGAACAATTCGTCGGCAGGCAAGCCTTCGCTGGCGGCGTCATCCACGGCAGCTCCAGCCGCGACTCCCGCGCCAGCACCTGCGAGACCAAGAAGAGCTGCTCCCCAAAGACCTAGGGCGACGACCGGCCCGACGCCAGGAATGAAAGCGCTCACTAAAGTTCCCAGCTCGAACCCGCCGGCCATCCCTGCTGCCGCGCCGATTACACCCCCCATAGCCTTCGCCATACCGGGCTGCTCCGTTGCGTCCGTGGCGACAGATTTCACCTCGTTGGATACTTGTTCACTTGTTCCGGGCGCCAGCAAAGTGATTTGGTTATGGGTCAGGCCGATCGAGTTTAGCTTCCGGGCGGCGCGCTCGGCGTCAACCCGTGTAACAAAAACTCCAACAACACTTCTCATAATCACTTTCTCCTTAACGAGGGGTTTTAACGTGCAGCCACCAGAGAAACCCTGAAACTTGCGGAGCGCCCGTCCGCCGCCGAGTAACGATGGGCGCAGATTTATTTTACCATCAGGCGATCCACCCTGTCAGTCCAATGTGGCGCAGGGTGAAATTGTTTGGGCTCACAAGCGCTATATGCGGCATAGCCACGCCCATCGAGACCCGGCCGTTGTACGAGAGGCGCAACGCCCCCGGATCTCCGGCCTCTCCTCCCAACTGGACCACTGCGTTTCGCGCAGGTCCTTCCACAGTCCGTGGATCAAGAAAGTGTAACCCGACATTGTGTCCAGTCATCGATAAGGTATAGGCACAAACGAGAGGTAACTCGCAATGACCGAAAGGATCGACAAAGACACGGCTGCGGGCGCGTCAAAAGCGCTATCCCGGCGAAACTTTATCAAAGGCGTCATCGCCGGCGGGGCAGCCGTCTCATCCGCAGGTTATCTGTTCCGCGGCTCTTCCCTCCTCGAGAGCCGGCAGTCGACCGCCGCCGTAGGCGAGCGGCTGATTACTCTCAACATCAACGGCCAAGAGCGGCGCGTAGACGCCATGAAGCAAGAGACGCTGGCGTCAACGCTGCGTTACAAACTGGGCCTCACCGGTACCAAGCTGGGATGCGACCGCGCTGAATGCGGGTCTTGCACCGTCTTGATTGACGATATTCCGCACTATGCATGTTCGGTGCTCACCCACACGGTGCGGGCCCGGAAGGTTGTGACCATCGAAGGCCTGGCAAGCCCCGGGGGAACCCTGCATCCGGTGCAGCAGGGTGTCATCGACGAACAGGGATTTCAATGTGCATTCTGTATGCCCGGTTTCATTATGAGTGCAGTAGGGTACCTGAAAACCAACCCCAATCCCACCCGCCAGGAACTGGCACAAGGTGTATCGGGCAACCTGTGCCGCTGCCAGGACTACGACAAGATTCTGACCGCGTTGATGCGCGGGGCCGAGAATTTGCGGAGGTCGGAGCATGGATAACAAAAAGGTTATGGCGACTCCTCAAGGCTCTGAGCGCCAGTACGGGACTGGCTACAAGCTGATCGGCAAGAACTATGCGACGCCGGATCTCTATGCGAAGGTTACCGGCCAGGCAAAATATGCCGAGGACTTTCGAGCGGAAGGGATGCTGTTTTGCAAACTGCTGCTCAGCCCAATGCCGCATGCCCGGGTCAAGCGCATTCATGCGAACGAGGCGCTTGCCATGCCCGGGGTCAAATGCATTCTCACCGCGGATGATCTTCCCGCCCCGGCCGATACTCTTACCGACAACGGAACAGTGATTAAGGCCAGCAAGTGGGGCGAACGCGGCCTTACCAATGAGCCGCTTTATCACGGCGAACCGATCCTTGCGGTGGCCGCAGTCGACGAACTCACGGCCGCGGAGGCGATCGAAAAAATTCAGATCGATTTTGAGCGGCTTCCCTTCGTCACCGATCCGCTGGATACGTTGCGGCCCGGCGGGCCGAACCCCAGAACGGACGGGAATGTCTGGGTCACACCTCACTCGCCACCGGGACCACCCGAGGTCAAAGAACTCAAGTGGACCCAGGCGGACTTCGCGGAACTTCGCGAGGGCCGTTTGCCGATGGGCAAGTCTTCAGACGAATGGCACTATGGAGACCTCGACGCCGGGTTTAAGAATGCCGCGCTCATTCTGGACGAAGCCTTTGTCACGCCGGATACCAGCCATCAGACCCTGGAGACCCGGAGCGCTTTGGCTTACTGGCAGAACGGCAAGGTCTACATGCATACGGGCACTCAGAGCACGGCACAAACGGTGCCCGCTATCGCGCGATGGTTGAATATCGATGCCGAAAAAGTGGTACTCATCAGCGAATACACGGGAGGCGGCTTCGGCAGCAAGATCACCGGCGGCGTGTCGATGATCATCCCGGCGCTTCTGGCGAAGAGAACGAATGCTCCGGTCATGATGCGCATCAGCCGTGAGGAGGAGACCTTCATCGGACGCGCGCGGCCCGGCTTCCAGGGACGCATGAAAGTCGGCTTCTCGAAAGAGGGACGGATCACGGCTCTCGATATGTTCGTGATTTGCGACAACGGTCCCTACGACGCCGTGGGCGATGCTCCCTCATCGGGCCGGATCGTCTCTCTGTTATACCAACCGCAAGCCATGCGCTGGCGCGGGGTGACGGTGCTCACCAATACGCCACCCCGCAGCGCGCAGAGTTCCCCGGGGGGGCTGCAAGGGATCGTCATCATCGAACCGATCATCGCCAAAGCCGCGCGCAAGCTGGAGCTCGATCAGGTCGCCATTCGCCGCATCAACTGCCCGGAGGGCAAGGCGGAGTTTGGGGCGGCGACGAACGGCGTGCGCCAGCATGCGACGAGCGCCTTTATCAAAGAGGCGCTTGACAGCGGCGCTGCCCAATTCAGATGGAGCGAGAGAGTGGCGCGCTCTCCCAAAAGGATGGGCACGAAAGTGCGTGGCGTCGGCGTCTCGCTGAGCTGTTACGTTGGCGGCACCATTGGGTTCGATGGGCTTCTCATTATCAAGCCGGACGGTCGGGTCACCTTCCAGTCTGGAATCGGCAACCTGGGAACAGAGTCGGTGATCGACGTGCACCGCGCGGGCGCAGAGGTTCTGGGCGTGCCGTGGGAGAAATGCGACGTCACCTGGGGCAACACGGCCAAGAACTTTCCCTTCACCTGTGTGTCCGGGGGAAGCCAGACGACCCACGCCATGACGCGGGCCGCGCATGCAGCGGCGATGGACGCCAGGAAGAAGCTCCAGGAAATCGCGGCGAAAAAGCTGGGCGGTGCACCCGAGCAGTACGAGGTGGCCAACGAGCGGGTTTTCCGCAAGAGCGGTGGCCCAGGCATGACTTTCGGGCAGGCGGCGACTTACGCGATTCAACTGGGTGGCATCTACGATGGCCACGAGGCGCCCGCCGATGTCCACAAATTAACGAAGGCGTCCGTGGCAGCGCTGGCGGGCCAGGGCCTGGTGGCAGCGGCCAAGGACAACTACCCACGCGACGGCACGACGTTTTCCTACGTGGCCAGCTTCGCTGAGATTGAAGTCGATGTCGAAACCGGCAAGTACTACGTTGTTGACTTCCTTGCCTCCGGGGATGTGGGAACGGTGATTCATCCCCGTGCCCTGGGCGGCCAAATGCTCGGCCGTTCGACGCTCGGCATCGGCCATGCGATCGGCCAGAAGTGGGTGTTCGATCCTCATTACGGCGAGATGGTTTCGAAGAGGTTCTACCAAAACAAACCGCCCACCATCCTGGATGTCCCGGTAAACATGCAGTGGACGGCCTTGGACATTCCGGACCCGGAGACGCCAGTTGGCGCACGAGGCATCGGCGAGCCGCCCGTGGGAGGCGGATGCGCCTCTATATTGAACGCCCTTTCTGATGCGCTGGGAGACGAGATCTTCCAGCGTGCTCCGGTCAACGCGGACACCATTCTGAACTCACTGGAAGCGGGGCGCCCCATGCAGCATCCCCTGGTGGCCCACATTTGATCGAGACGTGAAAGGAGAGAGCCATGGCTGTCATACGAGACGTGATGCCCGCTTTTGAGCTGCTTCAGCCGACTTCCACCGCCGACGCGCAGAAGCTTCTGGAACGACATGGCGCCGACGCTTGGGTCATGGCCGGTGGACTCGACTCCTTCGATTGGCTGAAGGACCGCATTAAAAAACCCAAGGTGGTCGTCGATCTCAGCGGAATCGAGGAACTCAAGGGAGTTCGCCCCACCAGCGACGGCATCGAAATCGGTGCGAT
>Ga0181532_10000448_pt1 | contig 42629 bp, 41 predicted proteins | sample PEATcosm2014_Bin_33_FD_119768 | JGI IMG/M metagenome (GOLD analysis project Ga0181532, IMG submission 119768) | Peatland microbial communities from MTU Mesocosm Facility, Houghton, MI, USA - PEATcosm2014_Bin11_30_metaG | ecosystem: Environmental > Terrestrial > Soil > Wetlands > Peat | place... | reverse complement strand
GAAAATATCCGCAATGAAAAACGCCCCAACGAGGGCGAATCGCTGGGGCTAACCAAAATCACGTTACAGGAGTAGGCGACACGTTATGTCATGGCGGCTGGGCATTCATCCCCCGAAAGTGGCAGCAAGGAAAATTTTGCGCGGAGATGAAAAATGCCCCCAACGCTGTTTCGCAAGTCGTCGGGGGCGAAGATGAAAGGAATTCGTGGAAGCTTACGTCATGACCAGATGAAGCACAAGAAAAATCGAGCGTGCCAAGAAGACGGCCTCCAGCAATTCGTGGCCGCGAATCCACTGGAGGCCGCTTCCGTGCTACTTCATTTGCCAGTGAGCTTACTCCACGACTGAGCGAAGCGCAAATCTGCAGGAGACACAAAAGCCCGTAGAGAATCCCCCATCCCCTACGGGCTTACGTACCACAACAACAGCCCCGAGTAAGAGCATCGCAGACCGTTGTCTGGACTCTGGCCGACACATCCACAGCGAATTCCACGCCTGTGGATATCAAATTTTCTTATTCACTGAAGAGGAGGTGTGCAGCCAGAACTTCCTGCGCGATTTCGCTGCTGCCTGTCGCAAAATGTCGCCGCTGGTCGAGTTCACAACGAGAGCGTTGGGGTTGCAATACTAGCGGGAGGAGGCATCATGCTCGACGCCGAACTGTTGACCTTGATTTACCCAGCAAATGATGAGCAGCAACACAGTTGATGTGGATTATTTAGACTCTTTATCGAGGATTTCCTTGGCTTCCTGCACCAGTCTGCTTGCGCGAAGCTCATCATCATTCTTGTTCGCTTCGCGAAGGTGAGTCTTAAAGGCCTTAGCTTTCCTGTGTACGTCTTCGAATGGGTTTGTGTACCCCTCATTTTTCACGATGTTTTACCCCCGACTCGAATTCTACTCTTTGGAGCACCGAACAGAACGCCGAGAAGCCGAGCCGCTGGGGGCAACTGGCGAGGGAAGGGCATCAAGTAGTGCAGTTCAAGGATTCGGAAAGCAACAGATTTGTGGCGGTCGCGGTTGATGGGAAAGTGACGATTCATGGGGAACGAAAACGTAGGAAGGGGTCGGCACGTTAGGGGTGGTCGCGCTGAATAGCGATTTCTGGGGAGCAGGACGTTCTGCATCAAGACGCTTGGCGTCCGGCATGGACAGGCGGAACTATCTGGCGATTTAGCTCGAATTTAGCTCGAAAAATCTGGAGAACAGGGGGGAATGTGGAGATTGGGGAGACATTAGCGGCAAACGTGACACCCCTCAAACCCTTGAGGCGTCACGATTTTGCGATAAAACCGCCAAATTTAGATTGACATGGCGGAGAGACAGGGATTCGAACCCTGGATACCCTTTCGAGTATACACGCTTTCCAAGCGTGCGCCTTCAGCCACTCGGCCATCTCTCCGTTGGGAAAACGTCTTGCAGAAGCGCCCGCTGCCGTCCCCGCACGGCCTAGAATGGCGCGTGCCAGAGCACCTTATCGCGGCGCAGCTCCATTGTAACGTATGGGCGAACAGCGCTCAGAGGAGAGCGACTGCAGCGGTCACCGCTCCCAGGAACTCCTATCCTACTTATCTTCTTTCAGTTGCTGCGCCAGGTAGTTCGCGATTCCCATTTCGCTAATCGCGTGCAACTGGCCTTCGAGCCAGTCAATGTGGTGCTCTTCGTCGCTGAGGATCCGCTCGGCCAGTTCGCGGGAGCCTCCGTCGTTGGCAGCGGCGCACAGTTTAATGCCGTCGTTCAGCCGCTTCACAGCGTCGTATTCCAGCTGAAGGTCGTTCTTGAGTTGCGCCTCGACAGTAGCCCCAATGTTGATTTTGAAGTAGTCAGTCATGTTGGGAGTGCCCTCGAGATACAGGATGCGCTCCATGCACTTTTCAGCGTGGACCATCTCCTCGATGGACTCCTTCTTGCTCGATTTGGCCAAGCGCGCGTAGCCCCAGTTCTCGCACATCTCGGCATGCAGGAAGTACTGATTGATGGCAGTCAACTCCGCCTTCAACACCTGATTTAGAAACTCAATAACTTTAGGATCGCCCTTCATATCGCCTCACAAACTTTAGGAAGTGAACACAATCCGGCACAGGCACACGCAAGTCAAATGCATCTGGGTGGATCAAACCATTGTAGCGCGTGCGGTCTCCGGCGCCCTAAAAAGCCAACTTCTGCAGCCGCTCCACCCAATCTTATTTCTCGGCAATCAGATACTGCTCAAATTTTCCGTCGGGCATTTCGTAGATGATGATGACCAGGCTCTTCGTCGCATATTTAACCTCGTAGGTTCGCTCCGTCATTCCGCCTCGGAGTCCGGAGCCGGCCTGCGCGAAGCTCTGGGGAGTGCCCAGCGGCCCAAGGCTGACAGCGTAGTCGTTCAGCGCCAGGTCGTTGAAATACGAATTCGCGTTGTCGGTAAACAATGAACGGTCGATTTTCCCCTGCTGCAGACCGTCGTAAATCTTGCGTATCCGTTCGTCCTCTTTCTGGTCGTGAGGATTGTCGGACTTCAAGAGCGCAGTTCTGACCTGGTTCCCGATCTCCGAAGCCGCTTCCGCAGCATCCTGGTTCGTCAGCACCACGATGGCGATCTTGTCGTCGGGCAGCACAATGTTCTCAGCCGTGAATCCGGAGACCTCGCCGTTATGCTCCAGCACGCGATGGCCGTTCGCCATGGACACGCCAACGCCAAGGCCGTAGCGCGTTGGTGCGCCATTCTTCAACAAAACCACGGTTTCCATTTCCTTGTAGGAGGCGGGCTTCAGCACCGTTTGCTGGATCATTGAGATGTCCCACTTCGCGAGATCTTCGGCCGTCATCGCCAGTTCCCCGGCAGCGAACATCCAGCCTTTGCCTTCTTTTGGCGCAGGATGCAGCGGGCCGAGCGCATAGCGGAAATAGGCGCCCGGGTCCGTCTGCGGAAGCGCCTTCTCATTGGTGTCGGTGATGCTCTTCATTCCTAAGGGCGTGAAGATTCGCTTGCCCAGAAATGTCCACAGCGGCATTCCGCTGACTTTCTCCACGATGACGCCGGCAATCACATAATTCGTGTTGCTGTACTGCCACTTCGTGCCAGGATCGAAGTCCAGAGGGATGCGACCCCAGCGATCGAGAATCTCCTCCGGAGTCACAGGGTTCAACATCATGGGCATTACATAGTCCTGTGGCCAGTAATCCTGATACCCGGACGTGTGGGACAGTAACTGGCGAATAGTGACCTCGTTCCCTTGCGTCAGTCCGGAAATATATTTCGATACGGGATCGTCGAGCGATAGTTTGCCTTCCTCCGCCAGCATGAGGATTGCCGCAGCCGTAAATTGCTTGCTGATCGAACCAATGCTGTACCGCATCTCTGGGCTTGCGGTCGTGCGCGGATCGAGCCGCGCATCGCCATAAGCTTGGACGTATGCGATCTTACCGTCCTTGACCACAACAAGCGAAGCGCTGGGCACGCCGGTGGTCGCCAGCACCTTATGCACGATGTCATCGATGTTGGCGCGCAGATCAGGCGCAAGGCCGGTTTGTGCTGACGAGGATGAAACCGTCAGCAAAACGACGGAGACGCACAGCCACGCGGATTTCCAAAACGTGTCTTTCAAGCGATGCATTGGTGCCTCGGAGTTAGATAGCAAACAAACTACACTACCGCAATGACCTGACGGGAACAACAACCTGTGCCCTCCGATGAGGTGCCTGCTTGCGGGCTTGCCTGAGAAAATCAGCTGCTGATCGAGCCATTGTCCGGCTTGTCGGGATGGGATGGATCGGGCGTGACCGACGCACTGGTCGAAGCCAGGCTGTTACCGACCCGTTGTAGCTTGCCAGCCTCTCCCGCAGTGCCCGGGCCTCGAAGGCGGTCGGGAACATAGCCTTCCAATAGGCGGTGGTTCATGCTGTACAACGCCAGCTCGAGCCGGTCCAGGACCTGAAGCTTGTCGTAGATCTTGCGCAGGTAGTTCTTCACCACCTGCTCCGTGGTCCCGACTTCCCGCGCGATTTCTTTGTTCTTCAGGCCCTGAGTGACACCACTGATGATGAGCATCTCTTTTTCACTCAGCCGTAACTGTTGTTTGGGCCCGGCCCCCTGCAGGGCCTGTGTGCGATACGCTTCGAGGACCCAGTTCACGCTCTGTTTGTCGAGCCAGGTTTCGCCGGCGGCGACCTTGCGCACGCAGCGCACCAGTAGGTCGGGAGAAATGGCGCGCGTGAGGATGCCCCGCCCGCCGCGGCGCAGGTAGTCCAGCGTCTCTTGTTCGCCAGCGCGTTTCACAACCAGCACCAACTTGGCTTGAGCTGCGCGCCGCACAATTTCGCTGACCGCCTCCGCGGGCGTCGGCGACAACCCCGTTTCAAAGAGAATGACATCGGCTGCGGTGGATGCGATTACGTTGAAAGTCTGAGGCAGGCTTTCCGTCTGCGCCACCACCTCCAGATCGCTCTCGGCAGCGAAAATCTTGGCCATTCCCACTCGGAAGATGGCCTCGGAATCGGCCAGAATGATCCGCATCGGCGTGGGGTTCGCCCCTTCGGAGCCGTGGTCCACCGAGGTGGCAAACGGGGCCTGTTCGCGGGGCGTGCCGCCGCGATCTGCAGATCTGGCTCCCCAAGTTGAATGTTTAGATCCGCTCGAACTGGTATTCATCGATGACCACCGCAACGGTTCGTCCCGCAGCTCCCCCTGAACATCGGACTACCCGGCCCTGACACTTCACGAGTACCGGATGATCCACTCCTAACACTTCCTTCGGCATTTCGATCGTGAACTCCATCGGGCAGTCAACTGGGATACAGACGTCGGTGAGGAACAGGGCCCCCCCGGCGGAGATGTCAATGGTTTTGGCGTGGTACTCCTCCGTCGGTGTCCTCAGCGTCACTTGGAGTTGAAGAGGAAACCGAAACGAATTGCGCTGGTCGGACTGGTGGCCAGAACTCATGGCGCGCTGCCAACAGAATACATCCGGTAAGCCGAAGCCCATTAGTTACTAAAGTACCATTGAGCCGGGTTACTACAAGCATAATAATTGAGTCCTTCCCAATAAGGGTTCCCATTTTGGGACAGCCAGCAGCACAATTCCGTCGCTCGCCGCCGATGTCGAGCCTCCTCCAGTAATCTCTGGCTGGTAACTATGGGAAATAGCTGAGGCGAAAAAGCTTCGGACGAGTGGGAGATGATATGGTGTTCTTCGTACATGGTGCCGAGGGGAGACCGACATCGCGGCTAGCATCAAAACCGTGATCCTGAAGGAGGGCATGCCCAGTGTGGAGCAGGCACGCGCCCGACTGCAGACAGAATTGCGGACCGCACAAAAGAGTGGCCTTAAAGTGCTAAAGCTGATCCACGGTTACGGTTCCAGCGGAGTGGGTGGAGATCTGCGCATCGCGCTCCAGTCAACATTGAGACAGATGGCGCAACGGCGCGAAATCCACGATTGCATCTACGGAGAAAACTGGCGCACCAGCGACGAACGCACGTGGGAACTCCTCAAGCTCATGCCGGAATTGAAGAGTGACAGCGACCTTGGCAAAGGGAACAAAGGAATGACGATGGTCGTGCTCTAATTCTTGTTTTCTGTTGTTCCCGAATCGTTTTCGTCTTCCCCTATAATCCTCATTTCGGCTCTGCATCGCTCCTCAAGGATGACATTCATCTTGCGAACGGAACCACTCTCGATGGATGTCGCGCCGCTAGATTCTGCCTCCAGTATTGGAGCGGCTGTCTCACCGCGGCCCGGAGCCATCGTTGCCTGCATGCTGGCAGGCATGTGTACCTTCCTCAACGTCTACTGCACGCAACCGCTGCTTCCGTATTTTCAGCGCTTATATAAAGCTTCAGAGATCGAGGTCAGCCTCACGGTCAGCGCCACCATATTGGCCGTGGCAATTGCCGCGCCATTCGTCGGAATGATCGCCGAATCAATAGGCCGCAAGAAGGTCATTGTTCCCTGCCTGTATGCGCTGACCGTCCCCACCATGTTGGTTGCGACCTCGCGCAGCCTGCATGAACTCATCCTCTGGCGATTCATGCAGGGGTTGTTTGTTCCGGGCGTGATTGCAGTGATTATGGCGTACATCGGCGAGGAGTTCTCTAGCACCCATGTTGGCAGGGCCATGGCGGCGTACGTTTCCGGCACCGTGCTCGGCGGATTCCTCGGGAGATACATTTCCGGTGTCATCGCGCAGCAATTCCAATGGCGCGATGCCTTCGTCGCCATAGGCGTCATCAACCTGGTGGGCGCGTTTGTGGTGCAGCGTCAACTGCCGCGTGCAAGGCACTTCGTGCGCTCCAATGGCTGGCGTGCTTCCCTTGGCGAGGCCGGCGAACATTTGCGCAATCCGAATTTGATCGCCGTATTCGGAATGGGCTTCGCCGTGCTGTTCTCCTTGGTTGGCGCTTTCACCTATGCCAATTTCTATCTGGCTCTGCCGCCTTACCGGCTGAATCCCGAGCAACTGGGCAGCATCTTTTTCGTATATCTGCTGGGTGCGGTAATCACGCCGTGCTCGGGACGATTTTTCAACCGCTTCGGAATGCGGCTTACGGCAATGGTCGCAACGTGCTTCGCTGTGACCGGATTGCTGCTCACGCTCTCGCGTCCGCTGGCGGTAATCGCCGTCGGCCTGGCGATTTTCTCGTCCGGCATCTTCATCTTCCAGGCGGTGGGAACGGTCCAGACCGGCGTTGTCGCCGGCCGCGCGCGCTCGTCGGCCGCAGGACTGTATGTGACGTTCTACTACATTGGAGGCAGTCTCGGAGCGATCATGACCGGCTGGGCGTGGCAGGCTGGCGGCTGGTCTGCATGTGTGTGTTTGCTGATTGGGGTTGCCTGTCTAGCCCTTGCGCTGGCTTTCGCGAGCAGTTGGAACAGATCTCCAGTTCTTGGCTGGCATTGAATAAGTCCGAACCGCGTCACTGCCGTATCCTCGGGTTGAACACCGAGTACAGCAGATCGGTGATGAAATTCACCAGCACGTAGGTCAGGCCGATCATCAGAATGCAACCCTGCACCAGATAGTAGTCACGGTTGGAGATGGCCTGCACGGTGAGCCGTCCGATTCCTGGCCAGGAAAATATCGTTTCGGTGACGATGGCTCCGGCGAGCAACGCTCCGAATTGAAGCCCGACCACGGTGAGAATCGGAATCATCGCGTTGCGCAGCGCATGGCGATAAACGACCGTGTGTTCTGGAAGTCCCTTGGCACGTGCGGTGCGAATGTAATCCTGCCCCAATTCTTCCAGCATCGAGGTGCGCACCATCCGTGTGAGGATCGCCGCCAGCGCTCCGCCCATGGTGATCGCCGGTAGCACTAGATGCGCCAGCGATCCGGAGCCTGAGACCGGCAGCCAGCCCAGTTCAATCGCGAAAAACAAGATGAGGATCGGCCCCAGCGCGAAGTTCGGAAACGATAATCCCAGCAGCGAGATGAAGCTGAGCGCGCGGTCGTCCCAGCGGTTGCGGCGCAGCGCTGAACGCACACCGGCCGGGACCGCCAGACCAAGCGCCACGACGAGAGCAGCAACAGTAAGTTCCAAAGTCGCAGGATATGCCTGCGCAATCACGCGTTCGACATCCTGATTCAAGCGCAGCGACCGTCCCATGTCGCCGTGCAGGATGTCACGCCAATAGTTCACGTACTGCTGACCGAGCGGAACGTCCAGCCCATACGCATGCCGCGCCGCAGCGATGTCGGTGGCGGCCGCACCCTCGCCGAGCATCTGCTGGATGGGATCACCGGGCACAAGATGAATCAGCAGGAATACGACCGAGACAACCAGCCACACCACCGGCAGCATATACAGCAGGCGGGAGAACAGGTAGCGCAGCATCAGTGGGCCATCGGAGTTGCCGAAGAGGATTGTGCCTGGGAATGCTGCTGTACGGGTTCGATTTTCATCGCATCAACCCGAAGGCCATCCATCGCCGCGACGGTATAGCGACGGCCCTGATATTCGAAGCCGTCGCCCACCGCGGGAATCTTCTGCAGGTGGGCAAGCACGAACCCGGCGAGCGTTTCGAAGCCTTCGTCACGCGGCAGCACAATGTGGTATTGCGACTCGAGGTCGCGAATGTTGACCGCGCCATCGAGCGTCATCGAAGGAGATCCCGGCACGAACGGCTGCTCGCTGATGTCAAATTCGTCCTCGATCTCGCCTACCAACTGCTCGAGCACGTCCTCAACGGTAACCACGCCGGCAGTCGAACCGAATTCATCCACCACTACGGCCATGTGGCGCTTGCGGACCTTAAATTCGATCAGCAGGTCGGGCAGCGGCTTGGTTTCGGGGACCACCAGCACCTCGCGCATGATGTGGCGCACCTGCAACCCGCTCGGCCGGGTAACCGGCCGGCCGGACGCGGTTTGTCCCATGCGATAACGCATCCAGCGCATCAGGTCCTTGGCATAGAGCACGCCAATGATATGCTCGGGCCCGCGTTGCACATCGTAAACCGGCACCCGCGAGTGCTGTTCGTCCACCACGCGATTCAATGCTTCCTCCAGCGAGATGTCGCCCGGCAATGAAAATATGTCGGGACGCGGGACCATGATTTCGCGTACGGCGATATTCTCCAGATCGAGAGCACGATGGATCAACTCCTCCTGCGGCGGGCCAAGAATTCCCAGTCTGCGGCTGGCGGAGACGATCAGCTTCAGCTCTTCCGGCGAGTGCGCTCCGCGGTCGCGCACCTGACGCATCCCGAAGACCTTCAATACCGCCCGCGTGGAAGCTGTCATGAAGGCCAGAAACGGCGCCGCGATCGTCATGAAAACATCCATCGGCCCGGCAACCAATAGGGCAACCTGCTCGGTCCGCTGCAAGGCGATGGATTTGGGAACGACCTCGCCCAGAATCACCACCAGATAGGTGATGAGGACGAAGGCGACCACCACAGCAACAACGTGCGCGTAAAGGTGAGAGTGCGGCAGCGGACGGAACAGCGGCTCCAGCATGTGGGCCACCGAAGCCTCGCCGATCCAGCCCAGCGCAAGGCTGGCAACCGTGACTCCGAACTGCACGGCGTTGAGTACGTGATCGAGCTTCTGATGGAGCTTCTGGACGGTGCGGGCGCCGATGCGGTGCGCCGCAATCATTTGTTGCAGTCGCGTCTCGCGAACGCTCACCAGAGCGAATTCAGCGGCCACGAAGAACGCGTTCGCCGCGATCAGCAAAACCACCGCTACGATGCGCAGCAGAGCGAATGTAACCATGAAGCTGAAATCTTACCATCGGCCCGCGGGCGGAAGCGGGCCCGACGACCCGCGACCTGGAAGGGTTCCCCGCCTACTCAACACCTTGTTGCTGTTGTCATTCGACTTGCATCGCTCCTTCATTAACCGCAAACTAGTCGAGCAGCAATCCTCACCGCGCTGCGGCGCATCTCGTAGTAAGTGGCAACGATCTACACTATCGGGCACTCCACCCGCTCGCTCGACGAACTCGTGGCAGCGCTCAAAGCGCACGGCATACGCACGCTGGTGGACATCCGCTCCTTTCCCATGTCGCGCCGCTTGCCGCACTTCAATCGCGAATCGCTCGAAGTTGAACTGCCGACGCGCGGCATCTCCTACGTCTGGATGAAAGAGCTGGGTGGCCGTCGTAAGAAGATGCGCAGCGACTCGCCCAATACCGGCCTGCGCAACGATTCGTTTCGCAACTATGCCGACTACATGCTGACAACCGACTTCGCACAGGCGGTCGAAGGGCTGCTGCAGATCGCACAACAACAGGCCGGCGGCAACACTGCGATCATGTGCGCTGAGCGCATGTACTTCCAATGCCATCGCATGCTGGTGAGCGACTATCTCGCCGCGCATGGCCACATCGTGCTGCACATTGACGACGACAAGCGCCCTGCGCGCCCCCACAGTCTGATGTCCGAGGCCAGGCTGGTGAATGGGAAGATGCTGTATGACGCACAGCAGCTGTTTTGACGGGCTGAGAAGCCATGTGGCCGGCGCTTTCCGCGCGAACTAGCCTGTTTGTCGTTGAACTAATCTGTACCAGCTCCCGTATCACTTCTGCAGTGGCCCTGCGTCCAACATGAGGGCCATCTATAAGTTTTTTCATGGTTCTCCGCGACCTTTTCCGTGACGTTTTTCAGACGCTCTGGGCGCACAAGCTGCGCACCGCGCTGACGATGTTCGGCATCGCCTGGGGTGTCATTTCGATCGTGCTGATGGTTGCCGCCGGAGAGGGCCTTCGCGTTGGACAGGCAAAAGTCTCGGAGAACTTTGGCCGCGACCTGATGATCATTTTCGCTGGGCGGACCAGCCTCCAAGCCGGCGGGACCCGCGCCGGCCGTCAGATCGAGTACCTGGACAGCGACATTCCCGTAGTGCAGGCCGACTCCCCCGATTGCGAGTGGGTGTTACCGGAACTGGAAACCAGCCGTGCCCGCATTCACAGCAACTACAACGCCGGTGCGCAGACGGTGACCGGCTCTTACCCGCCCTTTCAGGACATCCGCAGCATCACCGTCGCCGAGGGCCGCTTCTACGACTGGGGCGACCTGAAGGAGACGCGGCGGGTCGCCTTCCTCGGCACCGAAGTGAAGAAGCAATTGTTTGGCGGGCGCAATGCCATTGGCGAGAACATCTACCTCAACGAGATCCCGTACAAAGTCATTGGGGTTATGAAGACCAAAGACCAGGATTCGAGCTACGACGGTTTCGATATCCAAAAAATCTTCGTCCCCTACTCGGCGATGCACACCGATTTTCCCAACAAGCCGCCTTGGACGCTGCACGGTGTCGATCAACTGCTGGTCACGCCGAAGTCGGTGGACCAGCATGAAGCCTGCAAGTCGGAGGTCAGGGCCGCGCTGGGCCGGTTACACGATTTCGATCCGCACGACAAAGAAGCGGCAAACATTTGGGACACCATCGAAGAGGCGCAGGCGTTCAAAACGATGACCGACAGCATGAAGTATTTTCTGGGTGCAGTCGGTCTGGTGACGCTTTTCCTCGGCGGCCTGAGCGTCATGAATGTGATGCTGGTGGCCGTGCGCGAGCGGACACGCGAGATCGGCGTTCGCAAGGCAGTGGGCGCGCAACGGCGCAACATCATGATGCAGTTCTTCGTTGAGACCGTGATCGTGGTATTCGTCAGCGGAGGACTGGGCATGGCAATCTCCTTCGGCTTCTGCGCCCTGTTCAATCTGCTGCCCATGCCGGAGTTTTTTGCCGGGCTGCTGCCGACGTGGCAGTCAGGACTATTGTCGGTCGGGTTGCTGGGATTGGTGGCGGTGCTGGCGGCGATGTATCCCGCGCGACAGGCGGCTTCCATCGATCCAATTGAGGCTTTGCGCTACGAGGCAGGTGGGTGATGCTGGCGATGATGAAAGAGATCACCCGGGAATCGTGGATCGCGCTGGCGCGCAGCCGCACTCGCAGCCTGCTTACCATGCTGGGCATCGTGTGGGGCATCGTCGCGGTCACGCTACTTATCGCCTACGGCAGCGGCTTCCGCACCGCCCTGGTGTCGGCTTTCAACGCGTTCGGCAGGAGCACGGTCATCGCCTGGCCGGGACAAACCAGCGAGCAGCCGGGCGGACAGCGTGCCGGCAAGGTTGTTAAGTTTGAGCTGGCAGATCTGGAGGCGGTCCGCAACGAAGCCAACATGGTGAAGCAGGCCTGCCTGGAGACGGTGAAATGGCTGCCGGTCGCGTATGCCGATCGCATGGTCAACACCGCGACGCGCGGCGTCTGCACCGCGTACGGCGAGATGCGCAACGAAAATGCCTTTGAAGGCCGCTGGCTCAATTCCAGCGATGAGCTGGAGCGCCGGCGCGTAGTCTTTCTCGGCAACCGGGTGAAGGACCAGCTCTTCAGCGGGCGCAACGCAGTCGGCGAAACCGTCGAAATTGGCGGCATGCGCTTCACCGTGGTCGGCGTGATGGACCGCAAGATGCAGTTCTCGAACTACTTCACCAGCGACGACCGGTCGGTGTTCATTCCTTTCACGACCGCGGCCGATCTGTGGAACACGCGCTATCCGCAGGTGATGGTGTTTACGCCGATAGCCCCGCAATTTGAAAAGAAAGCTAAGGCCCAGGTGCTTGCGGCGGTTGCGGCACGCCAGGGTTTTTCGCCGACTGACGACAAGGCCATCCAGATGTTCGGGCGCGAGGAGTTTCGTCCGGTGATCGACGGCCTCACCATCGGACTGCAAGTGCTGCTGATGTTCATTGGCGCGCTAACGCTCGGCATCGGCGGGGTCGGCGTGATGAACATCATGCTGGTTTCCGTGGATGAACGCATCCGCGAGATCGGCCTGCGCCGCGCGCTGGGCGCGCGCAAGTGGCATATCCGATTTCAGTTCCTGGCTGAAACCATGCTGCTGATGCTGCTGGGCGGAGTTATTGGAATTGCGCTGTCGTACGTGCTCTCCATGGTAATTCCGACCTTGCCGCTGCTCGGCCCGCTGTTCGAGGACACTTCCGGCAAGGGCGACATTCACCTGCGTGTCTCCGCCCTCGCGGTGATGGGCTCGGCAATCGTGCTGCTTGCGGTGGGCGTGATGAGCGGCATGGTGCCGGCGCTGCGGGCCTCGAAGCTGGATCCGGTCGAGGCGCTCAGGTACGAGTAGCATCGCGATGAAGGATTTCGGGTCAGGCGTTGGAATGGCGGGCTTGCCCGAATCGCCCGCCGACCCGGACACGTCATCGACGCTCTGGCCCCGAATCTTCCTCGTCGATGCTGTGTCGTTCCGGCAGCATGCGCTGATGTAGGATGCGGGATACCACGATGCCCTCGGCTTCAATCCGGTAAAACAGAACATGCCGCCCGTGTTCCATGCGGCGCAAGCCGGGCCTCACATGATCGCAAGCGCGACCCATCTCCGGGTTGGCCGCAAGCTTTCGACAACAGGCTTCAAGATCGTCGACATAACGGATGGCCTGACCTTGTCCCCAGGTGCGCAGTGTGTAGGTGGCGATGTCGAGCAGGTCGGCCTCAGCCAGGCGGGACAGACGGAAAGCAGCCATCAGCTAGAGCTTTTTCTTGGAATGCTGCAGTGTACGCCGTACCCGCTGGAACGAATTTCCCTTGGCGATTCCGCTGGCGTCGCCTTCATCAATGGCGGTCCGCAGAGCGGCAAGCTTCGCCTCAAATTGCTGTTCCTCCCGCTCCAGGGTCCGCAGCGCCGCGCGGACGACCTCGCTGGCGTTTTCGTAACGGCCGCTCTCAATCTTCGCAAGTACGAAGCTGTCAAGATCATCCGTCAAATTCACATTCCGAGTAGGCATGGTGGTCCTCTTAGCTTTCAATCCGACGCCCAGCGTAGCAGAATTGGCAAAGTTTGACAATGAGACCTGGCGCGTGAAGAGGCAGCCGGAGCATCTCGAAACTCGCAACTGGAAATGGTTGCCGGTCTTTACGCGACTTCCAACCGTTTGAGCTTAATGCGGCGTGCGGGAATGTGTGCAAGATCATAGTGCGCCTGTTGCGTGAGCCAGCTTTCCGCGCTGCCACCGAAGACCTGCGACAACCTCACCGCCATTTCGGGCGAAATCCCGCGCTTCCCGTTCACCAGTTCCGACAGCGTGGTGCGCGTAACCTGGAGCGCGGCGGCGGCCTCCGTGATGGTCAAGCCCAAAGGCTCAATGCACTGACGCAGCACAACGCCGCCGGGGTGGGGTGGATTCTTCATCGGCATGTTGAGTCACCGTTCGCCCTTTGAATCGGGGCCATCATGCGGCCTCGATTCGTGAAGAAACGCTTGAGGCCCTCAAGATCGGTGACCCTGCCGATTCCTTTGACCAGGCAGTATCTGGTTTGCTGACCGAAGCAGGTGTGCATGTACTGACTGCCGGGGCATTTCGGTTCGAACCGCTATGGGATTTGGCATGGAAACTTCCCCAGAAATGGGCAGATGAGCTGATGTATATTTCGAGTCGGGCCGGATTGCGATGGTGGCGACTTACAACTTCAGCGACCGTTCAGGACGGGAAAATTCGTAAGGTTTCCGTTGGATTCATGGTGGTGGGTCGTTACGAGATGCTCGGGGCGGGTTGGGGGCTCGCACCCAACATTCCGTCGTTCTACGAGGAAAGGCCTTTAAGCGAAGACGACCGGCGAACGCACTTGGGATGGTTTCACATCACGAGCATGCCGAGCGGTGAAGGTTTCCAGATGCGCGACAAGCCGAAGTACCGAAAAAGAGTTGCTCTCGCGAGAGATTAACCGCAAGTGTTTGTTATCATTCCGCGGATGTGACGGACTGTGCGAGTTGCTGCCCCGAGCAGTTCCAGTTCTTCAGAGTCGCGGTAGTGACTGGGGAGGTTATACGAGTGTCCCACGATCGGCGTGCGACCCTAGATGACGCCGGTTTCAGAGACGCCCGATCGGGCTTAGCGGCTTGCGGGTAGTTCTCGTCCTGACTCACCTGGGATAACATGATGTCTTCGTTCAAAGGGTATCCCGATGGCAACTCTCACCACCCGCACCAATCCGCTCTCCTACCTTACCGACCAACTGAATGACCTCAAGCAGAAGGGCACCTACTTCAAGCTGCGGGTGCTTGAGGACGAACAGGCGCCGGTGTGTACCTTCGATGGCAAGAAGGTCATCAACATCGCTTCCAACAACTACCTCGGCCTGACCACGCATCCCAAGCTGCGCGAAGCCGCTCTGGAAGCCACGCGCAGGTTCGGCGTCGGCTCGGGCGCGGTGCGCACCGTGGCCGGCACCATGAAGATCCACATGGAGCTGGAAGAGGAGATTGCGCGCTTCAAGAACACCGAAGCCTGCGTCGTCTTTCAATCGGGCTTCACGGCGAATGCGGGCACGGTGTCGGCGCTTCTCGGCAAGGACGACTTTATCATCTCCGACGAGCTGAACCACGCCAGCATCATTGATGGAGCGCGGCTGTCACGCGCCAAGATCAAGGTCTTCCGCCACAAGGACGCGGCGCACGCCGAAGAACTGCTGCACGAGATCAAGAACGAGCCCGGCCACAAGCTGGTCATCACCGACGGCGTCTTTTCCATGGACGGCGACATCGGCGCGCTGCCGCAACTGACCGAGCTGGCCGAAAAATATGGCGCCATCATGATGGTGGACGACGCCCATTCTTCCGGCGTGCTGGGCCGCAACGGTCGCGGCACGGTGGACCATTTCGGACTGCACGGCCGGGTGGATGTGCAGGTCGGTACGCTCTCGAAAGCGATTGGCGCGCTGGGCGGATACGTCTGTGGCACGCGCGATCTCATCGAGTTCCTCTACCATCGCGGGCGGCCGTTTCTGTTTTCCACCTCGCATCCGCCGTCGGTAGCAGCCACCTGCATCGCCGCATTCGAAGTGCTGGAGCAGGAACCGGAGCGCATCGAGAAGCTGTGGGAGAATACGCGCTACTGGAAGAAGGAGTTGGGCGATCTGGGCTTCAACATCGGCGGGGTCAATACGCCGGCTAGCGAGACGCCGATCACACCCATCATCGTGGGCGACGGCCGTCTGACGATGGACTTCTCGCGCGAACTGTTCAAGGAGGGCGTGATGGGAACGGGTCTCGCATTCCCGACCGTGCCCGAAGGCAAGGCGCGCATCCGCACCATCATGACCGCGACCCACACGCGCGAGGAACTGGACCAGGCGCTGGAGACGCTCAAGCGCGTAGGCAAGCGCATGGGCATTCTGAATAGTTAGGCCGCCTCCTGCCGTCAAGTCGTGGGCGCGCTGCCCAACTAACTGCAAACGCTTTCCTCGTTTTGGTTAGCTTTGGGAGAAGCGAAACTTTTGTGAAACAAAGGCGCAGTCGGATATTCATCAGTCACGCGAGCGCGGAAGATGATTTCGCGCAGTCGTTGGTCTCCGAGATTCGTCGGGACAAGAGTCTTAGGCCGTGGATTGACAGCGAGCATATCACCACAGGAGTGAACATTCTGTCCGCGCTGCGGGATGGGCTGTCGTCGATGGATATTTTCCTCATTCTGATTTCACAGTCATCTCTTCGCTCTAATTGGGTCCGGGAGGAGGTTGAATGTGCACTGCGCAAACAGATCGAGGGAGAAAGCCTAATAATCTTGCCGTTTATTTCAGACGAAACGTCTCCACGAGAAGTGGAATCGATGCATCCGTTCCTCCTCAATCGGCGTGTTGATCGAATACCGCGGGACATTACAGGTGCTTCTGCGGTCGTGCAGGCTATCCATCGAGAGACGAAGTTGCCCTGGCAGACGTTCTCAGCCAACGTTGTGCCGTTCCAGCAAGACGCAGAGATCGAACGGCTGATCAAGAATGTGCGTTTGGGGAACTGGGAAACATCCTATGACCCGGCATTCATGGTGCTCCAAGCGCACGATGAGGGTGGAAGCAATCAACTTTTTGAACGTCTAGTGAAGTATCAGGAATGTCCGGACGAGGATCTTGCTTGGGCCGCCCGGATGGTGATGGAGACGTTAGTAGACCTAGCTCCGGATTTGTTTGACCGTGCGTTGCTGGTTTCAATGTCGAAGAGCAAGAATTTCTCGGTCAGAGGTTCAGCGGCGTCGATCTGCCTCATTCTAGGAGTCTGTCGGGAATAGATTTTGTTGCACGTAGAATCAATAAGTTACGGACAAAAGTGCAGCTGTAAGTTATTGATTCTTCGTTGAAGATTTCTTATTCCCGACACACTCCTAGCCCAGTTCGCTCCGGACAGGGTGCCTGTGGAGGTTCTCCTACCATTGTCGACGCATGACGAGGACTGGTACGTAACAGAGCCCGCGACGGCTGCCCTAAAGAGTATCTGCAGAGACCGTCCGAATGTACTGCATTTCTTTTTCGCCAAACTTTTGAATGTGGATTCGGGGGCGAGGGAGCATGCAGCCCGGGCACTCCGAGGTATCGCGGCCCAAGAACCCGAAATTCTGGATGCTGAAGCTCTGAGCCGTGCACTTACTTATTTGAAAAGTGTCGGAGACAAAACTTCGGCGGATTACCTTAGTTTCGCGCTAGAAAAAGTTCGGGCGGCCGAACGGCGGAATGGATATAAGTACGGATTGGGTGGTTAGCCTTAGAGTCAAAGGCGCTTTCTTCGTCATCCCGAGCCAGGCCATGCAGAGCGAATCCCCCCGGAAGCTGAAGCCCGACACATTCGAAACGACTTACGGCGAAGCTGAAGCGCCCCCTCAAAGCAGCTCGACACTCATTCCGTGCTGGAACTGGTGGGCATTGGCCCCGCTTGCGGTGGTTGCCGCGGCGGCCGGTGTGCCATTTTTCCTGAACCACGGTTTTCTGGCGATTGGCCTGGTGCTGGAGCGCGGATTCGCGCTCGTCTGCCATCAGCGGCCGGAGCGGTCGTTCGCTGTTTTCGGCGGCAGTGTCGCCGTCTGCTCGCGATGTCTGGGAATCTATCTGGGAGCGGCGTGCGGTCTACTGTTTTGGACGTCACGCTGGATTGCCTTGCGCCTGCTGATCGCCGTGGTCGCGCTCAACGTGCTTGATGCCGCGAGTGAGGTGGCAGGGCTGCACGGGAATTGGCTGGGAGTGCGACTTGCGCTGGGCTTTGCCTTGGGCGCAAGCGGCGCGCTGATGATCTTGTCTTCAACGCAGCCCGCCACTTATCACCCCTCGTAAACAACCTTCCCGCCGGCAATCGTCGCTACGACCTTCCCGCTGAAGCTCCAGCCATCAAATGGCGTGTTCTTCGATTTCGAGCGCGACTGCGAAGCATCGAAGGTCCACTTCTTCTTGGGGTCGAAGATGGTAACGTCGGCGTGGGCGCCCTTCGCGAGAGTGCCTCGACCCTTCAAACTCAAAATCTTCCCGGGATTCGATGACATCAGCTCAACGATCCGCCACAGCGGCAGATCGAAGTGGTGATGCAGCACGGTAACGGCTATGGGCAGCGCGGTTTCCAGACCCGTGATACCAAAGGCTGCGCGCTCGAACTCCACCTGCTTTTCATGGAAGGCGTGCGGCGCGTGGTCGCTCGCGATGGCATCGATGGTGCCGTCGATGATGCCCTCGATCAGCGCGTCACGGTCCGCTACAGAGCGCAGCGGCGGATTCATCTTGTAGTTCGTGTCAAAGTCGCCGACGTTGGTATCCACCAGCGTGAAATGGTGCGGGGTGACCTCGGCGGTGACGCGCAGCCTCGCCTTCTTCGCGCGGCGCACGGCTTCCAGCGCCTCGCGGGTCGAGAGATGCGCAACGTGCACGTGTCCCCCCGTCGCGCGGGCCAGCGCGATGTCGCGCTCCACAATGCTCGATTCCGCGGCGTTCGTCATCCCGTGCAAGCCGAGCCGGAATGAGGTCGGTCCCAGGTTCATCGAGCAGCCGACCGTCATACGCGTATCCTCGGCGTGCTGCACGACCGGAATCTTCAGCCTCGCGGCCGAGCGCAAGGCGTCGCGCATAAGACGGTCTTCGAGGATCGGCTTGCCGTCGTCGGTCACGGCAACCGCACCGGCTCGCTTGAGCGCGGCAAAATTCGTGAGTTTTCCTCCCAGGCTGGCGACAGTCGCCGCGCCAATGGGAAAGACATTGACTAACGCGCCGCGCTCCGGAGCCCGCATCCAGCGCGTAATCTCCGCTGAGTCATTCACCGGCACGGTATTAGGCATGGCGCACACCGAGGTGAATCCGCCAGCCGCGGCTGCGGCGGTTCCTGTGGCGATCGTCTCTTTGTGGGCCTGCCCCGGCTCGCGCAGATGCACGTGCAGATCGATAAAGCCCGGCGCTACGATGCAGCCCTTCGCGTTGAAGCTCCGCTTGGCCTGGCCGCGAAGTTTTCCCGGCTCTGCCACGGCCGCCACGCGCCCGTCGCGCAGGAGCACATCCATCTCCCAGTCCACGCCGCTCGCCGGATCGACGACATGTCCGCGTGCGATGAGCAATGAGTCCATGTCTTTCATTCAGCGCGCCGCCCCCAGCAGCATGGCCAGAATCGCCATGCGCGTTTTCACTCCGTTGCGGACCTGTTCGTGAATGCACGACTGCGGGCCGTCCGCAACTTCGCTGGTCAACTCTATGCCGCGAATCACAGGCCCGGGATGCATCAGGATTGCATCCGGCTTTGCCAGCTTCATGCGCTGCGGCGTGATCTGGTAGTCGGCAATATAGTCTTCAAGACTGATGTGTTTCCCCGCGAGCCGCTCCTGCTGCACCCGCAGTGCCATGACGACATCTGCGCCCTGCAGTGCGATGTTCAGGTCGGGGCAGGCGGTCACTCCCGGCGCGATCGTGGCGGAGATCTCGGGTACGAAATCGGGCGGGCCGCTGAAGACCACATCTGCGCCGAAGCGCGAGAGCAACTCTGCATTGGAGCGGGCCACGCGGCTGTGATAGACATCGCCAACGATCACGACGCGCAGCCCCTTGAGCTTCTTCTTGTGGTTGGTGATGGTTAAAGCATCGAGCAGCGCCTGTGAAGGATGCTGATGCATTCCATCGCCCGCATTCACGATCGGCACTCGCACATAACGCGCCAGTAGATAGACTGAACCGCTGTTGGCGTGCCGCATGACGATGGCATCCGCTCCCAGGCTCGCCACTGTCCAGCCGGTATCAATGAGCGATTCGCCCTTCTCGATGCTGGAAGAGACTGGAGTCACAAGCGTGGTGGTGGCACCCAGTGTTTTGGCAGCAAACTCGAACGAGGTCCGGGTGCGCGTCGAAGATTCGTAGAAGAGCAAAGCCACGCGCTTGCCCCGCAGCAACTGGGTGGGGCGAGTGGGGTCCATGCGCTTGGCCAGCGCCAGAATGGCCTCGATTTGTGCGTTGGTAAGCTGTTCGATGCCCAGCAGTGAATGCAATTGTGGCTTCATTGCCCCTCTGCGGCCCGCTCCAACACAAGCACCTTGTCGGCGCCATCTGTCTCCTGCAGTTTCACCTCGATCATCTCGTTGCTCGTGGTGTGGATGGTGCGGCCGACGAAGCCGGCTTCGATCGGCAGTTCGCGATGGCCGCGGTCGATGAGCACGCAAAGCTGAATGCGGCACGGACGCCCGTGATCGAACAGCGCATCCAGCGCCGCGCGGGTTGTCCGGCCGGTGTAGAGCACGTCGTCCACCAGGATGATGTTCTTGTCCTGGATGTCGAACTCCAACGCGCTCTTAGCCGTCTCAGGCCGGCGGCCCGCAGAAAGATCGTCGCGGTAGTAGGTGGTGTCGAGCGTTCCGACAGGCACTTCAGTCTTTTCGATGCGCCCCAGTATCTTCGCCAGGCGGTGCGCCAGAGGAACACCGCGGCGCACAATGCCAATCAATCCGAGGTTCGTGACCCCGTTGTTTTTCTCGACGATCTCGTGCGCCAGGCGGACCAGGGTGCGTTCGATTTCAGAGGCGGAAAGGATTTGCGACTTCTCGCGGAGGTTCGGCGAACCGATGGAGGCTTTCGTCATGCCGCTCGCATCATACGAAAAGCCCACACGGGGGAGCAACCTCGGCCGGGTGAAGTGTGACCCAGCGCACACCAGTCGGTGATCATCGGAATTCCCGCCTGCGGCCGAACATCGAAGCGCCCAGGGCTCCGCCGGCAGAGCAAAACACAACAAATACCACCGCCATCACGATCAAGACCAGCACTACAAGAGTCGCGGTGCCTTGCGGCGTGGCCATCCACGCGAGCATGCGCTGCACCATTTCCTGCACCTTGGGGTCAGGATTGCTAGCCATTTGCTTTTCCATTTGCTCCTGAAAGGCGCGGCGGAAATCGCTGTTCGAGCGGAATGTGACGAACGAGACCGTGGTCACGACGGCGTTAATCGCAAACCCGAAAACGCCGGCCAGAGCGCCAAGCTTCATCCCCATTCCCGGCGTGATCAGCGCGCCCGGCGCGCGCCTCTGATACAGCGCAACCGACAGCGCCCCAGCGCCCAGCATCCACAGGCAACACCCGAGCGAGACGAATGGTACGGCGGTGAGAACGGCAGCGCCAGCTCCGGCCAGCAGAGCGCCCCGCCACGCAATGTCCCATTGGATCGCGCCGACCGCCGGCGCATACGGCATGCCGCCTTGCGACCACGTTGGTCCGGGCTGAAGCTGGGAAGGAAATTCTCCCGGCGCGCTTGGCGGCAGCGGTACCGATGCCGGCATGTTTTCTTCGGGAGGAATGACCCGGATCTGCGGCGCGCCGCAGTGCGGGCAGAAGGTAATGCCCTCGTCGATCAGCGCCTGGCATCGATAGCAGGGATGTTCCACCAGCGAAAGTTACAGGACAGGGGCCTTCCTGCGCAAATCCGAAGTTTAGACTGGCCCGCTTCGGCCTAGGGCGGGGCAGGAGCCGCAGTCGGCGTCTGCGTGGCTCGAGTTGAGGACACACGGGCCCTCTGTCCCGATCCCGGGTCCGGTCAAAAGAAAATAGTTGGGTTGGACTCCCTGAATGGGTATATAGTGTGGGGCCATTGGGAGCGGAGAACACGAATTCCAAGGCGGTAGTTGTCGTGGCTCCAGCCCAACAGGGGTCACTTCGCAAAGGAGGGTAGTAATGGTAAACCGAAAGCAAGATCGTAACCGGATATTCGGGACCGACCTGTGGGCGACGATTGTAGCCTACGCCTTTGCGTTTCTGCTGATCGTTTTCGCAACTCAATCCCATGCCCAGACCTTCACCGTGCTGCACGCCTTCGGCAATGGACAAGACGGGTTTGCCCCTTTTGCCGGTTTGACCATGGATGCGGCAGGCAATCTCTACGGCACAACCCGCTACGGCGGTGGTTCCGATAACGGTACCGTCTTCAAGTTGGCGCCCAAAGGCGCGGGATGGCTCTATTCCGCGATTCACGTCTTCAATGGAAGCGATGGCGCTCTCCCCACCGCCGCGTTGGTTTTTGGCCGGGACGGCATCCTTTACGGGACCACCACCTTTGGAGGGAGTGGGGGCGAAGGCACGGTCTTCAATCTAAGGCCGCAACCTCGCGCTTGCGCCACCGCGTTGTGTCCTTGGGTGGCCACGGTCCTGCATAATTTCTACGGCACTGACGGATTCTATCCCCTCAATATTGCCTTCGACCAAGCCGGTAACCTCTACGGCGTCACCGCGGACGGCGGGTATTCCAACGCGGGTGTGATTTTCGAGCTGACGCCTTCCAGCGGTTCCTGGACCTTCAATATGCTTTCTGACTTCGCAGGCTCACAGGTCTCGAACCCAAACGGGGTAATTCCTGACCCGGACGGCAATCTCTACGGTTCCGCCTTCGGTCCCTACCCCGGGGTAGTTTTCGAACTGACAAATGCAGGCGAGATGCAGGTACTGTTCAACTTTACGTTCAGCCCTGAGACAGGAATCGACCCGAACTCCGGATTGATCTTCGACAATCAGGGCAACCTGTACGGTCAGACATTGTTCGAGGGTCCAGGTGGCGCTGGCGGAACAGTTTTCGAGTTGTCACCTTCAAACGGCAGCTGGACACTGAACACGCTCCACGGCTTCCCAGGCATTATCAACAATGGGGCCGTTGCCGCCCCCAGCCTGATGATGGATGCGCAAGGCAACATCTACGGCACCACCCCCTGGAACGGCGCTCACGATTATGGTGAAATTTTCAAGTTGACTCCGTCCGGCGGCGGCTGGACCTACACCGACTTGTACGATTTCACGGGCGCGAGCGACGGCTGTTATCCCTGGAGCAATGTGGTGATGGACAGCAAGGGCAATCTGTACGGCACCGCTTCCTCCTGCGGAGAGTATGGCCAGTTTGGGGATGGCGGTGTGGTCTGGGAAATCACTCCTTAGGCAGTAGTCCGGTGCCGCAGAGTCGCGAACGATCCCATCTACCTGCTACTCGCTGGCCGAGAGGCCGGCGCGAGTGAGCAGGGAGCGCAGGGGGCGCTCGCCGCCAGCTCCATGCTGGGTGCCCACCACATTCCCGTCGCGGTCGATTACGACGTAGATGGGAAAGGATTTGGCGGCGTACATCGCGGCCAGGTTGGTGTCTTCGGTCAGAACGATGCGGACATTCCGCGGATTCTGATCCAGATACTTCTTCACGGTTTTCTTCGACTCGTTCACGTCAACCGCGAGCACCACCAGGCCCTGGTCGCGGAACTCCTTGTCGAGGTCGTCCACTATCGGTTGTTCCCGCCGGCAGTACGGACACCACGTTGTCCAGAATTGCAGCAAAACCACCTGGCCCTTCAGCGAATCGTTGGTGAACTTTTCGCCGGCGGTGGTCTTGGCGTTGAAGCGCGGCGCGGGCTCGCGGTCGCCAGCCAGCGCATTAATCACCAGGCAGATGATGAGCAGCAGCAGCGTGTGCACGGTTCGAGAAATGCGATTGCTCATGACAGCGCTCACTATGGGAATTGGGACCTGCGTCAGTAAATTGGAATTTCCGTTCCAACTCCCAATGGTGACACTTTATACCCATCCAACCGCTTTCACCCCTTCAATTTAGCGTCTGGAGGCACATCTGCCCGCTTCCATCTCGGCGAGGTTTCGCGATTGCCTGTCAGCCACGTAGAATAAGCCAACCGGAATTTGTCCTCCATCATGGATGCCACACCGCGGTCACGGAAGTTAACGAGCGGTCATTTCTTGCGCGAGGCGGCGCTGATTGCGTTGCAGACGCTCCGCGCCCACAAGCTGCGCTCGTTTCTCACCCTGCTGGGCATCATCCTCTCCGTTTCCACCCTGATTCTGGTCATCGCGCTGATCAGCGGCATGAACCTGTACTTCGCCCAGCGCGTCGCCAATCTCGGCTCCAACGTTTTCCTCGTCGACAAGATTGGTCTGGTGACCGACTGGCAGGACCAGATCAACGCGGAAAAGCGCAACCGGGACATCACCTGGGAAGACTTCGAGGCGCTGCATAACGATTTGAAGCTTCCGCAGGCGGTCGGGGTGGAAGTCCGGACTGCGGGCAAGGTCCGCGCCGAGCACCGCGACCTGGAGGACGTCGGCATCCGCGGCGTCACCGCCAACATTGCCGACATGGACATTCAGGAGATAGCCAGCGGCCGCTACGTCAGCGACAGCGACAATCAACACCACGCCATGGTCGCCGTGCTGGGGGCCGACGTGGTGAAGAAGTTGTACCCCAATCGCGATCCGCTGGGCAAGACGGTGACGATTGACGGCGAGGAGTTTACTGTCGTTGGCGTCTGCAAGCCCGTGGGCACCGTCTTCGGACAATCGCAGGACAACTTCGCGTACATTCCGGTCCGCTCCTGGCTGAAGATGTATGGACCGAGAAAGTCGCTGAGCATCAACATTCAGGCGCGCGGCGCGGAATACCTGGAACGGACCAAGGAAGAGGCCCGCGTGCTCATGCGCTCCCGCCGTCACCTGGCGCCCAACGATAAGGACAATTTCGGCATCTTGGCGAGCGACAGCCTGATGGGCCTGTGGAAGAACCTCACCGGCACGCTGGCTTCGGGAATGGTGGGCTTGGTCTCCATCTTCCTTGTCATCGGCGGCGTCGTGATTATGAACGTGATGCTGGCAGCGGTGACGGAGCGCACACGCGAAATCGGCGTTCGCAAGTCCCTGGGCGCGAAGCGGCGCGACATTTTGATGCAGTTCCTGGTGGAATCTACGGTGATGTCGGCCATGGGTGGGGTCATCGGCGTCACGATTGCGTGGCTGCTGGCTGTGGTGGTACGGAATACCACTCCGGTGCCGATGGCGGTGCCGATTGTCGCAGTCGTCATTGCCATCGGAATTTCCTCAGCGGTGGGAGTGTTCTTCGGGGTCTATCCCGCGCGCAAGGCGGCACGGCTGGATCCGATCGAGGCGCTGCGGTTTGAAGCGTAGGGGATAGTGATCAGTGGCTAGTGGTCAGTGGATAGTGGTTAGTGGACACCAGCCCCGCAGGGGCGACTCAGTCCAGCCCAGCACGGAGCCGAAGGTGGAGTGCTGGGTGAGGTGGAAGATTGATCTAAGTCCCGGCAGGGACGGCGGGGGATTTGGCAGAAATTCTTTAGCCGCCGAAGGTCTATGTCCACCAATGAAGAGGTATGACGACACATAACTTGCAGGACACGATCTCCCTTCTCACTCGCACCCCCGCTGCTCTCGATGCGCTCCTGCGCGATCTACCGGGAACATGGACGTTCCGCAACGAAGGCGAAAACACGTGGAGCGCGTTCGATGTCGTCGGCCACCTGATTCACGGTGAACGCACAGATTGGATGGTGCGGACAAGGCTAATCCTGCAGGCTGGCGAGACCCAGCCGTTTGATCGCTTTGATCGCTGGGCACAGGTACGAGAGAGCCGGGGTAAGTCGTTGGGAGAGTTCTTGGATGAATTTGCCCGTTTGCGGTCAGAGAACCTCAACGAACTGCGTGCCTTGAATCTGCGGCCCGACGACCTCGAGCGGCGTGGACGGCATCCCGTGCTCGGAGTCGTTACTCTGTCGCAGTTGCTGGCGACCTGGGCCGCCCATGACTTCACTCATTTGCACCAGATTTCAAGGATCATGGCCCACCAGTACCGGGAGGCCGTGGGTCCGTGGACCCAATTCCTTGGAGTGATGCAGTGCGCCGGCCACAGTTCGTAATGCAACCGCTGGTTTTCAGGTCAGCGGCGAATGCGCCGCGGAGTATCAATAAATGAATACAATGAATCCTAAGGTCGAGTTTTATTTCAGAAAAGCCACAAAGTGGCGGGACGAAATAAAGAAATTGAGAACGGTCGTTCTTGGCTGTCAGCTGACCGAAGAATTGAAGTGGGGTGTTCCTTGTTACACATTTCAGAAAAGTAACGTAGTTTTAATACATGAGTTTAAGGAATACTGTGCGCTTTTATTTTTCAAAGGCGCCTTATTAAAGGATGCCAATAGCATTCTAATTCAACAAACGAAGAATACGCAGGCGGCGCGCCAGATCCGGTTCACCAATGTTCGAGAAATAGTTGAGATGGAGCCCATCTTGAAAGCCTATATTTGTGAAGCCATTGAAGTGGAAAAAGCCGGCTTGAAAGTGAGGTTTCAGAAGAATACAGAACTCATATTTCCTGAAGAATTTCAAAATAAATTAGACGAAAATCATGCTTTGAAAACTGCTTTCGATGCATTGACGCCAGGACGGCAAAAAGCATACCATCTTTATTTTTCTGCAGCCAAACAATCCAAGACTCGGGAGGCAAGGGTTGAAAAATGTACGCAGCAAATTCTCAATGGGAAGGGATTAAATGATGAGTAACTGAACTGTCAGGAAATTGTTTTGTTCAGGGTGTACCGGTCTGCGGACTTGTAAATTATCTATTATTTACTATATAATTATCATAATAATGGTTCGAAACTCTGCTGAAAAAAGTCGGCGATAAGTCTATAAGTTATGGTTGTGGCTAGTCACTAACCACTATCCCCTGAGGGCTGTGCGTATGCGAATGCACTTTGGCGAAAACGCGAAGATGGCGCTGCAGACGGTGCGCGAGCACAAGACGCGCTCCTTCCTCACGGTTCTGGGCGTTGTCATTGGCGTTGCCGCCATGATCTTTGTCTCCTCCATCCTGGTGGGAGTGGACAAGAATACCGCGGACTATCTCAACGACTGGGGAACCGATACGCTGTTCCTGTTCCGCTTCGACATTGGCTTTCGCACTTCCCAACTAACGGCGGAGGAGCGCGCGCGCAAGCCCCTCAGCTATGACGATGCCATGGCCATTCTCGCGGAATGTCCTAGCGTAAAGAACGTCACCCCCGAGCTGATGCAGCGGCTTACCTTCGGCCCGGGGATGCGGACTTTCAGTACGCGGTTTGGCTCGCATCAGGTTGACAACATTGATTTTGCTGGGGCGACGCCTGCCTGGCAGGACGTGTACAACGGCCACGTTGCTCAAGGCAGGTTCTTTTCGGATTTCGAAAACCTCCACAGTGACGATGTCGCCATCATTGGCTATGACATCAATACTGCCTTCTTCCCGGCTAATGATGGCGTGGGGCAAACGATCCTGGTGGATGGTGTCCCTTATACCGTTGTCGGTGTCATGGAGAAGCGCAAGAGCGCCTTCCTCGGTGGAGATTCTCCTGACAAACTCATCCGCGTTCCCTATAACAGCTACCATAAGCATTATCCTGCTGATGACGAGAACTTCGTCGGTGCTGAGGCGTTCCCCGGGAAGATGGCCCAGGCCGAAGATGAAATCCGGGGGCTGCTGCGCCGTCGGCGTCACGACGCGTACGACAAGCCTGATAGCTTTGCCATTACCAGCGCCGCTGCCATCGCCGATACCTTCCGCCAGATCATGAGTACAGTAGCGCTGATGACGGTAGTTGTCAGCTCCATAGGCCTGCTGGTGGGTGGCGTAGGCGTGATGAACATCATGCTGATGTCGGTAACGGAGCGTACCCATGAGATTGGCGTACGCAAAGCCATTGGCGCACGACGTGGGGATGTTATTCGCCAATTCCTTACCGAGGCCGTCGTCTTGACCGGGCTCGGTGGAATTGCCGGGGTACTCGTAGGCATTGCCGGAGCATCGCTACTACCGTTGGCGTTCCCATCCATGCCAACGTCAGTCCCTGTCTGGGCCATCGTTTCTGCTGTGATCATGGCGGCCAGTGTCGGCCTGTTCTTCGGAATGTATCCGGCGGTGAAGGCGGCGCGACTCGACCCGGTCGAAGCTCTGCGCTACGAGTAAGACAAGACAGGCCAAGGGATGGCAACAGCGTCGCCATAGGGATCTTTCCTGGGATATCGAATCCAAACAGCTACGGCCTGCGTACATTAGGTAGGTTCTTCGGCAGGGCAATGCCATACGAGTCGCCAAACTCGTTGCTTCTGTTGTAACTTTTGCCCTGCTGGAGATTCTAACAATTGAGAAGAGGATGGTATGTCGAGGTTTTATCTATTAGCAATTTCGTTGTTACTGGTTACGGCCTTACTGATCTCCGCTACCGCGGGAGAAAAGAATGCTGTTGCAATTCCCAATCCCGCCGTAGACGAACCCATGGCAGCGAAGAGCGGACAGGAAACGATGGTTCTCGCGGGCGGCTGCTTCTGGGGAGTACAGGCCGTGTTTCAGCATGTTAAAGGCGTTATCAGCGCCACGTCAGGGTATTCCGGAGGCGCGTCCAACACCGCGGAATATGAGATCGTCAGCAGCGGCAAGACTGGCCACGCCGAATCCGTAAAGATCGTTTACGATCCCTCAAAGATTACCTACGGGCAGCTCCTGAAAGTGTACTTCTCCGTGGCGCACGATCCCACGCAGTTGAACCGTCAGGGGCCAGACCAGGGCACGCAGTATCGCTCGGCGATTTTTTACAACAGCGCCGACCAGCAACGCATCGCGCAGGGCTACATTGCGCAGCTCGACCAGGCCAAGGTTTTCCCGCGCCCGATCGCGACCCAGGTGGTTGCGTTCAAGGCGTTCTATCCGGCCGAGGCGTATCACCAGGACTATGCGACATTGCATCCCGACAACCTCTACATCCGGTATAACGATTTGCCCAAGGTGGCGAACCTGCAAGAGCAGTTTCCGAATCTCTACCAGGCGAACATTGCGGGGCACTGAATCGCTGTTCGCCATTCGCTTTTCGCCAGAAGGCAAATAGCAAGAAATGGCGAAGAGCGAAAAGCGATTAGCGAAGAGCGTTCTATATGACTGACCGAAGAGATTTTCTCAAGGCAACTTTTCTATCCCTCTCAGGAGTGGCGATTATGAGCTTACTGAATCGTTCCGAAGCAGCCGCCGAGCCGGCCACGCAGTACGTCGAGATCGTAGAGTTCGACGACGCAGGCAAGAAGATCGGCCCGAAGCGCGTGGAGAAAGTGGTCAAGACCGACGCCGAATGGCGCGCCCAGTTGACCCCAGAGCAGTTTGACGTGACCCGCAAGCAGGGCACGGAGCGGGCGTTCACCGGACAGTACTGGGATCTGCATGCCAAGGGAATCTTCCGCTGCGTGTGCTGCAAGAACGCCCTGTTCATTTCGGCCACCAAGTTCGACTCCGGGACCGGCTGGCCAAGCTTCTGGGAGCCGATCGCCAAGCGGAACGTGAAGCAGAACACGGACCGCAGTCTGGGCATGACCCGCGACGAAGTGGAGTGTTCGGAATGTGACGCGCACCTGGGACACGTCTTCGACGATGGCCCCAAGCCGACCGGCCTGCGCTACTGCATGAACTCGGCATCGCTGCTGTTCGTCAAGTTCGCCTAACGGCGAACGATTGCCAGCGTGAATTTCGCCGGGGTCAGCGAAGTCGATGTGATGAAGGACATCATGGTAAGCGGCGGCGCGGACGGGTTCGCCGTGCTTTCGGGCGCGGAGAACATGTTCTCGGAAGATATACCTGTAGCGGAACCGAGTTCGCTCAGCGTCCTCGGAGCGAGCCTCATCATTATGGGTGGGCTTATACGCCGCAAGCTGGGCGTCTAGCTAAGCTAGTGCGCGAGTTCGTCTCGGGCATAAAGTGAATATCGGAAGGAAAAAAGTTTAAGGCCACCGTTTAGGTGGCCTTTTGAATTTTGGCGGGCGGCGGGCGAGCCGTCCAGCGGCGTTCGGGAGAAGATTCGTAGGGACGCATCTGCTCGAGCACGCGACCCTGCTGGTCAGCGGGCCGCGCCACTGAAGTCCGCTACACCCACTCGAACGATCGTGTGAGGACGGCGCTCTGTGGCTGGCGCCGCTTCTTCCTTTTCTTTCGGCGTCGTAGGCGGCGCAATCTCCGCCCACGCGCCATACACTCTATTGTTCAGCGCAGCTAGTCCAATGTAGTCGCCAAGGAAGTCATCTCTGCGCGGGATGAAGGCGTCGTGCGTCCAGGCATAGTTGGTGAAGGTTCGGCCGCCGTCGGTTGAGCGCGCCAGAGTGACGATGGTCTTCTGGTTCCTGGAATCGAGCCGCCGGTCATAGAAAATAACGTTGGCGGCGCCGGTCGCCGGATCCACGGCCAGCCACTGGAAAAACTGGTCGGTGCCGTCGTGCGCTGGATTCGAGTTCACGCGCACCGCCTTGCTCCAGAACTTTCCGCCGTTGTCCGAGGTCGCGCAATACACTCCAATATCGCCCTCGCGATAATCGCTCCAGGTGACATACAGCAACCCCTTGCGGCCGTGGCGGGGATCGATGTCAACCTGAGGAAAGCCGTTGGCGCGGTCGAGGCCTGCAACATCGAAATACAGCGGAGCCGTTTGAATGACGCCGTGGCTTTTCGCAAAAGTCTTTCCGCCGTCACGCGACGAGGTGAACCCGATTGAGTTGCCATCGGCCCAAACCGCGTACAGGGTGCCGTCGGCCGCGACTGCGCCGGTAAAGCCTTCCACTGCGCCATTGTCGTCACGCGGGAGGCCGTGATGGGTGCTGATCTCGAGTGGCGCCGACCAGCTCTGGCCACCGTCGGTGGAGCGCGAAAACAGAATCACTGACTCGTCAAGGCGGAACTCGGTCCAGCCAACGTAGAGGTTTCCGGCGTACTTGCTATCAGTGTTGTCGGCGACGATGTACGGCTTGTCCTCGAAGGGAATGCCCGGCTTTGTCGGCTGGGCGATGACCGTGCGCGCTTCAGCCTCCCATGTCGCTCCGCCGTCGGGCGAACGGCGCACGAAAATGCCGTTGCGTGTGGCCCCGCGCGCCCAGTAGTTCGTGGTGCCCAGCTTGTCGAACGCGATGTAGCACAGGGTCGCAGCCCCATGCTTGTCGTAGGTCACCGACACGTCGCCTGAAATGCGGTAATCCTTGGGGGCCGTGCCGGTGGCGATTTTCCACGAGCCGCCTCCATCCTGCGAGTACGCCACACTGGCGTTCGTCTGGTAGGCAGCAACGAGCTGTGACGGATTTTTCTCGCTCACCGCGATGGAGGGCTCGTTACGGTAGCCGGCTTCAGGCGTGATGGTAAACACTTTTCCCGGGACGGGGAGTAGTTGGTCGGCAGGCGCAGCCTGCTCCTGAGCACGGGGAACGGCGGCGAGTAGTAGAAATGTCAGTAACAAGAATTTATTCAGATGTGATGGCATCGTTTCATGTCCCGGGATAGTGTAGAGGTTGAATCCTCTTTTGTGCAGCAGAGATGCAAAGGGTGGATCCCGGTTTCCTCACGTTGTCATCCTGAGCGAGCGGCTCGCTCTTGAGCCGCGAGTCGAAGGACCCCTATTGGTGCGAGTGGAGGTCCTCTCAATATAGGGGTTCTTCGACTCCGGCGGCCAACAACGGGCCGCCTTCGCTCAGAATGAGTTGAATGCCTCGCTCGCGGACAATCTATCCATTCGGATAGCCCCCTATCTTTTCGGATAGGGTTCTCTGCGGCCCTGTTAATTCCGCTGAATCCTTCGTTCTACTCCCCAGTGTCTGGGCCGCGCCTAGGTTGCTTCGTGTCAACCACTTGCAAGACGAGACGGAATCTAACGAAGTGCACTCCGGGGGGAAATGCTTTGGAACCGAACTTGCCACCACCATAGCAAAGTGAACCTCACGGTTACACGATACCTAAGCGAATCTCACGGAGGATGGATTATGAAGTCTCTCAGAATGTTCGTTCTAATACTCGCAGTTGGTGCTTGGTCCCCTTTCTTGCTGCAGGCCCACGCTCAGCAGGAAGTTGACCCTGACCATTTCGATCAGCCTGCCGCGGCCCAGGTCAATGCGAACACTCCGAAGGCACAGGCGAATCACCGTGCTACGGCCGCTAACCACCAAGCGCGCGAGCACGCGAAGACGGCAAGCAAGCGCATCGGCAGGAAGTCGAACCACCATCAGGTGCAAGCCTGACTTGTTATAGTGGGTGCTGCCGGAGTCGCCGAGATTCCCGGCCGCATCCATGACTCAGACGAAAAAGCCTGATTGGGGTAAGCGTATTGAGCGGGCGACGGATCTCGCAGGACAGCATCCAAGCGCCTCGGAAGTTCTCACATTCTATCGGCGCGTCCTGGAATTTCAGAAGGCGCTCTATGACAGCATTTCGCCGCGGGCCGGTTCGAGCCGCGATGGTTCGTTTCGCGAGCGACTCGACACTGACACCGCGATTCGACACTTGCCGGCCTTGCTCGCAGTCGTCCAGAAGAGCGGCCCCTCGAAACTGGCGCAGGACGCCGCAGAGCTCAGCAAAGGTCCCCCGGAACAACAGCGTCAGATACTCCACAATTTTCTGACAGCGACGGACGATGGCGCAGAACCAAATTCGTTTTTCGCGCGCGTTTTGTTCCAGCCGCTTGCCGAACATCTCGCCGTAGCACAAGGCACGCAGCTCGAAGGATTCTCCGGTTCGGTGTGTCCGCTGTGCAGCGCGAAGCCGCAGGTCGCCGTCCTGCGTCCCGAGGGCGACGGCGGCAAGCGTTTTCTGGTGTGTTCTCTCTGTCTGACAGAGTGGGAGTTCCGGCGGATACTGTGTCCGTCCTGCGGCGAGGAAGACTATCAGAAACTGCCGCGCTATTCGGCGGAGGATCTCGCCGCCGCGCGCGTCGAAGCGTGCGATACGTGCGAGTATTATCTGAAATCGGTGGACATGACGGTGGACGGCCACGCCATACCGCTGGTGGACGAGATCGCTACCGTCCCCCTGGACCTTTGGGCAGCCGAGCACGGATACACCAAGATCAGCCTGAATCTCATGGGTTTTTAGCCTGCATTATTCATCCGCGCCAACAATTGGACTGTCATCCCGAGCGAGGGCCAGCCCAGGAAGGCATCAAGCCTGCTTTTGGCTTGATGCGCTGGCTGGCCCGAATCGAGGGATCTGCGGTTCACGGGGCGCCAAGGCAAGCAGGAATAAACGCAGATCCTTCGACTCCGCGCCCGCCCGGCCCGCGAAACCAGCGGGTCGAAAAAGCCGGGCGGGCGCTGCGCTCAGGATGACAACACGAAAGTTCCCGCGGTCATGAATAGTTCAGCTTAACGACAGCGCAAATCCATTTGACCAGCATCGGTTCCCCGTTGTACGCTGCTTGGCGTTGTTGGGGTTCAGATGTGGGTTCCTCGTCGTAGAGTAAACGGCCGAGTCGAGATGCGGACCACATTGCGCACACTTTTTTCGCTGTTCCAACTTCGCGCTTTCCCGGCGCTTCCGTTCCATCCCTACACAAATTCACGGTTCCGAGTCTTTCGTCATGGAGGGCTGCGTTATGGATGTATCTAGACGAGCATTCTTCAAGACCGGCATTGCAGGCGCCGTCGGCATTACGGTATTCGGCTTTGACGCGCAGCCGCTGCTGGCGCAAGCGTCCAGCCTGAAAATCTCGCGCAGTACCGAAACGCGCAGCACCTGCCCGTATTGCGCGGTGAGCTGCGGCGTCATCATCCACACCATCGGCGACAAGGCGAAGAACGTCACACCGCAGGTGATCCACGTGGAAGGCGATCCCGACCACCCGATCAATCGTGGCACGCTGTGTCCCAAGGGCGCGTCGCTGCAGCAGGACATCCAGAACGAGCGGCGTCTGCTGAAGCCGCAGGTGCGTCGTCCCGGTTCCGATCACTGGGAGGACATTTCATGGGACACGGCGATCGACGAAATTGCGCGCTGGACCAAGAAGACCCGCGACGACACCTTTATTGAGACCGATGCCAATGGTCACACGGTGAACCGGTTGGAGACGGTTGCCTTTACCGGGGGCTGCACCGATACCAATGAGTTCAATTACCTGGTCGTGAAGACGATGCGGAGTTTGGGGGTCGTGTGCCTGGAAAACCAGGCCCGGGTTTGACACGGCCCCACGGTCTCAAGTTTGGGACCAACTTTCGGACGCGGGGCGATGACCAACGGCTGGATCGACATCAAAAATGCCGACATGATCTTGATCATGGGTGGCAATCCGGCGGAGAACCATCCCTGCGGTTTCAAGTGGGCGGTCGAGGCCAAGCGGAACCGCAACGCCAAGACCATCGTTGTCGATCCGCGATTTACCCGCACGGCATCGCAAGCCGATCTTTTCCTGCAGATCCGCGCCGGCACCGATATTGCCTTCCTGGGCGGGCTCATCAACTACGCCCTCGCGAACGACCGCATCGCGAAGGAATATCTGGTCAACTACACCAATGCGGCCTTCCTCATCAAGGATGGTTTCAAGCTGCCCGAAGACGGGCTGTTCTCTGGCTTCGATGACACGTCCAAGACCTACGACAAAGCCACCTGGAATTACCAGGAGGGTGGCAACGAGACCGGCAAAGCCGTGCCGGTGGCAGCAGGAGAGGAGTCGTCCGAGCCGCACGAAGCCAAGGCTGCCGTTGTGCCGGTCCCGGCTCCTGCCAAGGGGACTCCTGCCGGTACTCCGCCGCCTCCGCCGTCGCTGCCGCCGAATGTTGCCTACGACCTCTCGCTGCAACATCCGCGCTGCGTCTATCAACTGTTGAAGGAGCAATACTCCCGCTACACGCCGGAGATGGTATCCAGCATTACCGGCATTCCCCAGGACCAGCTTCTGAAGTCCTACGATCTGTTCACGTCGATTCGCAAAGACGGCGACATGAAGAAGGTCGCCACCATCATCTACGCGGTGGGCTGGACGCAGCACAGCTTCGGGACGCAGATCATCCGCACGGCGGCGATGGTGCAGTTGCTGCTGGGCAATGTTGGCCGCGCAGGCGGAGGAGTGAACGCGTTGCGCGGGCACTCGAACATACAAGGCGCGACCGACATGGCGGGTATCTTCGACATCCTGCCTGGCTATCTGAAAATGCCCGTGCCTGCAGACAAGGACTTGAATACCTACCTGGAGCGCATCACGCCCAAGCCCGCGAAGCCAAACGAATGGGAGTCGTTCAATTACTGGTCGAACACCCCGAAGTTCGCGGTGTCGTTGCTGAAAGCCCTGTACGGGAACAATGCCACCAAGGAAAACGATTTCTGCTTCCAATACTTGCCGAAACTCGACCGCAACTATTCCTGGGTCAATATCTGGAACGACATGTACAACGGCAAGGTCAAGGGGTTCTTTGCCTTTGGCATGAATGGCGTGATGATCGGCCCGGATACGCAGAAGAACATTGACGCTCTGAAAAAGGCCGACTTCCTGGTGGTGTGCGAGATCTATCCCGACGAGACCAGCAGCTTCTGGATGGCGCCGGGCACCACTGCGGAAGACATGAAGAAAATCAACACCACTGTCTACCGGCTGCCGGGAGCCGGCTTCGCCGAGAAGGACGGGACCTTCGTCAACTCCGCGCGCTGGCTGCAATGGAAGAGCGCGGCGCTTCCGCCGCCGGGAGAGTGCCGCCTGGACCAGGACATCCTGGCGCAGATCTACCTGAAGATCCGAGAGCTGTATCAGAAAGAGGGAGGCAAGTTCCCCGATCCGATCCTTAAGGCATCGTGGACGTACACGCTGCCGGCGCATCCCTCGCTGTCGGAAATTGCGAAAGAGATCAACGGCAAGGCGCTGGCTGACTTTACCGACGAGAAAACCGCAACGTCGTTCAAGGCCGGACAGCAGCTTCCAGGGTTTGCCATGTTGCACGACGACGGCACAACCATGTGCGGCAATTGGCTGTACTGCGGTTCCTGGACCGAAGCCGGCCCGATGATGCAGCGGCGCGGTACCGACGATCCTTCAGGGCTGGGAATTTACCAGAACTGGGGGTGGTCGTGGCCAGCCAACAGGCGCGTGCTGTATAACCGTGCGTCCTGCGATCTGAACGGCAAGCCCTTTGACCCGTCCCGCAGGCAGGTCTGGTGGAACGAAACCGCCCAGAAGTGGGTGGGCAATGACGTTCCCGACTTCAAGCCCGATTCCAAGCCGGAAGAGCACATGGGCCCGTTCATCATGAATCCGGAAGGCGTTGGCCGCATTTTCGTGCCGCTGGGCGCGATGGCCGACGGGCCTTTCCCCGAGTTCTACGAGCCCATCGAAAGCCCGGTTGCGAATGCGCTGCATCCCGACCAGTCCACGAATCCGGTGGTAAAGAAGTACAAGACCCCACTGGACAAATACGGGACCGTCAAGGAAGGCTACAACCTCGTCTGCACCACGTACCGGCTGACCGAGCATTATCACTACTGGACGAAGAACAATCCCATGAATGTGCAGTTAGTTCCAGTGCCGTTCGTGGAGATACCTGCCGAGCTCGCGGATGAGATGGGCATCAAGGGCGGGGACAAAGTAAAGGTGACCAGCGCGCGCAGCGATTACATCGCCAAGGCCATGGTCACCAAGCGCATTAAGGCGATGATGGTGGACGGCAAGAAGACCTACCAGATCGGGATGCCGATCCATTGGGGCTTTATGGGTATTGCTGAAGACGTGGACAGGACCGCCAAGACGCCGGCGAACCTGCTGACGCCAACCGTTATTGACCCCAATGCTTTCACCCCGGAATTCAAAGGGTTCCTGGTGAAGCTGGAGAAAGTGTAAAGGAGGGACGAGATGGGCGATCGCGGAACATTACGAATCCAGCAAATCTCGGCCCACCCTGGGCCGGTCGCCGGCGAGGGCACGCAACGGCAGGACAAGGTGTGCAAGCTTATCGACACCACCACCTGCATTGGGTGCAAGGCGTGTGAGGTGGCCTGCGTCGAGTGGAACGACATGCCGTTCCAGACCACGTACTTCGACAACACCTACCAGACGATGCCCGACACCGACTGGAACTACTGGAACCTCATCAAGTTCAATGAGGACCAGCACAACGACGGCAGTTTTGCCTGGCTGATGCGCAAGCACCAGTGCATGCACTGCGCCGATCCCGGCTGCCTGGCCGCCTGCCCGGCCGATGGCGCCATCGTGCAGTACTCGAACGGCATCGTCGATTTTCAGCAGGAGAACTGCATCGGGTGCCAGTTCTGTGTTTCGGGCTGCCCCTTCAATATCCCGAAATTCAATCCGACCACGAAGAAGGTTTACAAGTGCACGCTATGCTCTGACAGAGTGGGAGCGGGCTTGGAGCCGGCTTGCATCAAATCGTGTCCGACCGGATGCCTGCACTTCGGCACCAAGGAGGATATGAAGTACCTGGCCGAGGGCCGCGCCAAGCAATTGCGCGACGTCTCCGGCTTCAAGGACGCCGGCGTGTACGACCCGGACACCATCGGCGGCACCAGCGTCATCTATGTGCTTCACGACATCAACAAGCCCGAGAAGTATGGCAACCTGCCGGCGAAGCCGCGCATTCCGCTCAGCTTCACGGTGTGGAAGGACATCTTCAAGCCCATCGGACTGTTCGGCGCAATGCTGGGCTTCGTAGGCGTCGTGATGCATTACGTCTTCGAGGGCCCGCGGCGTACGCAGCCGACGCCTCCAGTCCAACGGATAGACCCGCCACCGCCGTCAGCGGGAAAGGAGAATTAGATGGCTACCTCGGCCGACCGTTTCGGGCATCGCCCCAATGCCATCGATCGTCTGGGACGCACGGTGGTTTACGTTGGCGAATTGTTGCGCCATCCCGTGTACACGCGCTTTCTCCATTGGATGGTCGGCATCTTCTTCTTCTTCGCGCTGCTGTCCGGCTTCGGGATTTATCTGCCGTGGATTTTCCGTTTCTTCACTCCGCTGTTTGGCGGCGGAGCCATGACCCGCTTGCTGCATCCCTGGTTCGGCCTTGGTTTCGTGTTCTTCTTTGCGTTGCAGGCTGCGAATTGGTGGAGTGTCATGACCTGGACACCCGCCGACTCGCGCTGGATGAAGCACATCAAAGAGTACGTCACCCGCAGCGACTCTGTTGAGTCCCCCGAGACCGGCTTCTTCAACGCCGGGCAGAAGGCGCAGTTCTGGGAGGTCGTGTGCGGCTGCATAGCTTACTTCATCACCGGCGTGATCATGTGGTTCCCGGAGATTTTCGGGCACATCCTGGTCTCCATCTCGTATGTGGTCCACGATATATCTGCGCTGATCATGCTGTTTGGGATTTTCTTCCACGTGTATCTCAGCACCTTCGGCGAGCCCGGCACGATTCAGGCGATGACGCGCGGCACTGTGAGTGAGGGGTGGGCGTGGACGCACCATCCTGCGTGGTACAAGGCAGTCACCGGCCGCGATCCGCAGGAGGCTTTGGAGCAGGCACAGTCGCAAATGGCAGCCCGCGAACGGGCCGCGGCATACACGTCCGCTCCAGTGGCGCCAATGGTCACCCCGGCGGGAGCAGAGCAGGAGCAGCGGTCACCCTGGAGCGCTTGGAAGCGCTGGGTGAACAAGAAGCCCGGGAACTGAAATCGTAAGCATTCTTCGGAAGTTGCAACCACTAAACAGGCCGATACTCCGCAACGACTGATCCGTCTCGGGGGATCGTGTGAAAATCTTGCTTCCAAGTAAGGCGTTACCTGCTAAGCCACAGGATAGCGGCGATGATCGCACCAGGGCGCGATCGATGCGGCAGGGATGGCGAAGCGGTCCTGCGCGCGTCCCCGCTTCCGGCCGTGCACGAATACACCGCCAGCAAGCCTCTGGTCGATCTCGGTGAAAAAGTTTAGAACTCGGTCTTGCCGAACAGGCTGGTTCTCGCAACAACCCTAAGAGTGCCCTAGTTTGCTGGGTTGACCTGGATTTTGGCCATCATGCCACCGTCTTCATGATCGAGAATGTGGCAGTGATAGACGAAGGTCCCAGCAATATTGGGATCGCGAAAATCCATGCGTAGGGTCACGCTCGGGTATGGCCCGCTGCCCGACCAGTTTGGAATGATGATTGTGTCCTGTAGATCCGGGTTCGGCGCAGGTATGCCGTTAATGGCCTCCACCAGGAAGTGCAGTTGGTGGATGTGGAAGGCATGCGCCTCCCCAGAGCGGTTCTCGATGGTCCAATCCTCCACCGCGCCGATGTTGGTCACGATGGCAGGCGGGTCGTCCATATGGAAGACCCTGGGCTTCTGGCCTTGCACAGTGATGAAGTACTGGGTCGGACCGTTGCTGCCAACAGTCTGCTCGGAAAAATAAAGCTGCCTGGTGGTAGTGGGCTGTTGTGTGGCCAGCCCGGCAAACCGCCGACGATCGGCAGGTGGCTTGACCGGGGGCGGAGCGGGATGCGGCTTTGCCTTCGGGCTGTCGCCGCCGTAGATTTGCAGGAGCTGCTGCGGTGAATTTGGATTGCCCACCGGACCGGTATCAAAGCCATTAGTAAGGAATATTCCTTGCTGCCCCGGCGGGAGACCGGGCACGATGAATTCAGCGCGTCCTGCCGGCGGCAAATCGATCTCGGTCTCGTAGATCGGCGACTGCAGAGGAACACCGTCCAGCGCGAGTACTTCGAGTTGCTGTGGAATGGTCACGAACTGAACTTGAAGGGTGAGAAATGCCTGGGTGGAGGCGTTGACAACCCGCCAGAATCCCCGCTGGCCATACTGCATATCGATATACGGCGAGATCCCGTTGGGAAAGATAGCGGGCTGAAAGTTGATCGTCAGCTGATTGGGTCCCGGCAGCCAGGAATTAGGGTTCTTGAACTGCTGCCGAATGACGAACACGCGTTCCGGCAACCCCTGCGTTCCCTGTATTGTCCCTTCGATGAAGATGGCGCCGGCAGCTCCTCCATCGACCTGCGTAGTGGTGTTGCCGTGCGCATGCGGATGATACCAATACATTCCGGGGTTATCGTTCGGAGGAACCTGGAAGCTGTACTGAAATGGAGGATCGCCGGACTGGATGAGGGTATAGATGACGTCATCCTGGTGACAGACGGGAGGGATATTCAGGCCGTGGAAATGCATGTTCGTGGAACCGCCTAAGAGCATGCCGCCGTTACAATCGTCGGTGGGCATAGCTCCCGGCTTCCTGGGGACATGCATGTGCATCTGCGTTTTCTTCGGATACTTATCGTAGGGCGCCTGGATATTGTCAGTCAGGTTGAGGACGAGCTGGTCGCCGGGATTGAGGCGTAGGGTGGGAGCTTCAACCTGCTGTCCCTGATACAGATACACATAGCAGTAGTGCATAAATCCGTCGGATCCCAACTGGTTTTGCAGGGTCAGATTGACATTCAAGACTCCGTCTTGACTAAACAAGTCTAGGGGATTGACGACAAGCGAACCCGGCTGAGGCCGTGGGGGACAGATCGGCTGTGCTGAAGCGCTCAGCAGGACAACCGCACAAATCAAGGACAACAAAACCGATTTCAACATTGAGCGCATGCTAACTCCATAAAATTTTTTCACCGGCACCTTGGCCCGTGGCGTCCTCGTTAGAACGGCCGTGGAGGAAACACTTGAATCGACAGCAGTCCTGGGCTAAAGTCATCGCCCACTGGAGACGCGGAAGACTCCGTCAGCGTGCAAGTTGTGCCGGTTGAAGTCACGTTGATAATTGCGATCGAGGAACCGAATTCCGCAGCGTACAGAACATTCCCCGTGCCCGTGGTGTCGCGGGTCGCCAGCGACCCGATATAGGACCACGGGTTGTAAAATCCGCTCAATTGTTGGGAAGCGCAACCCGGCAATACTTTGCCTGTGTTCTTGTTGAAGAAGGCTGCGGTAACGTTGCCACTCTGGCTGTTGCCGATGTAAAGAAGGCTCTCATCCGGGCTCAGCCGGATCGTAGCGGAATTGATCTCCGGTCCAACCGCGTTCGTAGAAACACCCAAGGTGTACTTGACGGTGGGTGCGAGTTTGCCCGAGGACAGGTCGGAGATTTCCACTGTAGTAGGCACCGCCGCGTCGGCGAAAATCGCGAAATGGCCATCCTGCGTGATGTCCACGCCGTCGGGGAAGAAAGCGGCGGCGAAGCCGGCCGCGTTCTGCTCGTCATTATTGGACATCGGTATGCCGTTCGCGGTGTTGAAGGACTGGATGGAACCGTCGATGTAGGTGACCACCAGCATGTTCCCATTCAGCGCCATTCCAGCGACCCACCCGCCATTCAACGGTGTCACAGTGATGTCACCGAGAAACGACAGCTGACACCCTGCCCCGATTGCGAATGTCGCGATGGTGTTGGAAAGGGTATAACCGGCATAGAGGTAGTTTTCATTCATCACCATACCTATGCCGTTGCCGGTCCCGGAATCGTTGGATGAAGCGGAGAAATTTCCCACCAAGTGCTGCGCCTGGATATTAACGGCCGCAACGTCGCCAGTGGCGGCGTCAGACGCGTACAGGCATTGGGCGGAGCTGTCAGGCAGCAAAGTCACCCGCGGTGTTCCGAAAAAACCGCCGCCTATGCCTAAGCCGAATGTGTTTACACTCTTCTGGTAAGTTAACGTAGGTGCGCCTTGGGTTCCGCCAGCCAGGTAAAAACTGACATAGCTGTGTATAGGGGAGTCGTCATTGGTCATGACATAGATTGGGGAATCGGGCTTCGATTGATCTTTGCTAGCGCCGCATAATATCAGCGGCACCGCTAGAGCCGTAACCATCATCAGGACTGTGAACCACGTCTTCATTGGCGATCCCTTAGTGAGGCGGAATGAATATGAGGCGCATCGTATACCAGAGAACAACACTTCTACAATTCAAACTCGACGCAAATGCAACAGAATCCACGGGATTGCAACAAGATCAGTTCAAAAGCAGAGCAAGGCCGGGCTCAAGCAGGCGCTCGCGGTCGCCGAGAGCACCAGGCTCAACTCGAACTGCAGCGCTATTACCTCGACAACACCCTCATGGTGGCCCCCGAGGATGGCCACATCGTGAATCTGCAAGTCCAGCCGGGCATGGTTGCGGGTATCTACCGCATCGGCGGGATTGCGGCGTTCATTGTCGACAGCGACCGGTATCTTCTGGCCAGCTACACCCAGGAAACCCTCAAGTATGTGAAGGTCGGCCAGCCTGTGGAATTTGCACTGGACCTATATCCCGGCCAGATTTTCGAGGCGAAGGTGGACAGTATCTGGTGGGCAAACGGAGAAGGACAGTATCTGCCGAGCGACGAAATTCCGAAGTTTTATCCCGCCGCACCCGATCAACCGCAAGGACTATTTGCGGTGAAGATTTACCCGAACAACCCCTCGCTAGTGGGGCTGCCGATCGGCGCTCAAGGTGCAGCGGCGATCTATACGAAGCCGGGCGCGTGGACCGCGCTTCGAAAAATCACGATCAGGATACATTCGTGGTTCAACTGGCTGTATCCCATGCCGTTCTGATATTTCCTCGCGCTGGCTGCCAGCGACGAGGTCGGAAGGAATTGAAATGATGAAAACGAACTTTGCTGGTATCGCTTTCCCTGATTCAACAGCAACCGCAGCGGTGAGAGGGAACCTATTTAAGGCAGTACTGATGCTGGTTGCGCTTCTGGTCTTGCCGGGGCTGGCCTGGTCGCAGGATGCGCAGCAGAACCTGACGCTTATCGTAAGCGGCCAGCCGGGCCAAATTCCGATTGTCCAGATGAACGGCAAGTCTTATGTGGACATCGATGCACTGGCACGTCTCACGAACAGTTCCGTCAGTATCAAGGGGAACGAGGTTATCTTGACCCCGCCAGGTTCGGCCCCGAGCACGCTGGCGGCGGACCACGAACCGTCCGCCCCTACCGCGCAGCTAAAGCTCGTCGCCGAGAGACAGCCGGTGGATCCCGAGCCTTCGGAGCCCGCCGGGCAGACAAAGCTCGTCGCCACCGGGGAAAAGCCGGCGACTCCCGAATCGGGGGAGTCCAAGACGGCGGCGCTGGGAAAAACCGCATCCGCGCAGGATACACCGATAGGTCCGGCGGGAACTTCGGTTGCCACGCAGGCAACGCCAGAGGCAGCAGTGAATGCGGACGAATTGAGAAAAGCAGCGCAGAATCCCATCGCCAGCCTCATCAGCGTGCCTATCCAGCCCACCTGGAATTTCGGCATTGGGCCGAGCGACCGCGTCCAGAATATCTGGCTAGTGTCCTGTCCTAAATAATTATTGACAATTAGATATGGTTGTGCTCTACTGCCGGCATGTTCACACCCGCTGCCGCATTAGCCGTTGATCCAAGTCAGATAGAGCGGTTAGAGTCTCTG
>Ga0181532_10000447_pt1 | contig 42875 bp, 35 predicted proteins | sample PEATcosm2014_Bin_33_FD_119768 | JGI IMG/M metagenome (GOLD analysis project Ga0181532, IMG submission 119768) | Peatland microbial communities from MTU Mesocosm Facility, Houghton, MI, USA - PEATcosm2014_Bin11_30_metaG | ecosystem: Environmental > Terrestrial > Soil > Wetlands > Peat | place... | reverse complement strand
GTGCATCGCGCCTTTACTACGTGGCTCTCGTTGACGGCGTCGTCGTCGGGTACACCGGTTGCATGCTCTTGGTGGGCGAATGCCATATCACGACCGTCGGTGTCGCTCCGAGCTGGCAACGCAAAGGAGTCGGCATGAGATTGCTGCATCGCCTCGCGAACGATGCAAGGAGAATGGGTGCCACGTCGCTTGCCTTGGAAGTCCGCGTGACGAACACCGGTGCCCAAGAGCTCTACCGGGCTTTCGGCTTCGCACCCTCTGGTATCCGCAAGAACTACTACGCAGAGGTCAACGAAGACGGCCTCGTCATGTGGGCGAGCGACATCGACTCTCCCGCTTATCAGATGCGTCTTGACGCGATCGCCATGCGCATCGCGAACAAAGGAACGCCAGGGCCCGGCGCGACGGGGGAAGAGCACCCATGACCTCATCACTCATCTTGGGTATCGAGACCTCGTGCGATGAAACTGCCGCGGCTGTCGTAGAGGAGGGGCGCGTCGTGCGCTCTTCGGTCGTGTCGAGCCAGATTGACCTTCACGCACGTTATGGGGGCGTCGTGCCAGAGCTCGCGGGGCGCGCACACCTTGAGCGCATCGTGCCCGTCATCTTGGAGTCACTCAGCGCCGCCGGGCTCGACGTCTTTCGCCTTAGGGAGTCCAACGCACTTCGCGCTATCGGCGCGACCGTCGGCCCGGGTCTCGTGGGTTCGCTCCTCGTTGGGATCTCTGCTGCGAAGTCTTGCGCTTTGGCATGGGGAGTTCCCTTCGTGGGGGTGAACCACCTCGAGGGCCACTTGTACGCAGCGCTCTTGGAGAACCCCGATCTGGAGCTTCCCGTCGTCGTACTTTTGGTATCGGGTGGCCATACGCTGAGCGTCGCGCTCAAGCGCCCCGGGCACTACACGATCCTCGGCGAGACGGTCGATGACGCGGCCGGCGAGGCCTTCGACAAGGTCGCGCGCTTCTTGGACCTCGGCTATCCAGGCGGACCGGCGATCGAGCGCATCGCTTCGGGCGCTGATCGCGAGGCGATCGTCTTCCCAAGGCCCTTGCTCGGGACGGGCCTTGATTTTTCCTTCAGCGGCTTGAAGACAGCGGTCATCCACTACGTGCGCGCGCATCCTGAAGCTGTCACCGCAGACGTCGCGGCGTCCTTCCAAGCAGCAGTCGTAGACGTGCTCGTCGGGAAGGCGATCGCCGCGGCGCGCGAGATCGGCGCGCGCGGACTGTGTCTCGCGGGGGGCGTGGCCGCAAACGGCCCGCTTCGCGAGGCTGCGACGGTCGCGTGCGAAAAAGAGGGGATCGCGCTCTACGTGCCGAGCCTCGCGATGTGTACGGACAACGCTGCGATGATCGCCGCCGCGGCGTGGTTCCTCCTAGAGCGTGACGGGCCTAGCCCGCTCAGCCTCGACGCGAAGCCGAACCTCCGTCTCGCAGAAGCCACCTGAGGGAAACGAGGCTTCCCCGTCGATCCTTCGACCGGAAAATGCCCCATCGCTTTCATGTCATGGCATGGTCAAGAGCCTCGAGGGAGAGCCCTTTGTGCTCCTGTAGAGGATCTCTCGGAAGATCACACCTCGAGGTCTAGGTGCGAAGGAGTCTTTTTCCTCTGGTCGTTTGCATCCAGAGAGCTTGTAGTTGAACCCGTGGATAAGCCAATGCGACAACTGGGCGAAGCGCGCGATGCGGAAGGACCCCGCCGATGGGCGGTGGTGTTGGTGCTCTGCGCCTCGATCCTCATCGTCAACGTCGACACGACCATCCTCAACGTGGCGCTCCCGACGCTCGTTCGGACACTGCACGCGAGCACGAGCGAGCTGCAGTGGATTGTCGACGTCTACGCGATGGTCCTTGCCGGACTGTTACTCGTCGGAGGAAGCCTGGCCGATCGTTTCGGGCGCAAGCGGTTCTTTCTCCTCGGCCTAACGATCTTTGTCGGTGGTTCGATTGGGTCGGCTTTTTCGGGTTCGGTGCACCTTCTGATCGCATGGCGCGCCGTGATGGGATGCGGGGCGGCGTTGATGATGCCCTCGTCTCTTTCGATCATCAACGATGTCTTTCGCGACCCGGTGGAACGGTCCCGCGCCATAGGCGCTTGGGCGGGCACGAGCGGTCTCGGCATCGCGATCGGCCCGATCGCCGGTGGTTTCCTGCTCGGAAGGTTCTGGTGGGGATCCATCTTCCTCGTCAACGTCCCGTTCGTGGTCGCCGGGCTCATCGGGGCGCTCATCTTCGTCCCTGACTCAAAGAACCCGTCCGCCGAACGGCCCGATCCGGGCGGTGCGGTGCTCTCGATTTGTGGCTTTGGCATGCTGCTCTGGGCGATCATCGAGGCCCCGACTGAAGGCTGGACGTCAACGCGTGTCGTCATTGTCGGACTCTTGAGCATCGCCGTCCTTGGTGCGTTCGTCTTTTGGGAGACGCGAAGTCGCCACCCGATGCTCAAACTCGAGTTCTTCAAGGATCGTCGATTCTCGATCGCCGCGGCAGGAGAGACGCTCGCTCTGTTCGGGTTGTTGGGAGCACTGTTCGTGCAGACCCAGTTCTTGCAGTTCGACCTCGGCTACTCACCATTGCAAGCGGGACTGCGCATTCTCCCGCTCGCAGGCGTGCTCGGTGTCGCTGCACCGGCGTCTCCTTTTATTGTCCGAGCAATCGGCGCGAAATTCACTGCGACGGGTGGCCTCCTCGCGATCGCAGGCGGGCTGTGGCAGGTCGCATCGATCTCGAGCATCACGACCACCTACGCAGACGTGTTGCCCGGACTGATGGTGATCGGTCTCGGGGCCGGCTTGTTGATACCGACCGCCACGAACTCGCTCGTGGGCTCAGTTCCTCAAGGCAACGCCGGAGTCGGGTCGGCCACGAACGGCGTTTCCCTCCAAGTCGGGGGAGCCCTTGGTGTCGCCGTGGTGGGCAGCGTCCTGTCGACGCGCTATCAGGATCGCATGCGCACGATGCTCTCCGGACAGCACGTACCAGTTGTCGCTTTGCACTCGATCCTCTCATCCTTCGGTGGCGCGCTGAACGTGGCGAGCGACGCCGGCGGCATGACCGGAAAGCTCCTGGCGATTGCCGCGCGCACGGCGTTCTCGAGCGGCGTCGACATCGCGCTCAGCGTCGGTGCTTTCGTCGCGTTGGCCGGCGCGCTCCTCATCGTCCTCGCCTTGCCCTCGGGGCCCCCGTTGCACGAAGCGGAGATGGCCGACTCAAAAAAGCGAAGTCTCGCCAACCGCGGCCCACGACCGGCCTAGGCGGTCCGAGCAGGCTTGGTGGGTTCTTGGACCCGAGGGCGGTCCTCTTGTGAGACCAAAGGGTTGTCGAGTGCTCGGTTTTTCCCGTCCGACCGCCCGATCGGGACTCAGAACAAGAAAGGCGTCGTGTGTGTATCCCTAAAGCCCTGGTCTCGGGCCGACGGGCCCGGTTGCCAGTTGCGCTCCGGGCCGATATCGTTGGCACTCGTAAGGTTAGAGTGCCAGCGAAGCCAATAGGGAGGCCTCAGAGATGAAGCTGCAACCACTGGACGACCGGATCGTCGTTCGCCCGAGCGAGGCCGAAGAGACGACCGCATCGGGTCTCGTCATTCCGGACACCGCAAAAGAAAAGCCGCAACAAGGAGAGGTTCTTGCCGCAGGACCCGGGCGACGAGCCGAAAACTCCGGCGAGCTCATTCCCCTCGACGTGAAGGTAGGGGACAAGGTCGTGTACTCGAAGTACGGCGGCACGGAGATCACGATCGACGGTGAGGAGCTTCTCATCCTCTCGAGCCGTGACGTGCTCGCGAAGGTCGTGGGCTGATGCCCAAGGTTCTCCGTTTCGACGAGCAGGCTCGTCGGGGCCTTGAGTCTGGCGTGAACAAACTCGCCGACGTCGTCAAGGTCACCCTCGGCCCAAAGGGACGCAACGTCGTCCTCGACAAGAAGTTCGGTGCGCCGACGATCACGAACGATGGTGTGACGATCGCGAAGGAGATCGAGCTCGAAGACAACTTCGAGAACATGGGTGCACAGCTCGTGCGCGAGGTCGCGACGAAGACGAACGACGTCGCTGGAGACGGCACGACGACAGCGACCGTGCTTGCCCAGGCGCTCGTGCGCGAGGGCCTGCGCAACGTCGCTGCTGGCGCGAATCCCATGTCGCTAAAGCACGGCATCGAATTGGGCGTTCAAGCCGCAGTCGCGTCCATTGCGAGTCAAGCTAAGGACGTCGAAGGCCGCCATGAGATCGCACAGGTCGCCTCCATTTCGGCGGCCGATGCATCAATAGGTGAAGTCTTGGCGGACGCCATCGACCGCGTCGGCAAGGATGGAACGGTCACCGTCGAAGAGTCCAACACCTTTGGGTTGGAGCTCGACTTCACCGAGGGCATGCAGTTCGACAAGGGCTACCTCTCGCCGTACTTCGTGACCGATCCCGAGCGTCAAGAAGCTGTCATCGAAGACCCCTTCGTTCTCATCGTGAACTCGAAGATCGCGGCGGTGCACGATCTGTTGCCGGTCCTCGAAAAGGTGATGCAGTCGGGTAAGCCTCTTTTGGTTATCGCTGAGGAGGTCGAGGGCGAGGCCCTGGCGACACTCGTGGTGAACAAGATCCGCGGGACGTTCCAGTCCGTCGCCGTCAAGGCGCCCGGATTTGGTGAGCGCCGCAAGGCGATGCTCGGAGACATCGCCGTATTGACCGGAGCTCAGGTGATCGACGCGGACGTCGGCCTCAAGCTCGAGACCGTCACACTCGATCTCTTGGGCAAGGCGCGCCGCGTTGTCATCACCAAAGACGACACGACGATCGTTGATGGTGCAGGAGATCCCGAACAGGTAAAGGGCCGCATCGGGCAGATCCGCCACGAGATCGAAGAGACCGATTCGGACTGGGACCGTGAAAAGCTGCAGGAGCGCCTGGCGAAGTTGGCTGGCGGAGTTGCAGTGGTGCGCGTCGGTGCGGCGACGGAGATCGAGCTCAAAGAGAAGAAGCACCGCATCGAAGACGCGCTCTCTGCGACACGCGCCGCCATCGAAGAAGGCGTCGTCGCCGGTGGTGGCACGGCCCTGTTGCGCAGCCGAGCTGCTGTGACAGACGTTGCCGAGAAGCTCATTGGCGACGAATCGACAGGCGCGCTCATTGTCGCGAAGGCGCTCGAAGAGCCGCTCAAGTGGATTGCGAACAACGCGGGAGCAGAAGGTGCGGTCATCGTGCAAAAAATTGAGCACGAGAGCGGATCGAGAGGTTGGAACGCTGTGACGGGCAAGATCGAAGATCTCGTCAAATCCGGAATCATCGATCCAGCCAAGGTCACTCGTTCCGCGTTGCAGAACGCGGCGTCGATCGCAGCTCTGTTGCTTACGACCGAAGCACTTGTCGCCGACAAGCCCAAAGAAGCCGCAGCGCCCGCGCCCGCGCACGACCACGGTGGCGGAATGTCGATGATGTAGGAACGTCTCGTTGGACCTCTGAGCAGCGACACCGGCGGCAGGGCAGCTTTCCTGCCGCCGTGTCGCGCTCGGTTAGCCTCGACGGTGGTGGCTCGAACCTTTCGCCAGAGCATCCCGCGCCCGTCAAAGACCGCTAGAGGCGCGCTCCCTCCTTGGTCGGTGGCACCAGGAGATGTGCCTGCACGTGTTGGCCTGTCGGCGCTTCGCACCATATGCGACAAGAAAAACGATGCGGTCATCACTGGAACGGTCACCTCGGCTGTGCTCGTGTTGGTCTTTGAGAAAGACGGTGAGGCCACCGTCGTGTTGACGCGCCGGTCCGCTGGACTTGCATCAGACGCCGGGAACATTTCCTTTCCCGGAGGGCGCATGGAACCCGGTGAGTCCCCCCTCGATGCGGCTTTGCGCGAGACGAGAGAAGAGATCGGACTCAATGTTTCGGTCGTCGACATCGAAGGCTCACTTCCCACGGTGAGGAGACCCTTCGCCGATCACGTCGTCGTGCCGTTCCTCGGCATCCTTGCTCTTCGACCCCCTTTCGTCCCGAACGCGTCGGAAGTCGACGAGATCCTCGAAGTGCCCCTGTCCGAACTCTTAAGAGACGGGGTCGCCTGGGAGGAGCGCTGGTCGATTCCACAGGAAGGCGAGCGAACGGTCCATTTCTTTGCCCACCCGGCGTATCTTGGCGAGAACCTCATCTGGGGGATGACCGCGATGATCCTTTGGGACCTTCTCGATCGCGCGACGCGATCGACGTGACAAGCCAAGTCCCGTGCCCTTGATACCCCCGGTGCGCATTGCTAGGAGCAGACCGATGCGATGTGATGCGCCATGACCACATCGGGGTTTCGGCGCACGTTCGTCGTCGCTTTTGTCCTTTGTTTCTTGGCCATGTCGGTCTGGAGCTTTGCGACGCCGCTCTTTGCCGGCCCGGATGAACCGACCCATATCCAAAAGGCCGTTGCCATGGTGCGCGGCCAGATCCTTGGCGAACTGCTCCCACAGGCCGGCGAAGCACCATCTGCGAGCCCGTACGCGGCCGTCACCATCCCGAAGTTCTACGCAGTCGACCGCAAGATCCAGTTGGTCTGCTTTCACGACGAGCCGACGGTGTCAGCCAAGTGTGCCGCCTCGCCGGGTTCTCTTGCCGCAAGGCATTTCCCGCCGCGCGGCGTGCGCTGTCCTTATGGCATCTACCCACCGTGTTCGAACTACGTCACGGTCATCTACAACGCGCGCTACCCGCCGCTTTACTACGCGATCGTCGGTTTGCCTAGTCTGCTCGGTTCGGGGAACTGGGCGATTTATCTCATGCGCTTGTTGTCGGGCGTGCTTTCGTCCATCTTTCTCGCTCTCGGGGTGAGCAGCGCATTGTTATGGTCGAAGAACCGTCTCGTGGCCCTCGGCATCATGATCGCCGCGACCCCGATGGTGTTCTACCTGGGTGCCGTCGTGAATCCATCCGGGCTCGAGATCGCCTCGGCGCTCGCCTTTTGGTCAGCCGGAGTCGTTCTCGTGAAGGAACACCTCGAAGACCCTCCCTTGGGACTGCTCGTCGCGCTGTTCTCCTCGGCGTGCGTGTTTGAGCTCGTGCGCGGTCTTTCACCCTTCTGGCTCGCCCTTTCTGTCCTCGCGTTGCTCGGTGTGTCCAATTACTCGGCGCTCTTGCGATTTGTCAGCAGACGGCGCGTCCGAATTGGCATGGCTGTCGCCGCGTTCTTCGGCGTGCTGGCGGTCGCGTGGATCATCGGTGAGCACGCGCTCGACGTGGCCTCCCCGATCGCGTCGAACCACGTGCCCCTCAGCGTCTCGTACCTCACGATCTTGGAGAAGTCCTTCGCGCATAACGACTACTACCTGCCCGACATGATCGGAGTCTTTGGATCCTTCGACACCTTCGCGCCGCTTTTTACCTATGTCGTTTGGTACGGGCTCATCGGTCTCATAACCATTGGCGCACTTGCCTTCGCCAAGAGGCGCGACGCGGTCGTCCTCGGTGCTGTTGTCATCGCGATCCTCTTCGTTCCCGTGTTGATTTCCTCCTCGCAAGCCCACGCCTATGGCTACACCTGGTCAGGCAGGGACACCCTTCCCTTTGCGGTTGGATTGCCGATCGTGGCGGCGTCTTTGTTGGGTGAGCACCTGCGCGGTTCTGGTCGCGGCCGGCTCGTGGGCGTCGTTGCGTTCCTCGCAGGTGCCGCGCAGTTCGCGGCCTTTTACGAAGCGCTGCGTCGCTATTCCGTCGGCACGAAGGGTCCGGACTTCGCCTTCCTCATCCACCCAAGCTGGCAGCCTCCCATCGGCGTCATTGGGGCCCTTCTTGCGGAACTAGCGATCCTCGTCGCTTCGTATGTCTTGTTCGCTCGTGCGTCGCAGCGTCGCGATGCGGCCCCGATCGACGTCGATGTGAAGGGCAATGGGCTCGTGGGAGACGGAGGGGTCGAGGTCTCCTCGACACGAGGCCACTAGGTTGAGGTCGCCGGGTAGGGACTGAGGGAGCGAGACGTTGGACATCGACATCGGCATGGGGAAGACAGCTCGGCGGGGCTACGAGCTCGACGACATCGCGATCGTGCCCTCTCGGCGCACACGGGATCGACGAGACGTCGACGTTACGTGGCAACTCGATGCATTCGGCTTGGAACTACCCGTCATGGTTGCAGCGATGGACGCCATCGTGAGTCCCATGAGCGCGATCGCACTCGGGCGCCTCGGAGGTCTCGCCGTATTGAACCTGGAGGGCCTGTGGACCCGCTACGAGGACCCGGCTCCGCTCATCGCCGAGATCGCGCGCATCGAAAAGGGTCGATTCACCGCTTGTCTCCAAGAGATCTACGCCGAGCCGGTAAAGCCAGAGCTCATCACGGCGCGTGTCGCTCAGATCGCGGCGTCGGGCGTCGTCACGTGCGGAGCGCTTTCACCACAGCGCGCTGTTGAACTTGCTCCAGCAGCGATCGCCGGCGAGCTCGACGTGCTCGCGGTGATCGGTAGCGTCGTGTCGGCAGATCGCGTCTCGAAGAGTAAGGAAACCCTTGATCTCGCGCGGCTCATTCGCGAGCTCGACATCTCCGTTGTCGTGGGCGGATGCGCCTCCTACCAAGCGGCGCTTCACCTCATGCGGACGGGAGCTGTCGGGGTGCTCGTCGGCATCGGGTCGGACGCTTCTGTCGCGACGCGAAAAGTCTTGGGCGTCGGTGCCCCACAAGCGAGCGCGATCGCAGATGCGGCGGCTGCAAGGTCTCGACACATCGAAGAGACCGGCGTCTACGTGCAGGTGATCGCAGCCGGTGGGATGAGAAGCGGTGGCGACATCGCGAAGGCGGTGGCGTGTGGTGCGGATGCCGTCATGATCGGCTCACCGCTCGCGAGCGTGCTCGACGCGCCTGGTCACGGCGTGTGTTGGGACCTTGCGGCAGCGCATCCGAGCTTGCCGAGAGGCGGGCGTGTCGACGCCTCGATAGACGCGAGTTTCGAGGAGATTCTCCTCGGTCCCTCCCATGACGCAGATGGGCGGACGAACCTCATCGGCGCGTTGCGCTCGTCGATGGCGCTTTGTGGCTATGGCAACGTACGAGAGTTCCACAAGGCTGAGGTCGTCGCATTGCGCCAATCAGACCATTCGTGAGGCACGACCCAGCATTGCCTTGAGAGAAGAGCGCCTTTTGTCTGTGGCTTTTGGGCACCATGACTAGCGCTATTGCCCGCCTGCGATCGGCTCGTTACGCGCGCGACATCGTCGGCATCGCGTTCATCGTCTTCTTCGCGCTGTTGTACCTCTCGCCGGCGCTGAAGGACGGTCTGAACTTCGGCCCGGCCGACATCGGTGCAGGTCTGTCCGTGCTGACCGCGGGTTCGATCACAACGGCGACGCACAACGTCGTGAACGGTGACATCATCACCCAAGGCGTTCCCTGGGCCACGTTGAACTGGCATCTCGTCCATGCCGGCGAGCTGCCCTTGTGGAACGACTACTCAGGAAGCGGGCTCCCGCAGTTCCTCAACTTCGAGTCCGGCGTCTTTTCTCTCCCAAGCCTCGTCAGCTACCTGTTCCCTTTGTCCTCTTCCTTCCTCGTTTCTGTGTTCACGAAGCTCGTCATCGCCGGCTGTGGGACGTATCTGTTCGTGCGCCTGCTCGGAGGGCGAACGGCGGCTTGCGTCCTTGCTGGTACGACGTTCATGTTGTCCGGTTCTTTCAGCGGATGGCTCGGCTGGGCGGTCGGGGCGCCACTCGCCTGGGCCGGGTTCCTCGCGGCCGGAGTCGTGCTCGCTTATCGATCGCGCCGGCGCGTGCGCCACATCGCGTTCTTGGGGACATGCGTCGCGTTCGCGATCTACGCGGGGTTCCCCGAGACCGACGCCCTCTTAGCAGCCGGCCTCGTCGTGCTGTTGTTGGCAAGCGCGCTCGCAACACTGCTTTCGAGAAGGACCGTCGAGGCTCGCGGCGTAGGTCGAGTGGCGCTCGGCTTGGGCACCGGGGTCCTGCTTGCGACGCCGCTATGGCTTCCAGGGTTCTCGATCATCCGGCATTCCGCGCGTTATGGGAAGAACGCGGCGAGCGGTCTTCCGCTCCACGCGGTCTTCTTGGCGTTCGCACAGGGATTTGACGGGCTTCCCGTCAAGGGAAGCGCCTATTTCGGACCCTTCGATTACTTCGAGACGAGCGCGTATGTCGGGATCATCGCCCTTTTGTTCGCCGGCCTCGCCGTATTGCGTTGGTGGAGGAGACCCGCGGTGTTCGGATGCGCCGTTGGCGCGTTGTTCTCCTTGGGTCTTGTCTATGACCTCGGTGCGAGCGCCCCGATCCAGCACCTCGTGAGCGCGCTCGGCTTCGGTGCGATCGCGCTGCAGCGGATGCTTCCTGTCCTCGCGTTCTTCATCGCGGTGCTCGCCGGACTTGGTCTGGAGAAGTTCTGCCGGGACTTCGACGATGATCACACGAGGCTCGCGCTCTTGTCCCTAAGTGGCCTCGTCCTTGTCATCTTGGGGGTCATGTGGTCGAAGGTGTCGTCCGCGGCGTACCTGCCGAGCCCGCCGGCACCGGCCAATCCGACCACGACGACCGCATCGGCGCTTCGTCAAGCGAGCCTGTACTGGCCGACCGCGGAGGCATGCGCACTTTTTCTCTTCGCAGGCGCACTGTGCTTTGCGGGGCCGATAAGGAAGATTTCCTCGAAGGTGCTCAGCTCCTATGCAACAACTGCGTGTTGTCTCTTGCAGGCACTGTTCTTATTGTTCGCGGGCGTAGGGATCAACTCCTACGCCAAGGTCGCCTACCCGGTCACTCCCGCCGTGGCGGAACTGCAGTCGATCGTCGGGTCGGGCCTTTTGGGCTTGGACGGCGCGAACGTGAGATGCACGCCAAACGGCCCACAGCCCTGCGGTGTTCGCCAGTGGACCGGGCTCGGCTTTTATCCCGAGATGAACATCGACTACGGCGTGCGAGAGCTCGCGATGCACGACCCGACGATGCCCAATGCGGTCTTTACGAGCTGGCCAGTCGCGGACGCAGACCAAACCTACGGCGGTAATCTCAACCTCTTCGCCCCGGCGATCACCTCTGTTTCCCTGGCGCGCCGCTACGGGGTCTCCTATGTGCTCGTCGCGCCCAAGCGCGCTTCTCCGCCCGGCATGAGACAAATCGCGACGATCCCGACGAAAGCCGGCGTGCTCGGGCTCTTCGCGGTACCCGGTGCTGCACAGTTCAGCTTCGACTCAAAAGAAAGCCTTGCAAGGGTCACATCCGTCTCCCACACCGGCGATGCGACGTGGCACCTTGGCTTGCACGTCGTGAGAAAAGAGCGACTCGTTCTTCGCGTGACGAACGTACCGGGGTTCCATGTGGAGGCGAATGGCAAAGCGCTTTCGACGTCGGCGAGCGACGGGGTCTTCCTGTCCGTGTTGGTCCCCGCCGGAACGACGGCGCTCGTGCTGCGGTACTGGCCGGCGCGCCTCAGTGTTTCCTTTGGCGTCGCCTTGTTGACGCTTTTCGGACTCCTCATGTACGGCCTCGCCTCCTTCGTCGTCGAGCGTTCCAAGCGCCGCGACGCAGCGGTGGGACGCACCGGAAATAGGTAGTGACGCTGGTAGCCTCGAGTGGTGGCTAACGCCTTCGACACGATCCTCGTCGTCGATTTCGGCGCGCAGTATGCCCAGCTCATCGCGAGACGCGTGCGGGAGGCGCACGTGTATTCCGAGATCGTGCCGCACACGATCACCGCGTCTGAGCTCCAAGAGCGCCATCCCGTGGGCATCATCTTTTCCGGCGGCCCAAGCTCGGTTTACGCCGCGCAGGCGCCGCTCGTCGACCCGGGCATCTATGAGCTTTCCATCCCGATCCTCGGGATCTGTTACGGAGCTCAGCTCATCGCCTTGCAACTCGGCGGCACGGTGACTCGCACCGGTTCGGGGGAATACGGACGGGCATCGCTCTCGCTCGTCGGGTCGTCGCGGCTTTTTTCAGGATGGCCGAGGAACTGTGATGTCTGGATGAGCCACGCGGACGCGATCACCAGTGCTCCGGCGGGCTTTGTTGTCACCGCCGTTGCGCCGGCATCACCGGTTGGCGCGCTCGAAGACGACGCTCGGGGGATTTTTGGCGTCCAGTTCCATCCCGAAGTGGGCCATACCGAGCACGGCCAGGAACTGTTGAAGCGCTTTGTCTTCGACGTGTGCGGAGCTCGACCGCTCTGGACGCACACCTTTGTCATCGAGGCTGCAGTGAACGACGTCCGCTCCAAAGTCGGGTCGAACCGGGTGCTGTGCGCGCTCTCCGGCGGGGTCGACTCGGCCGTTGCAGCCGCGCTCGTGCACAAGGCGATCGGTGACCAGCTCACCTGCGTGTTCGTCGACACGGGCCTCATGCGAGCAGGCGAGGCCGAGCAGGTGGAAGCGACCTTTCGCCGGCAGTTCGCGATCGACCTCATCCACGTAAAGGCGGAAGACCGCTTCTTCGCCGCACTTTCTGGCGTGATTGACCCCGAGGCGAAGCGCAAGATCATCGGTGAGCTGTTCATCAGGATCTTCGAGGAGGTTGCAAGCGAGGTCAAAACGGTATCGTTCCTCGCGCAAGGAACGCTGTATCCAGACGTCATCGAGTCGGGCACGTCCTCGGCGGCGACGATCAAGTCCCATCACAACGTCGGGGGCTTACCTGAGGACATGGACCTCGAGCTCGTCGAGCCGCTGCGGATGCTCTTCAAAGACGAGGTTCGCGCGATCGGCGAAGAGCTCGGGCTCCCCGAAGAGATCGTTTGGCGCCAACCCTTCCCGGGGCCCGGGCTCGCGGTGCGCATCATCGGCGAGGTCACGCCCGAGCGCGCGCGGATCTGTCGTCAAGCAGACGCGATCGTCCTCGAGGAAGTTCGCCGCGCCGAGCTCGATGTGCACCTTTGGCAGGCCTTCGCGGTGTTGCCTGCGATCTACTCGGTCGGGGTCATGGGCGACGAGCGCACCTATGCGTATCCGATCGTCGTGCGCGCGGTCACGAGCGAGGACGCGATGACCGCGGACTGGGCACGTCTTCCCTATGACGTGCTCGAGAGCATTTCGCGCCGGATCATCAATGAGGTCCCTGGTGTGAACCGGGTGGTCTACGACATCACCTCAAAGCCTCCTGGCACGATCGAGTGGGAGTGAACGAACCCGAATACGACTTGTTCGACGGACAGTTCAACGCTCCGCGGCGCGACGTTCCGTCGCTCCTTGAGGACCTGAACGACGCCCAGCGCGAAGCGGTGTGTCACGAGGGGGGCCCGCTCGTCGTCATTGCGGGCGCGGGATCGGGAAAGACGCGCGTCCTGACGCGAAGAGTCGCCCGTCTCATCGAAGAAGGCGTGCATCCCGGCCAAATCCTCGCGATCACCTTCACGAACAAGGCCGCAGATGAGATGCGCCGGCGCGTCAACGCACTTGTCGGCGACGTCACGCGCGGGATGTGGATTGCGACATTCCATGCGGCGTGCGTGCGGATCTTGAGGTCGAACGCGGATCGTGTCGGGTACCGCTCCGGCTTTTCCATCTATGACGACGCAGACAGCCGCCGTCTCATTGAACACGTGCTCGATGACATGGGAATCGACACGAAGCGCTTCCCTCCGCGGGCAGTCGCTGCGGCGATCAGCCAGGCGAAGTCTGAGCTCTTGGATGCGCCTTCCTATGAGGCACGCGCCTACACGGTCTATGAACAACGCATCGCCCAAGCATTCAGCGAGTACGAGCGACGCCTGAAGAGTGCGAACGCCATGGACTTCGACGACTTGTTGTCCCGTACCGTCGCGCTCTTCTCCTTGCATCCTGAGGTGCTCGTGCACTACCAGGAGCGTTTTGTGCACGTGTTGGTCGACGAGTACCAAGACACGAACCGTGCCCAGGGCGAGATCGTGACGGCGATCGGAGCAGGGCATCGAAACGTATGCGTCGTGGGCGATTCAGACCAATCCATCTACCGATTCCGCGGGGCCGAAGTGCGCAACCTCCTGGATTTCACCGCGGCGTTTCCCGACGCCCGCACGATCGTGTTGGACCAGAACTACCGGTCCACCCAGAACGTCCTCGATGCAGCGAACGCCGTCATCGGCAACAACATCATGCGCCAGGAAAAAGCCCTTTGGAGCGCGCTCGGCACCGGGGAGTCGATCAGGCGCTATCGCGCCGGTGACGAGCGCGAGGAGGCGACGTTCATCGCGCACGAGATCGCGACGCTTCACCGCGAGGAGGGCATTTCATTTTCCGAAGTCGCGGTGTTCTATCGGACGAACGCGCAGAGCCGCGCGATCGAAGCTGCGCTCACCGATCGGGGCATCGCCTATCAAGTCATCGGTGGCACGCGGTTTTACGACCGCCGGGAAGTGCGCGACATCCTTTCGTACACGCGGCTCGTCGCGAACCCAAGCGACGAAGTGTCCTTGAGACGCGTCCTCAATGTGCCAAAGCGCGGAATCGGCGCAACGAGCGTCGAGCGCCTCGCCACCTATTCTGCGACAAAGGGATGCAGCTTCCTCGACGCGCTCTCGCACGCGAGCGAGGCCGGGGTCACGGGCAAGGCGCTGCGTGGCGTCAAAGCGTTCCTCGAGATCTTGGAGGACCTAGGAACGCTTCGCGGCGACGCGCCCGATGCGGTCATCAGAGGGATCCTCTCGAAGACCGCGTATCTCGATGCCCTCGAAGAAGACATAAGAGAAGGCGGCGTGCATTCGATCGAGGCGGAAGGGCGTGTCGAAAACATCGACGAGCTGCGCAGCGTCGCATCGTATTACGAGGACCTCGAGACCTTCCTCCAAGTAAGTGCGCTCGTCGCGTCTGGCGACGAGCTCGACGAGAAAGGAGGAAAGGTCTGCCTCATGACCCTTCATGCCGCGAAGGGACTTGAGTTCGGCGTCGTGTTCTTGACAGGGCTCGAAGAGGGCATCTTCCCGCACGATCGCGCGCTTGGGGACCCAGATGACCTAGAAGAAGAGCGTCGCCTTTGCTACGTGGGAATCACGCGCGCCCGCGAGCGCTTGTACCTCACCCATACCTGGACGCGCACGCTCTTTGGCCAGACGAAAGACAGTCTCGTGAGCCGGTTCATCCGCGAGATCCCCGAATCTCTCATCGAAGACCTCTCGGGACCGGTGAGCTTCGCTCGGCCACAGCAATCCGCCACGTCCGTCGCCTCCCCAGAAGGCAAGCGACAAGGTCGTTTGACGAAGCGCACCGTTACCGTTTCTTCCACTGGTGCTGAAGAGCTGGGGCTCAAAGCGGGAGACGAGATCGTGCACGCTCGTTGGGGCGAAGGCGTCGTCGTCGAGGTGGCCGGCGAGGGCGAGCACGCATCTGCGACGATCGCCTTTCCACGACAAGGACAAAAACGCTTCCTTCTGTCAGCAACGCCGCTGAAGCGCGCGCACTAGGGATGAGGCTTTCGCGAATGTCAAATGCGGACCTCTTCGCCGAACATATGGGTAGGCGGTGTGAGCTTCTGACGAGCCTCTAAGGACCTAGGTTGCCTCAGGAGCGACGCGGCGCCTCATCCCACCGGTCCCAAAGAAGGACCCGATGAGAACGAGGGGAAACCCGAGGGCTATGCCGATCGTGAAGTGCTCGTGCAACAGCGCGATGCCGAGCACCACGGCCACTGCCGGGTTCACGTAGGTGACGACCGTGGCGCGCGCCGGCCCGACCTCAGCGATGAGCGCGAAGAAGACGACGAACGCGACCGAAGAACATACGACGATCAAGATGATGACCGATGCGATTTCCTCCGGTGAGAGGTGCTTGGGCAGATGGGTCAGCGCAACTGGGGAGTACACGAGCGCTGTGAGGACGAGCGACGCGGTCACGACGGCGAGCGAGGGAATGCTCGAAAGATACCGAGAGACGATGAGGGGTCCCGTCGCATAACCAAGCGCGACGATTCCCATTTCGCCCACCGCGATGAGGTCGGATCCGTGCACGTCGACGCCGACGATCACCGCGACGCCGGCAAATCCGACGAGAAGCCCGATGAGGCGGCGCCAATTCGGGGGGTCTCCGTGTCTCGTGACCCACGCGAGCAAAACGGCGATGAGCGGCACGGCCGCGACCAAAAGCCCAGCGAGCGAGCTCGGTATGTGCTGTTCGGCGCGGAACAACAACAGCCAGGGGACACAGATCTCACATGCGGTGTACGCGATGACCGCGCGCCAATGGGTCCGAAGCGAACCGAGCGCACCCTGGCGAATCGCAAGGGGCAAGAGCATCAAGGCCGCGGGCGCGGTCCGCAAGAACACGAGCGTTGGCGGGGAGATGTCGCGAACCGCGATGCGGATGAGGAGGTAGGGGATTCCCCAGATGAGCGACATCGCGGCAAAGAGGATCCAGCCACGTCGCGACATCGCATGGAGACTAGGACAAAAGACCATGATGACGGGATTCCTTGGAACATGGCCGAGTAAGACCTCGTCTTGGGAGAGGCATCGTCATGTGTGCCGGTACTTCCTCCTCGTCCGATGAAGCGACAGACTCCTCCCATGGGATGTGAGATTCGATCGGCTCGATTGGGCGACAACGAGCGGCTCTCGGAGCTCTTCGGCGAGCTCGGCTATGCCGCTTCGCCCGAGCAGGTCGCGGATCGGATGCACGAGCCGAACACCCAGGTCCTCGTGGCCGAACAAGATGGAGAGGTTCTCGGCGTTGTCGTCTTGCACGTGCGCCAGCCCGTGCACCGAGACGGACCGGTCATGAGGATCGACGCGCTTGTGGTAACGGGCGCGCGTCGGTCCATGGGCATCGGTGAAGCACTCGTGCGGCAGGCACTCGCCGAAGCGGATCGTTGCGGGGCGACACTCGTCGAGATCACCTCGAAGCTCCCTCGAACCGGCGCACGGCGCTTTTACGAACGCCTCGGCTTTGTCGTCGTCGGCCATCAGTTCAAGATGACGTTGGAGCGCCCGACTCCCTAGGCGAGAGCCTCATGTCATCTCGGGCCATTTCCTTGCCTTCGGGGCTACGAGAGCTTGACGACGCAATGCTCATGGACAAAAGCGCACCCAAAGCACTTCGCGAGGAGCTCCACGGCTCTCATTCAGCCTGCTCAGGGTGCTCGCGTCGCTAGGTGGTGTGCAAATCGTGCGTGCCATGAAGAAAAACCTGCTCCGGAATGGCGCGCAGTGTTACCATCTGCGGCAATTCAAAGCGACGGCCTCCACGTGTCATGAGTCGGGGGCCCGATTCCATGGGGCGCAACGCCAGATCGGCGTAGGCGGGATTGGGGGTTGGCTGGAATGTCCTATACCGATGAACAGGTCCTCGGTGATCGGGGCCTCGAGAGCGAAGGGCTGAAACGCGACGTCGGGTACTGGGGACTCCTGTGGGCGTCCGAAGGCTCGATCATCGGTTCGGGATGGCTCTTCGGTGCGCTGCTCGCAACGACCTACGCCGGTCCCGCGGCGATCATCTCTTGGATCATCGCATCGCTCATCGTCATCCTCTTGGCGCTCGTGCACGCCGAGTTGGGCGGGCTGTTTCCCGTAACCGGAGGCACGAGCCGGTTCCCGCACTACGCATTCGGCAGCCTCGCTGGGGCCACCTTCGGTTGGTTCGCCTACATCCAGGCCGCGACCGTCGCACCCATCGAAGTCCTCGCCGCAATCCAGTACATGTCAACTGCCCACTGGGCGGCTGGGTACTACAACCCGGCGAAGGGAACCTTGAACGGGTCGGGGTACGCTGCCGCCGTCATCTTGATGGTCATCTTCGTGTTCATCAACCTCATCGGGATCCGCTGGCTCGCGGACTCCAACTCCACGATCACGACCTGGAAGATCCTCGTTCCGGTCCTCGCGTTCGTCGTCTTGCTCGCGACGCACTTCCACGGTTCGAACTTCTCAGCCGACGGTGGGTTCTTCGTCCACGGCCCGGACGGCGGCGCAAAGTCCATCATGCTCGCCGTCGCGGACGGAGGGATCGTCTTTGCCTTACTCGGCTTTGAACAAGCCGTCCAGCTCGGTGGCGAGAGCTCGCATCCCCAGCGCGACTTGCCACGCGCGGTCATCGGCTCGATCCTTCTCGGTGCGTTCATCTACGTCGTCGTCCAGTTCGCCTTCGTCGGCGCGCTGAACCCCGCGACGATCGCGCACTACCACTCCTGGAACGACCTCTCGAACGACCTGGCGCTCTCGGCGTCGCCGTACTACACCGTCGCCAAGGTGGCCGGCCTCGCCTGGCTTGCTTGGATCCTGCGGGTCGACGCGGTCATCTCCCCTGGAGGCACCGGGCTCATCTACTTGACGGCAACGTCACGCCTCAGCTACGGGCTTTCGAAGAACGGCTATATCCCTGACGTCTTCGAAAAGGCTGCGAAGCGAACGAGGATCCCGGTCTTCGGGGTGCTCATCTCGACGATCATCGGCCTCGTGTTCCTCCTGCCCTTCCCGAGCTGGGGCAAGCTCGTCGGTGTCGTCACGGGAGCATCGGTGCTCATGTACGCAGGCGCACCTTTGGCCCTTGGGGCGTTGCGCAGGTCGAAGCCGCACATCGTTCGTTCCTACCATCTTCCCGGCGCGCACGTCCTCGCGCCTTTGGCCTTTGTGCTCGCGAACTTCATCGTCTATTGGGCCGGATGGCAGACCTATTCAACGCTCATGGTCGTCATGATCATCGGCTATCTGCTCATGTTGGCCTCGGGAGCCTTCAAACTGAACCCGCACAAGCCAGTGATCGACTGGGATGCAGCCCGCTGGATCTTCCCCTACCTCATCGGGATGGGTGTCATCTCCTACTTCGGTGGCTTTGGCCCGGGCGGCATCATCGGGGGCGTCTCGGTCTTCAAGAACGTCCTCGTCGGTGGCCAAGGCGGGCTCCCGCTGTGGTATGACCTCCTCGTTCTCGCGGCATTCAGCCTTGTCATCTACTACATGGCGATGGCGCACCGCCTCTCGGAGGAAAAAGTCGACCACTACGTCGAGGCCGTCTACCCGCCTCCGGTTGCCTGACTGATCTGACAGTCCCAAGAAGGGCGTCGGCCAACGGCCGGCGCCCTTCTTGCGTGTCGGGAAGCCGTCTTCAGCGACGAGCACCTCTGTGCGCGGACCTCCTTCGCGCCCGGTGGAAGACCGGGAGGAAGACGAGAAGCGCTGTTCCAAGAATCGCTGCGTCGATGCCCGACCAAAGCCGAGCAGGGAAGTAGCGGACTTCGATGCTGTGTCGACCCTTGTCGACGACGACGGATTCCATGACTCCGTCGTAGGTGGAAAGGTGAAGGCTCGCGCCGTCACTCGTGACGTTCCATCCCGGAAGCGCCGTGAGACGAAGGACGAGCGTCGCAGATCGTGTCGCGTCGACGTCGAGACTATATGAGCCGTTGCCGTGATCGACGACGGAGAGGACGCGCCCGGTGTCTTTTCCGAGAAAGGAGAACTGCGAAGCGCCCGGCACGCTGTAGAGGACCTCTCCACCAAGGGTCGCGAGGCGCTTTGTTCCCGGCGGCGGCGGCGTAGGTGGTGTCGCGATGAGATAGGAGATCCCGTAGCGGCGCGCGAGGACGGCCGAATTGACATCCGGGACGAACAGTCCGACGCCACGGGTCCCCCGAGCGGCCTCGATCGGCCACGACGTGTAGTACGCGCTCGGGATGAGCGGGTCATGGATAGCGAAGAGCCGGATGCCGTAACCGATGTTCACGTTCGGGTAAAAGCCGATATGGGCAAAAGAGCGCACGTTCGACTCGTTGCCTCCGTCGAGGCCGAGGAGCTTCGTGCCGACGAGCGCTTCAAGACGCAGTTCTGCCGAGGTCGCGGGGAAAAAGGCGTGGCTGTACGTAGGGATGCCGACACCGGCGAAAAAGAGGAAGGAAGCCTGTCCAAGAAACAGTCCTGCGAGCACGACAGAAGAAATGGCACGGCGAAACGACGCGCTGTTCGTCTTCTTGCCAAAGCCAATAAGGAAACAGAGTGCGACAAGGGAGACGACGAGGCACGTCGGCCAGATGAGTGCGTCCAAGCGCTGGTGTGATGCCTTCGCGATGAGATGTGCGCTGTAGGAGGAATAGATGAGGAAGCAAACGACACCGGCCGCGCAAGCAGATGCAACGAAGAACGAACGCCTCGTGCGCCGAGCTTCCAAGACGCGAGTCATCTCCTCAAAGCCGATTCCGGCCAAGATGGCGATGAAAAACGCCGTATAGACCCGCATGCGCTCGAAGCGGATCGTCGATAACTGACCGAGGTGATCGACGATGTTCTGGAACGGGTGATACATCGTTGGCTCGTAGGTGGCGATGAGACTTACGAAGAGCGCGACGAGGAGACCGATGACCAACAGTCGACGCTTCGATGCGAATACCGCTACGGCCAATAGGACGAGCGCAATGATTCCGACGTAGCTGACCGTCTCGTAGTAGTTCCAGCGCGTCAGCTGGAAGGTTTCGTTCGTGCCAAGAGGAAGCCCGAAGTACCCCTGTGTCAAAAGCCCCGCGAAGGCGCGCATGGGCAGTCCGACGTAGTGACCGTCGGCCTCGCGGTGCGCGACCGCGATGACCTGCAAGCCAGGAAACCAAAGAGGCGCCGCGCACAGCACGCCGATTGCTCCTCCGCCTAGCACCGAGCAGGCTCCGCCGACCGAAAGACCCTGGCGCGAGATCAGGCGCCCGAGAACAAAGACGATGACGCCCGCCGCGAGCACCATCGCGCACATGACGTTCGCCTCGGGAAACCCGCCATAAATGGAAAACGCGACGCTGAGCGCGAGGCCGACAAAGTAGCGATGCTTGTGCGGCTCGCGATAGCAAAGGAGCCCGAACGCGCAGATCCATCCCGTCCAGCACGCGACATCGGTCAGCGGCCACGTGAGCCAACCGGTGAACGCTCCCGCAAGCATGTAGCTCACGCCGGCAAAGGTGGCCGACGGAACGCGAAGGCGCAGCACTCGCGCGAAGACGTACGTTCCCGTTCCAGCTAACAAGAGTTTCGTCGCGACGACGACGAGGAAGGCGAACCGGATCGGGAACGCGTAGCTCAGAAGATCGGGCAGACTCAAGACGGCCGACTCGAAGTTCAAGAACGCGGGCATCCCAAGACCCGAGTACTCATTCCAAAGCGGAAAGCTCCCCTGGTGGATCGAGCGCCAGTCGAGGGCGTTCCACGCGATCATCTGCGACACGGCGTCGCCGTTTGCATGGCTGTGGATGACCGAATACAACCCAGCGCCGAGCGACGTGAGCGTCGTGTCGAAGTCGAACGTCCCGAAGCTCCCCCCGTCTTTGAGAGAAGGGGACAAGAACAAAAGCCCAACGGAAATGACGATCCCCATCCCAACGAGATCCGCACGCCGCCTTTTCGCTTTGGCTATGCATCTCGCGAGAAAAATCCCCATGGGTGTCGAATCACTCGAGTTCACTTGGATCCCAACTTCGGGAGTGGCCCGTTCGTCGCTCATCGAGCGCACCCGTGTGATGCGAGAAGGATGCGGTGTCTCAACGCTGGCCTGCGGGGACGCGGTGGATGTTCACGTAGATCGGCAGGGTGGTCTTCGAGGACTGGGTGTAATTCGCCCTAAACCACGACCGTAGCGCCGGTGTCCAGGGAATACGGAAGGACCTTGCCCCCGCGAAGACCGCATACGTCGCCTGAGATAGCCACCCCTTCCACGCGGCGACCAAGGAGGGGTCCTTGGGCCCGCATCCGCACGGCAGTGGCGGATCGTCCGGGGAATAAGAAAGCCACGTTCCCGTCGCGTCGACGATGACCGGGCACTTCGGGTCGGTTGGCGAGATGCGATTGGCCGAGACCAAAAGACTGTAGGCATCGGTGACTGCGCACGAACCCGCGGGGATGACCGACGCGATGGTGGGTCCCGGGTCGCCAAAGTGGTCCATGACCTCCGCGTCGAACTTCGAGGTGCTCGTGATGAGCGCGGCGACGCACACGATGCATGCGAGCACCGCGGCCGCTACCGCGCCCGAAAAGACCCTGCGCTGTGCTTCGGTGCGGTCGTCGAAGCCTCGCGCACGTAAAGCAGCTGCGCAGCGCCAAGCAACGTGTGCCAAAACGAGCGCGAGGAACACTGCAGAGAAATACGTGTAGTGGTTATAGAAGGGCGCGGCAATGAGGATCGCGGCGATCGCCGCAACGGTCGATCCAAGACAGAACCACTCAAAGGTCGAGCCTTTGTGCAAGATCGAGGGCAGAATGCTTCCAAACAGGACGATCGCCCCGACGAAAGCCGCGATGATCGCGGGAAGCGACGACGTCGTTGAGATGTGGATGCTCCGAGCGGCATCTGCGAGTCCGACGATTGCTGCAAGGCGCGTTGGAAGACTGGCACGACGAAGAGTTTGTCTACCCAGTTGAGACGTGATGACGTCGTGTATGAACCCGTGGGGAGCAGCGATGAAAAAAGGCAAGCACGGGATCACAAATCCGGCCAGCGCCGCGACGACAAAGGGGAACAGGACTTGGCGCTTGCGCGCGAACAACAAGATGGCGAGGACAAAGACGGGCAGAATGGCAAAGGATTTCACCGTTCCCGCGAGTCCAAAGAACACGCCGCCCCAAATGATGCGCTTGTTGCTCGCGAATTCGGCACCGGAAAAGACGCACGCCACCCCGATGAGACAAAGGCAAACGAGATACGGCTCGAGCTCGAGCGTGCGATCGGCGATGAACGCGGGAGGAAACACCCCGAGGACGAGCCCCGCGACCCCAGATGCGAGTATGCCGCGATGCCTCATGACGAGCGCCGCCAAGACCGCGTTTGCCCCAGCGATGATCGCCGTCACGATCCGCGCGAGGGCGATGCCCTCGCGCGATCCAAAGATGTGCCCGATGAGACCTAGGGGTGATAACAAGATGGTTATCCCGGGAGGCTGGACGAAGACGAAGTCCCGATACGGGAGCTGCCCAGACAACAGGTGCATCGTGGCACCGAAGTAGACACCGTCGTCGTACTCGGTCACGCCGTACAGGCCGTTTTGGCGCGAGAGGCAGAACAGCGCGAGCGCGAACGCAATGCAGCCTCCGGCAATGTAGACAACGATGCGTATTGCCGCGAGTTCCAAGGGTTGTCGAGAGGACCTCATCGACGCGCCACGTGGTGTCAAAGACATGCCAGCAAGGTTTCCCTTCGTCACCTCGGCAAGATCCGCGCGTGAACAGTCCGCAGGCAGCATCGTAGTTGACCAGGTCATTTGTGGAGCACTCCTCGAACGCCGGACTTTTGCGGCGTACCGGTCACCGCTGTCGAGCGCCACGGTGGATTGTGTCTGGCGAAGGAGCGTTGTCTAAGGTGCGAACTGGTCATCGCCAGCCACAGCGAGGAGGCGGCGCTCGGTGGATCTCTATGAGTACCAAGGAAAGCAGTACTTCGCACGGTACGGCATCCCGACGTCGCCGGGCGAGGTCGCAGACACCGTCGAGGAAGCAGTCGCCGTCGCAGAGCGTTACGGGTACCCAGTGACGATCAAAGCTCAGGTCCAAGTCGGCGGACGGGGGAAGGCCGGTGGCGTCAAGCTGGCATTTTCCAAAGAAGAAGCCGCTTTGCACGCGGCGAACATCTTGGGGCTCGACATTTCTGGACACATCGTGAAGAGGCTGTGGATCGAGACGTCATCAGACATCGACAAGGAGTACTACGCGAGCTTCACCCTCGATCGAAGCGCACGGCTGCACCTTTGCATGCTCTCGGCAAGAGGCGGCATCGACATCGAACAGGTCGCAAGGGAGGACCCCGGCGCGATCGCGCGCCTTCACGTCGATCCCGTCGACGGCATGTCGGAAGCTGACGCTGCCGGCCTTGTCTCCGAGGCCGGAATCGATGAGGATGCTCGCGCAGGGGTCACGGACGTGCTCATGAGGCTGTATCGCTGTTACGTCGAAGGGGACGCGGATCTCGTTGAGATCAACCCCCTCATCTTTACCCCGGACAAGAGGGTGCATGCCTTGGATGCCAAGGTAACCCTCGACGATTCAGCGCTGTTTCGCCATCCCGAGTGGGAACCGTTCAAGAATCTGGAGCTGCTCGATCACAGAGAACGCCTCGCCAAGGAAAAGGGCTTGCAGTACGTCGGTCTCGATGGGTTTGTAGGCATCATTGCCAATGGCGCGGGGCTCGCGATGAGCACTTGTGATGTTGTCGAACAAGTTGGTGGTTCCCCGGCGAACTTCCTCGACATCGGCGGAGGAGCGAACGCCGATCAGATGGCGAACGCCCTCGAGGTGATCAATACCGACGAGAAGGTGAAGTCGATCTTCATCAACATCTTCGGGGGTATCACCCGTGGGGAGGAGGTGGCAAACGGGATCGTGCAAGCGCTCGAGCGCGTTTCGATCCCCTCGCCGATCGTCATCCGGCTCGACGGAACGAACGCAGCACAAGGTCGCGCAATTCTCAAGGAACATGAATCCGGCACCCTCGTGTCGGCACCGACGATGATCGAAGCAGCGAAATTGGCCGTACAGCTCGCGGGTGGTCCACGATGAGCATCTTCGTCGACGAGAAGACCAAGGTCGTCATCCAAGGTGTCAGCCCGACGAGCCAAGGGCTGTATCACGGATTGCGCAATCGGGCGTATGGCACGAACGTCGTCGCAGGAACGAACCCGCGACGCGAAGGCGAGGTTATCGAGGACATCCCGATCTACGCGACCGTGGCCGAGGCCATAAAGGCTACGGACGCGAATACCTCATTCATCGCCGTACCACCCGTCGCCGCGCCGTCGGCGATTGCCGAGGCCGCCGAGGCCGGGATCAAGTTCATCATCTGCATAACGGAGTTCATCCCGGCCAAAGATGAGGCGCTCGTCTACAACACCTTGCGCAGAGACTTTCCCGACTGCCGATTGATCGGTCCGAACTGCCCAGGGGTAATCAGTCCGGGAAAGTGCAACATCGGCATCACCGCGGGCGACATCGCGCTCGGCGGAGGACCGGTAGGCATCGTTTCTCGCTCTGGCACGGTCTTTTATCAAGCCCTGTACGAGCTCACACAAAAGGGCATCGGTCAGACGACCGGAGTCGGTATCGGGGGCGATCCGGTGCCGGGCACGAGCTTCATAGATTGTCTGAGTGCTTTTGAAAAAGACCCACAGACCAAGGCCGTGCTCTTGATTGGCGAGATCGGTGGGGAAGAAGAAGAACGCGCCGCGATCTTTATTGCCGAAGAAGTGACGAAGCCCGTCGTTGCCTACATCGCGGGGGTGACAGCTCCCGAGGGACGCAAGATGGGCCACGCTGGGGCGATCGTTTCAGGATCTCATGGAACGGCAAAGGCAAAGATGGCAGCCCTTGCTGCCGCGGGGGTGTGCGTCGCGCTCAACCCGAGTGAAGCGGCAGATGCGATGACCGAGATCGTTCGAGGAATGTCGTGACCGACGCATCTGCGCCAAAGAGCGAGGACTTTCTGTCTGCACCGCTTCGCGTGGTTGATCCCGAGATCGCTCGGCTCATCGAAGCGGAGAAGATGCGCTCAGTATCGACGCTCAGCATGGTCGCATCAGAGAACCTCGCGCCGCGTGCGGTGCTCGAAGCACAAGGTTCGGTGCTTACGAACAAGTACGCGGATGGATACCCGGGAGCACGGGAGTACGACGGGTGTGAGTTCGTCGACGCGATCGAGGAGCTGGCGATCAAACGCGCCAAAGCGCTCTTCGGGGCGCAACACGCAAACGTCCAGGCATATTCGGGTGCAAGTGCCAACGCGTCCGTTCTCTTCGCGCTGTGCGAACCGGGAGACGTCGTACTCGGTTTTGACTTCGAACACGGAGGACATCCGACGCACTATGCCGTTGGAACCTTCGCGGGCACGTACTACCGCGGGATCAATTACCACGTACGCGCAGATGACCATCTCGTCGACATGGACGAAGTCGCCATGCTTGCGAAGCTTCATCGTCCTCGGGTCATCTTTGCCGGATGGTCGTGCTATCCGAGGTTCCTCGACTTCCAAGGCTTTCGGGACATAGCTGACGACGTCGGCGCGTACCTAGTTGTAGACATGGCGCATTTCTCCGGTCTCGTTGCGGCACGGCTTCATCCCAGTCCCGTTGGCCTCGCAGACGTGTGCACCATGACCGTCCACAAAACCCTGGGTGGTCCGAGGGGCGGAGCGATCTTGTGTCGAGGAGAGCTCGCGGAACGTATCGACGACGCGGTGTATCCGGGGACCCAGGGCTGTCCGCTCATGCATGTCGTCGCGGCAAAAGCCGTGAGCTTTGGCCTGTGCGCGACGCCGGGTTTTGTCGAACGCATGGAGCGAACCGTCCGAGGTGCCCGCATCGTCGCCAAAGCTCTTCTCGAAGCCGAGGAATCGACGAACATCGAGGTTCTTACGGGCGGGACCGATGTCCACCAGATCATCTTGGATACCAAAGGAGCCGACGTCGACGCCGTGGGAGCGCTCGAGCGTCTCCATCGCGTCTCCATCAATGCAAATGCGATGCGCATCGGTCACGATGCGCGTCCATTTCCTTTGATGTCGGGGCTGCGTCTCGGCACGGTTTCGCTCGCGACGCGGGGTTTCGACAATGACGCTTTTGTCGAACTTGGCGCAATCCTTTGCGGTGCGCTTGTCACCGATGATGACAGAAGATGTGACGGCCTTGCGGGAAGAACGGCTGTGCTCGCGTCGGAATTCCCGGGTTACGTGGGCGACTTCTGAGGAAGGCGCGCGATGCGCGCTGATAGCGTGCAGACGTGCAGATCGCCGTGCTTGCCTCGGGAACCGGGACGATTCTCGCGGCGTTGATCAATGCGAAACTTCCCATTGCCGAGGTCGTCGTCGATCGGCATTGCGGCGCGGAAAAGATCGCTGAACATGCGAACGTGCCTGTCAAATGTATCGAGCGTCGCGATTTTTCCCCAAGCTTTGACCGCGCCAACTACACCCGCAAGCTTCTTGAGTACCTTGAGGCCTCGTCGGTCGACGTGATCGTGTTGGCAGGGTTCGGTACGGTGCTCGGACCGGAGATGTCCGATCGCTTCGCGGGCCGGATCTTGAACACCCATCCGGCTCTTTTACCCGCGTACAAAGGGTGGCACGCGGTTCGAGACGCGCTCGCTGACGGGGCGAGCGTTACGGGCTGCACCGTGCATCTCGTTACCGCGGAAGTCGACGAGGGGCCGATCCTCGCCCAAGAAGCGGTTCCGGTTTTCCCCGACGACACCGAAGAGATCCTGCATGAACGGATCAAAGAGGTTGAGCGACGCCTGTATCCCGCAACCATCTGGGCGTTTTTGGACGAGGCCACGAAAAAGGGAGGAACAACGTGAGGGCACTGCTCTCGGTGTACGACAAGAGAGGGCTCGTTGCTTTCGCCACAGGGCTGAGAGAGCTCGGCTTTGAGCTCATCGCGTCGGGCGGCACATCTCGAGCGCTCAGCGAGGCCGGAATCGCTCATCGTGAAGTTGCCGAGATCACCGGTGCGCCTGAGATGCTCGGAGGTCGGGTGAAGACGCTCCACCCAAGAATCCACGGCGGAATCCTCGCGAACCGATCCCTGAAAGCACACATGGACGACCTCGCCAAAGCGGGGATCGAGCCGATTGATCTTGTCGTATGCAATCTGTACCCGTTTTCTGAAGAGCCATCCATTGAGATGATCGACGTCGGTGGTCCGACGATGGTGCGCGCCGCGGCAAAGAACCACGATCACGTTGGTGTCATCGTCGATCCAAAGGACTACGAGCCCGTGCTCGACGAGCTGAGGACCAAGGGGTCGCTCTCGGATGGGACACGCCGTCGTCTCGCGCGCGCTGCGTTCGCGCACACCGCTGCGTACGACGCGGCCATCGTCTCGTGGTTCGACGCAGGCGGCTCGTGGAACGGCGAGGTCGCGACCTTGCCCTTGACGGTCCACCTCGCACTGGAGCGCGCAAGCGAGCTCCGCTATGGAGAGAACCCCCACCAACGAGGGGCCCGATATCGCAACATCGACGGGGAGATGGGCTTTTGGGACACGACTGTCCAACATGGGGGCCGCGAGCTTTCCTACTTGAACATCTTTGACGCCGAGGCCGCGTGGCGACTCGTACACGAGCTCGCAGCTCTCAAAGGAAAAGGCGCAGCGGCGGTCATCGTCAAGCATGCGAATCCCTGTGGCGCGGCGGTTGGAAGCGATCTCGGGATTGCCTACGAACGAGCCTTTGCGAGCGATCCGTTGTCGGCATTTGGCGGGGTAGTCGCGCTTTCAGGTCCGGTCGATCTCGTGCTCGCGAAGAAAATCGTGGCGAACGCGCTCGCCGATGTGCTCATAGCGACGGCCGTTTCGCCCGAAGCGATCGAGCTCTTCGCCACCAAGCGAAAGAACATGCGAACGCTCGTCGCATCCGCGCCGGGCACCGAGAAACTTGCCATGCGGCAAGTAGCGGGCGGATTCCTCGTCCAAGAGCCCGATGTCTTCCCCGCTCCCCGGGACACCTGGCAGATCGCGACGAAGCGCGCACCAGGCGATGAGCAATGGGACGATCTCGAGCTCCCCTGGCGGGTCTGTGGCCGGACGTCTTCGAACGCCGTCGTGCTCGCGAAGGACGGACAGATCGTCGGTGTCGGCTGCGGTCAACAGAACCGAGTGGATGCAGCGCGCCTTGCCGGGGCAAAAGCCGAAGGCCGGGCGAAAGGTGGCGTTGGAGCGAGTGACGCCTTTTTTCCCTTTCGCGATGGTCTTGACGCGATGATCGACGTGGGTGTGACGACGGTGATCCAGCCCGGCGGTTCGCTTCGCGACGCCGACATCATTGCCGCGGCCGACGAGCGTGGCATTGCCATGGTGATCACCGGAGAGCGCCACTTTCGTCACTGATGCGACGTCACGATGTCGCTCGGCGGCTCCTTCGATGGCGCCTAGGGTTTAGGCAATGTCTTTTCTCCTAGGAAGCAACGCAGGTGGACCCGAGCGGCAGGTGCCCGTCGTTTCTTCGAGGACGGCGCACCCATGAGCGCGGTCGTGCTCGACGGCGAAGCACTCGCCAAGAAGATCAAGGCTGAGCTCACCGAGGAAGTTGCGCGCCTTTCCCGGAAAGGGGTGACGCCTGGTCTTGGGACGATCCTCGTCGGCGACGATGTGCCCTCCGCGAGGTACGTCGCGATGAAACACGAGGACTGCGCTTCAGTCGGGATCGCCTCGTTTCACGAGGAGCTCCCCGCTTCAATTAGTCAGAGGGAACTCGCTGACGCCATCGACCGCTTCAACGTAAACCCCGCCGTCGATGCATTCCTCGTGCAAATACCCTTGCCGGCCCCCCTCGATGAGGAACAAGCACTCCTTCGCGTCGAACCGGACAAGGACGTGGACGGTCTGCATCCGGTGAATCTCGGCCGACTCGTCATGGGAGCACGAGGGCCGGTTCCTTGCACTCCTGCTGGGATCGTGGAGCTCTTGTCCGCTTACGGCGTACCTGTCGAGGGCCGAAACGTCGTCATCATCGGCCGTGGGCTCACGATCGGTCGACCACTTGCGCTCTTGATGGCGCTGAAGCGCCCAGGATGCAACGCGGCCGTGACCGTTGTGCACACCGGAGTGGCGGACCTCGGTGCGTACCTGCGGCGCGCCGACGTCATCATTGCCGCCGCAGGCCGAGCCGGGCTCGTTCAGCCGAACATGGTGAAGCCGGGTGCGGCTGTCGTCGGTGCCGGCGTCTCTTGGGAGGGTCGCAAGCTCCTCTCGGACGTGGATGAAGGAGTGGCGGAAGTCGCCGGTTTCTTGACACCGCGCATCGGGGGCGTCGGACCCATGACGAGAGCGATGCTTTTGAAGAACGCAGTTGCCGCGGCGCGCCGCCGTGCGAAGGATGCGACCGCGTGAGCACGGTCGCGGCGCGTCCCAATCGTGCGGGGCACATCGTGTGACTTTGATCACCGACCTCCTTGCGAAGAAGCGTTGCCTTTCGGTCGAGCTTTGGCCACCACGCAGCGAACGCTCTGCAGAACGCCTCGAAGAGAGCCTCGTGAGCCTCGAGAAGCTCCGGCCCGACTTTGCCTCGATCACCTACGGCGCGGGAGGCTCGACGCGCGACCGCACACATGACCTCGTGGTGAAGCTCGAAGAAGCGGGGCACATGATCCCCATGGCACACCTCACGTGCGTCGCCCACACGAAGGACGAGCTCACCGACATCCTCGTGCGCTATGAGAAAGCTCACGTCATGAACGTTCTGGCGCTAAGGGGAGACAAACCCCTCTATGCCGACGCGCCACTGCCTGAGGGCGAGCTCCACCACGCGCTCGAGCTCGTGAAGTTGGCGAAGTCGGTTGCACCATTTTGCGTCGCGGTCGCCGCCCATCCGGAAGGGCATCCCTCAGCGACAGACCTGCCAACGGATCGCGGGCACCTTGCTGAAAAACTCGCGATCGCGGACTTTGCGATCACCCAGTTCTTCTTCCGCGTTGAGGACTACTTCTCTCTCGTGGAGGACCTTTCATCTCGCGGGATAAAAAAGCCGATCGTGCCTGGCGTCATGCCGATCACGAACGTTCGAACCTTAGAGAAGATGGCCGAACTCTCCGGCTGTGCGATTCCAGAGCCGCTCGTTACCCGAATTCGCGCCGTGGCCGATGACCCCATTGCGGTGCGAAGTGTCGGAGTTGAGGTCGCGACGGCACTGTGCGCTGAGCTCTTGGAAGGCGACATCCCGGGTCTGCACTTCTACACGATGAATCAGGTCAGCGCGACCTTCGAGGTCTGTAGGAACCTCGGCTTGGCGAGCCTTGAGAGCGCCGAGCCGGGAAAGGGACGACGCGCAGGGGAGGAAAATTAGTCAATAGTATTGACTAATTGCTCCGCGTCCTCTATCGTTTGACCATGACAAAAGAAACCCCTTGGTACGAAGACATCGCGTTCCCGGTGCTCTTGCGGGGCGCACGCAGGACTTTCAGCAGCGCCATTGGAGTGGCCTACATCGAGGCCGGGTTCGACGATATCCCGAGGAACGGAAGCTACGTCCTTGGTGCCATCGCCAACTACGGGACGCCGCTTCACGAGATCATCAAGGAGCTCGGAACGTCCAAACAGGCCGCCGGCCAGCTCGTCGACACCTTGGTCAGCCGCGGCTATTTAGAGCGCACGGAGGATCCCGAGGACCGGCGTCGCTTGACGGTCACCTTGACCGAGCGAGGACGCTTTGCAGCATCGACGCTCAAGGGAGCGATCGAAGACGTCGAGTCGCACCTCGCGGAGCATGTGAACGCCGATCACGTCATGCACGCTCGGGAAACCCTCGCCGCGCTCATCCACCTTGGTCATGATCACGACGAAGAACCGTGACGATCGACGCGAGCATTCACTCGGATTTCATCTCTTCTCGTGTCGCTACGCGTGCATCAATCGCTATGGTGAGCTTCGTGCTGGAAGACGTCGCGATCTGCGATATCTGCTCTGATTAGACGTCGTGTTTGGACCATACGACGGTGCGCATTACATGGGCTGAGCGCGGCGAATGCAGTTCGCACAAATGGGCGTGGTGGAAAGGCTCCGGGTAGGCTCTTGACCGTGGCTGAAAAAATAACGATGTCAGCAAGTGGCGTCCTTAGGGTGTCTGACGAGCCGATCATTCCTTTCATCGAAGGTGACGGGATCGGCGTCGACATCTGGCCGGCCGCAAAACATGTCTTAGATGCTGCTGCGGCGAAGTACAACAAGCGCGTCGCTTGGAAAGAGGTCCTCGCGGGTGAGAAGGCCTTCAACGCGACGGGCAGTTGGCTCCCCGAGGAGACGATCCAAGCCTTCCGGGAGTACCTCATCGGCATCAAGGGGCCGCTCACTACGCCGATTGGTGGCGGATTCCGCTCATTGAACGTTGCGCTCCGCCAGATCCTCGATCTCTACGTGTGTCTCCGTCCGGTTCGCTGGTTTGCCGGGGTGCCGTCTCCGGTCCGTCATCCGGAGAAGGTCGACATGGTGATCTTCAGGGAGAACACGGAAGATGTCTATGCGGGTCTCGAGCTCCAAGAGGGGACCGCGGAAGCCAAGCGCCTCATCGAGTTCCTCCACGACGAATTCGGCTGGGAGATCAAGCCTGACTCGGGCATCGGGATCAAGCCGATCTCGGAATCTGCGTCAAAACGCCTCATTCGCGCGGCCATACAGTATGCGAAGAGCCACGGGCGATCGAGCGTCACCCTCGTGCACAAGGGCAACATTCAAAAGTTCACCGAGGGGGCCTTTCGCGGATGGGGATATGACGTCGTACGCGAGGAGTTCGCCGACATCGCGGTCGGCTGGGACGACTGTGGCGGAAGACCGGGACAAAAGATTCTCGTCAAAGACGTGATAGCGGACATCTGCTTGCAACAGATCCTCACGCGTCCCGATGATTTCGACGTCATCGCCACGATGAACCTGAACGGCGATTACATCTCTGACGCGCTCGCCGCCCAGGTCGGAGGGATCGGCCTCGCTCCGGGAGCGAACATCAACTTCGTGACCGGACATGGCGTGTTCGAGGCGACTCACGGCACCGCGCCGCGCTATGCCGGTCAAGACAAGGTGAACCCGAGCTCGGTGCTTCTGTCGGGCGTGCTCATGTTCGAACATCTCGGTTGGATCGAAGCCGCCGCGGACATCGTCAGTGCTCTTGAGGCGACGATCGCCGATCACATCGTCACCTACGACCTCGCGCGGCTCATGGACAAAGCGACCGAGGTGCGTACGAGTGAATTCGCACAAGCAATTGTCGAGCGTCTCTAGGGGAACCCACCATGACTGAGCCGAACCTCCAAGCATCAATCCGGCGCCATCTTTGGCTGCACAATGCTCGCCTCGGCGAATATGCGCACAAAGACGTCCCGATCATCACCCGTGGTGAGGGCGCCTACGTCTTTGACGAGCACGGCAAGCGCTACTTAGACGGGCTCTCGGGGCTCTTCACCGTCCAGGTGGGCCACGGGCGGTCCGAACTCGCTGAAGCCGCGGCGAAACAGGCGAACGAGCTTGCGTACTTTCCCATCTGGGCTTACGCACATCCTCGTGCGATCGAGCTCGCGGACTGGATTGCCGAGCACACACCGGGCGATCTCAACCGTGTGTTCTTCACGACCGGAGGCTCAGAAGCCGTCGAGTCGGCGTGGAAGCTCGCGCGCCAGTACTTCAAAGTCATCGGCGAGCCGGCGCGCACGAAGGTGATAAGCCGAGAGACCGCTTATCACGGCACGACGATGGGCGCGCTCTCGATCACCGGGATACCGAGCTTTAAGACCGTGTTCGAGCCCTTGGTACCGGGCGCGATCAAGGTCCCGAACACGAACTTCTATCGCGCGCCGCTCTTTGGTGACGACGAAGAGGCCTTCGGGTGCTGGGCCGCCGATGAGATCGAGCGGGCCATCGTGCGTGAGGGACCCGAGACCGTTGCGGCAGTGTTCGTCGAACCCGTGCAAAACAGTGGGGGGTGTTACACGCCGCCCCCGGGATACTTGCAGCGTGTCCGCAAGATCTGCGATCGCCACGGGGTGCTCCTTGTTTCCGACGAAGTGATCTGTGGGTTCGGCCGGCTGGGCTATTACTTCGGGGGCGAGCGGTTCGGCTTTGTGCCCGACATGGTCACGGTGGCCAAGGGCATGACGAGCGGCTATTCCCCGCTCGGTGCGCTCATCGCCCGCGATCATCTCATCGAGCCGTTTTTGAAAGGGGAGCGCTCGTTCCTCCACGGAATCACGTTCGCAGGCCATCCTGTCTCGTGCGCGGTCGCGCTCGCGAATCTCGAGGTCTTCGCGCGAGAGGACCTTCTCGGACACGTACGTGAGAACGAGAGCCGTTTCCGTGCCGTGCTCGAGGGGCTTCTCGACCTTCCCATCGTCGGAGACGTGCGAGGCGATGGCTACTTCTTTGCCATCGAGCTCGTAAAGGACAAAGGCTCAAAGGAGCGTTTCAGCCCTAAGGAGAGTGAGCGGCTGCTACGGGACATCCTCGCCCCTGGGTTTTTTGACGCCGGTCTGATCGCCCGCACGGACAATCGTGGTGACCCCGTCGTGCAGTTCGCGCCCCCTTTGATCTGTGGCCAAGAGGAATTTGACTTCATGGGGTCCGTGACGCGTGCGCTGCTCAAGGACGCGCTCGAAAAGCTCTGAGCACGCCGAGCAGGCTCGATCGGCACCTGACGACGACACGTGCTGACGCTCCTCCTTCTGCACGGGTAGTCTCTGCGGCTGTGCCATCGCCCATCGAACACTTAAGGAAAGCACCAATCCACGTCACCGTCACAGGTGCAGCAGGCCAGATCGGCTACTCGCTGTTGTTCCGCATCGCCTCGGGTGAGCTCTGTGGCCCGGATCAGCCCGTCGTGCTTCATCTGCTGGAAATCGAACCGGCGATGCACGCGCTCGAAGGCGTCGTGATGGAGCTCGAAGACTGCGCTTTCCCGCTCATTGCGAGGTTGGAACCAACCTCTCGGCTCGAGTCAGCTTTCGTGGACGCCTCGCTCGTGTTCCTCGTCGGTTCTATCCCGCGCAAAGCGGGAATGGAAAGAAGTGACCTGCTCAGTATCAACGGCGGGATCTTCAAGCCCCAAGGTCGGGCGATCTCCGAACATGCAGCCTCGAACGTTCGGATCCTCGTCGTCGGCAACCCGTGCAACACGAACTGTCTCATCGCGCGCTCCAATGCTCCTGACATTCCAGATGACCGATGGTTTGCCATGACACGTCTCGACGAGAATCGCGCGAAGTTCCAACTCGCGCGCAAAGCAGGAGTGTCGGTTGGCGAGGTATCGAACGTTGCGATATGGGGAAACCATTCTTCCACCCAGTTCCCGGATTTTGAGAACGCGCTCATTGCACATGAACCCGTGCCCGGTGTCATTACAGATAGAGGGTGGCTCGAGAACAGCTTCATCGAGACCGTGCAAAAAAGAGGCGCCACAGTGATCGAAGCCCGGGGCGCGTCTTCCGCAGCGTCCGCGGCCAATGCAGCGATCGACTCCATGCGCAGCATCTTGGAGCCGACGAATGCGAGTGACTGGTGCTCGCTCGGGGTGTGTTCGCACGGCGAGTACGGCATCGCCGAAGGACTGCAGTTCGGCTTTCCTGTCCGCTCCGACGCAGAGTCCGTCTCGATCGTCGAGGGTCTTTCACACAGCGCATTCGCCGTGGAAAAGATCCGCCTGTCTGAAAGAGAGCTCCTCACCGAAAAAGCAGAGGTTGCCGCGCTCCTTTGACCACGCGGGGCGTGCCCGCTTCGAGCCTGCGGTTCTTAGAACTCCGTGTCGACCGACATGTTCTTCAAGCTCTCACCGAGCGCGATGAGCTCACCTTGAGCACGAAGGAGCACATTTGCGTCACCGCGCACTTTGATCTTGCCGAGAGCGAGAAGATCTCCCGCTGGGGTTCCTGATGCTATTTGCGCGGCGGTCGCGTAATCCTCGACGAAGATGACGGTTGCGTCTTCGAGCGACCCGACGAGCACGGCTGGTGGGACGCCTCCTCCAAAGCTCACCGCGTAGCTCACCGTGCCAGACGGTGCGTTCGTGACGATATGGCCAATGGCGAGGTGCTCTTCGAAGGCTGTTTCATCGCATGCTTGCTTGAGGGATGCATCGAGCAGCTCGAACCACTCGGGTGACAAGAACTTCGACATCACGCACCCATCGCCTCAGCGAGTCGATATGTCGGGTGGGCCAGTCTTGGCCGGTGCGATGTGTGGTTGTGACGTAAGAGCGAACGCCGCGGCGACGCTCGCCGGCGTCGGATCAGGTCGCCTCAGGATCTTTCGTCCCAACCAGGCGATGGGATCGTATCTCGCGTCGACGATGCGCTCTTTGAGAGGGATGATCGCGTTGTCCGTGATGTGTATGGATTCTGGACAGACCTCGGTGCAGCATTTCGTGATGTTGCACAGGCCAATGCCGAGTTCTCTTGAGATGAGCTCGCGCCGGTCGATGATGTCAAGCGGGTGCATCTCGAGCTCGGCGAGGCGCACGAAATAGCGAGGGCCTGCGTAGTTCGTCCGGTTCTCCTCGTGATCGCGGATGACGTGGCAGACGTTCTGGCACAAGAAGCATTCGATGCACTTGTGGAACTCCTGAACCCTGTCGATGTCGATCTGCGCCATGCGGTAGGTGCCATCTGCTTGCGGAGGGCCTGGCTTGAAGGTCGGGATTCGCCGAGCGACTTCGAAGTTGTAGGAGACATCTGTGACGAGGTCCCTCAAGATGGGGAAGCCCCGCATGGGCGAGACCGTGATCGGCTCGTTAGTCGGCAAGGTGGACATGCGCGTCATGCACATGAGGCGCGGTTTGCCGTTCACCTCGGCGCTGCACGATCCGCACTTTCCCGCCTTGCAGTTCCACCGCACCGCGAGGTCCGGCGCTTGCTCGGCCTGGATGCGGTGCACGACATCGAGCACGACTTCTCCCTCTTGGGCAGGAACGGTGTAGTCGACGAGCTCGCCGCCGCGCGCGTCGCCTCGCCACAGCGACAGCGTGACGGACTCTTCCGGCGTCTGCGTTGTGGGCGTCGTTCTTGTGTCGTCAACGGTCATTTGTGTGGCTCCTCGAAGAGCACCTTTAAGTCATCGGGCATCTCGGGGAGTGGTTCGTGGACGACTGTCACCGCGCCGTCGTGCATGCGCGTCACCATGTTCACCGTCGCAAAGTACTTTGGATCGGGATCTGGGTAGTCGCTCCTCGTGTGTCCACCGCGCGACTCCCTGCGCTCAAGTGCGCCAAGGGTTGTGCAGTATGCAACAGAGAGCATCGCCTTTAGGTCCAACGCGAGGTGCCAACCCGGGTTGAACTGGCGGTGTCCTTCGACACCGATCTTTCCTGCCCGCTCGGAGAGGCCGTCTAGTTGTTGCAGCGCTTCGATGAGCTCGGACTCGGTGCGGATGATCCCGACGAGGTCTTGCATGGTGTCTTGGAGCGCGTGGTGGATGCCATAGGCGTTCTCGTTCGGGTCGTGCTCGAAAAATGAAAGGGCTTGTCCCGAGTGCTCCTCGATTTGGTCTGGATCGAGGACCACCTCACCTGGTCTTCCGAGCGCGTGCTCGGCTGCGTGCCAGCCCGCGCGTCGACCGAAAACGAGGAGGTCCGAGAGCGAGTTGCCACCGAGGCGATTTGCTCCGTGCATGCCCCCGGCCACTTCGCCAGCGGCAAAGAGACCGGGGATCGTGGTCGCCGTGGTGTCCGCCTCGACGCGCACTCCGCCCATGATGTAGTGACATGTCGGTCCGATCTCCATGGGGTCGGTCGTGATGTCGACGTCCGCGAGCTCTTTGAACTGGTGATACATCGAGGGCAGGCGACGCCTGATGTCATCGGCCGAGCGTCGTGAGGCGATGTCTAAGAAGATGCCGCCGTGGGGGCTCCCGCGGTTGGCCTTGATCTCGGAGTTGATCGCGCGGGCGACCTCGTCGCGGGGCAAGAGCTCAGGAGGTCGGCGGAAGTCCCGCTTGTTGTCGTACCACTGATCGGCTTCCTCGATGCTGTCTGCGGTCTCTGAAGCGTAAAACGGCGGGATGTAGCGGAACATGAAGCGCTCGCCGTCGCGGTTCTTGAGCACGCCGCCATCGCCACGCACGCCCTCGGTAACGAGAAGTCCACGCGCGGACGGTGGCCATATCATCCCGGTGGGGTGGAACTGGACGCACTCCATGTCGATGAGATCTGCACCGGCCCAAAGCGCAAGAGCATGCCCGTCGGCAGTCGACTCCCAAGAGTTCGAGGTGAATTTCCAGATCTTGCCGACACCACCTGACGCGAGCACGACGGACTTCGCCCCAAAGACGACGAAGGTGCCCGATTCGCGCCAAATTCCGAGGGCTCCGTTGATCGCGCCGTCGGCGCCTTTTAGGAGGCGAATGATCTTGCACTCCATGAAGACCTCCACACCGTTCGCGACGGCGCGGTGCTGCAGTGTGCGGATCATTTCCAGACCGGTGCGGTCACCGACGTGGGCAAGGCGCGCGTAGCGATGTCCGCCGAAGTCTCGTTGCAAGATGCGTCCATCGGGTGTGCGGTCAAAGAGCGCGCCCCATGCCTCGAGCTCGAGGACGCGGTCGGGAGCTTCTTGCGCGTGCAGCTGTGCCATGCGCCAGTTGTTGAGCATCTTGCCGCCGCGCATGGTGTCTCGAAAGTGGACCTGCCAGCTGTCCTCGGGCCAAACATTGCCAAGGGCGGCAGCGACTCCGCCTTCGGCCATGACGGTATGAGCCTTGCCGAGGAGGGACTTGCACACGATTGCGGTGCGCGCACCACGCTCTGTTGCTTCGATCGCGGCGCGAAGGCCCGCGCCTCCCGCGCCAATGATGAGCACATCAAAGGTGTGTGTCTCGAACTCGGGCATCAAAAAATCCTCGGGTCTTGGATGGTCCCTGTTGCCACGAGCCATACGTAAAAGTCCGTAAACACGATGGAGAAAAGTGACAACCACGCATAGAGCTGGTGATGCTCATTCAGCCTGGAGAAGAAGTTCTTCCACAGAAAATGCCTTACTGGCGCGTTGGAAAACTTCTTCAAGCCGCCGCCACAAAGATGGCGACAGGCGTGGCATGAGAGGGTGTAGGCCCAGATGAAGACGGCGTTCACGACGAAAAGGAGTGTCCCGATTCCGACCCCGATTCCGTTCCCAAAGCGAAACGCTGTGATCGCGTCCCAGGTCAGGATCCCCGCGAAGATCACCGCGAAGTACCAGGTGTAGCGGTGGATATTCATGAAGATGAGCGGGAAGCGGGTCTCACCGGTGTATCGCGACCGCACCCCGCCTTCCTTTGTCGATCCAACGTCGGCAACGGCACAAGCTGGCGGTGACAGCCAGAGCGAACGGTAACCGGCCTTTCGGTAGTAATAACACGTCGTGCGAAATGCCCCGGGGAACACGAGGATCAAGATCGCCGGTGAGATCCTCCACCACGACCCGAAGACCGGTCCCCACACGTAGCCGACTGTCGTGCACGAGTGCGTGAGGCACGGCGAATAGAACGGGGAGAGGTAGTCGCGGCCTACGGCCCCGGCGTAGAAGGCGCCGTTGCGTAACGCGGCCCATGTCGCATAGGCGATGAATCCCAAAAGACCAAGGGCGGTGAGCGTTGGTTGGATACGCCAGTGATCCCGGCGCAGAATGACCCTTCGGGGGGGTCCGCCGCGCACACCGCTTATGTGCACGGGCGCGCGCTGCGGCGCGCCTTGTGCCTCATCGACGACGGTCACGAGCAGTCCTTTACGAAGGGCCGTTGCAACCCGCTCGTCGCGAAGTGTTGGCGCGACAGCACCAGAGCTCTTCGGTTTTGCACCTCGACGAACATAGTTCGATCACGAAGGTCTAGGGAGCGATCCTCCGTTATGGCCACGGCGCGTCTTTCTCAAGCTTTCGGTCCTTGGCGAAGACATCCATCGAGGAATTTGCCGAGGTCGCTCGCGTCGAGGGGCTCGCATCGTGCTCGGCGCGACCGGGCCTGGCGGAGCGCCGGGCAAGCGTCATCTCTCGAAGGAAAGGGGGAAGCAGACCCGAATCGGGCGTTTTATCCGTCGCCTCGGACGTGAAGGGGACGTCCCGGTCGTCGATCTCGGGGAACATCGCTCCAGCTCACCGGCCTGTCTTCGGGCGGCGCGTGGGTTTTTGCAGGACTTTTCGAGATTTCCCCTTGCACGGTGGCCGTTCTGCGGCCATTATGACTACATCGATGTAATTTCACCGTTGCCACTCAATAGGTGGTGCTCGACGCGACAGGGGGCTAGCCGTGAACTTCGAGGCACTTATTGACGAAGAAGGCCCGGCATGGAAATCCCAGGCGAACTGCATGGGTGTCGACCCCGAGCTCTTCTTCCCGGAACGAGGGTCTTCGACCCGTGAGGCGAAGGAAGTCTGTCGCGGGTGTGTCGTGCGCGGAGACTGCCTCGAGTTCGCGATCGCGAACGGCGAGAAGTTCGGCATCTGGGGGGGCATGAGCGAGCGGGAACGCCGCCGGGTCCGTCGGGCACGTCTGTTGCAGAGCAGGGGAGTCGTCGCCTCCTAGGGCAGCACCGGGGCCATGAGCTCCGGGCGGTTCCCGAGCTACGAGACATCTCACACGTCGTTTCCGTTGTACGCGGGTGGTCCTTGGCCTTCGTCCTCTCTGATATCTGGGCGGGACCCGGGCAAAAGCCCATGTCGAGGGAGAGCGCGCGAGGTTCAGCGTGCAATCCTTGATTCGAGCGTCATGTCCGAAGCAAGACCGAGTTCGAGCCAACGCGAAGCGGGGATCATGTCGAGGAGGTGCTCGGGGAGGAGCCCGACGAGCTCGCCTCGTTCGATTGAAGCGCGCGCAGCGACCGCGTCGAAGGCTTGTGCTGGGCCGATGGTCCACGGATCGACGAGGTTGCAGGAAATCTGCGTAGCCCCGCCCATGGAAAACGCGAGACAGCGCAGCGTATTCGAGCGCAGTGCGCGGGCAATGTTGCGAGCCTCCTCGAGGCTCGTGGACTCAAGCCACAGGTTGTACGCGACGAGGACCGAACGAGCACCAACGCAACACGCCCCCGCACGCGGGTGTGGGTGTAGGGGGCCGACATCGGGGGAAAGCCCGCGAAAAGCGTGGTGGCGGATATCGGGGAGCGAGCGCTCGGGGCCGTAGAAGAAACACGGCACGCCGCACTCATCTGCCGCAAAGTGAGCGAATTCCTCGCGCGCGAGAAGGGCCTCTTCAAGGTCGACGCTGCCACGGTGTTCGTAGCTCGACATCGGCACGAAGGGAACGACGTCGACAGCGCCGAGTCGGGGATGGACCCCAACATGGCGCGAGGAGTCGATGAGCGCCCACGCAGCACGCGCGACGCGTGTCGAAGCGTCTAAGACGTCCGGGCCACCGAGACTGAAGACGCTGCGGTTGTGCCACGGATCGCTGTGTACATCGAGAAGGGACGCCCCGGCGCTCTTTGCAATCTCGTCGATCGCCTCGGCCCGAGAACCCTCGCTTATGTTGACGATGCACGTGAGCATGTCGCTCAGCTTCGACGTTGCGCGCGCGATGGGTCGAGCGCGCAGAGCGGGCTAGTGGGCCTGACGCGAGGTGAGGTGGCGTCGTTCGCGGGCGATCCTGCGCCGCTCGCGTTCAGATGTCCCGCCCCATACGCCATGGTCGATGTGGTTGAGCATCGCGTACTCAAGACAGGGTGCTTTCACCGGACAGTCGGCGCAGATGCGGCGCGCGATCTCAACGCCAACGCCGTCATTGGGGAAAAACGTCTCCGGTGGAAGGTCCCGGCATTTCCCACGTGCCATCCATACCAGATCCATTGGCTTGCCCGTTCCCATAAATCTCGCCTTTTTTGGAGTAGGTCTCGCAGGTCTCCGCCAATGGAGAAGACTAGCGAACCAACCATTTCTTCAAGCACCTTGAGTTGTGCACGCAACGCTACAAGCGTTTGCTGGGGATCTCCTGAGGGTTCAACAAACTCTGTATGACCTTTGGATACCTTCGCCGACAAAAGTCGCGGGCAGAGGAGTCATTAAGCTGACCTGAACCGAACTCAACGAAAGAGTGCCAATGAGTGCCACAATTGCCGGGGACCAAGCGCCGCCGGAGCCACCGAGAGGCCACGTGCGAATCGTGTACTTGGGTCCCGTTGCTCCGCACTGGGAGGTCGAGTCCCAATTCGGTGACCGATCGGTAATCGAAGCTTTTCGCGAGCGGGCGCTCGCGCGGCTCGTCTTGTTGCCTCCGCACGATCCACAGTTCCGGCGCAATCGCGAACGCGTCGTTCGAGACGCCGAGCGAGAGAACCTCCTGCTCGAATGGGACCTCGGCGTACCCGAGATCGAGGCAGCGCTCGAGAATTGATGCAGTGCGCTCCTAGGCGGGATCAAGTGGGAGCAGATTGACCCGTTCGATCCAAAGGCCCGGTGCATCGACTTCAGCCGGTGTCGGCAGATTCGCCTCGACGACCCAGAGCTTCGCGAGCTCGCTCTCGCCTCCGCGCTCTAAGACGCCGAGGACAAAGGCCTCACCACGATCGAGGCCTTCTTGATCCAAGGACAGCCCGAAGAGCGCTTCGGCACTGCGCGCTTCATCGCCACGCTCTATGCGATGTCTGCGCATGGCCTCGCGCACCCGACTCGACGCTCCACTTAGCCGGGGAGAGACGCTTCCCGCCACCCAGTCCGCATAACCGTCCAATGCCGCAGATAGGGCCGCAAGCTCCGCGCGAACGCGGATGTTCTCATCGGTCTCCGTGAGCTCGCGAAGCGCCGAAGGGTTGCCGAGAAGGCCGGCGAGACCCGCGACATCGCTCATATCAGACTGGCCGGCTCGGCCGAACATCTCCTCGAGTGCCGAGGGGTCAGGGCGAATGGTCTGCGCATGGGCGACGAGCAGCGACGACAGGCGCGCTGCGACGTGGGGTCGGGAAAGGATGGCATTGATCGCGACGTCGCGCGCGATCGACCAGATCGCGATGTCGTCAAAGGACAAGCTCCAGTCTTCGGCGAAGCTACGGATGTTCGCAGGAACGACGGCGATCTCGTCGCTCGTCGTGCGGGGCAAGGGGAGCTCGTACTGACCGAGGCACCGTTGCGCGAGGTGTCCGATCGCCGAACCCACCTGGATAGCGATCATGCTCGGTGTGACAGCGGTCGCCCATTGTGCGAAAAAGGCGTGGAACTTCTCCTCGTCGTCTTCGTCTTCGGAGAGATCTGTGCTTGGCGCAACGCTGTCTTGAGCGGGTCTTGCCGGAGCGATCGCGCTGGCGATGTCTTGGATGAGGGGACGCCAGGACTGAAGGCTTCGTCTCGCCCAGTCTGCTCGACTCGTTGCCAACACCGATAGATGCTTGCCCGATGTATTTAGCGTCATCCCCGTGACGTCGGCGACGTGGAGCTCAGCGAGGGAGACGAGCTGTTCGAGTTCCATGCGCTCGGCTGGCTCGACGTTCGCCTCCGAGGTGGCGTCGGCAGCGACCGACTGGGCGAATTGGACTGCGAGGTCCCATTGAATCGCCGCGTCGGTCCGCATCATCTTAAGGAGGTCACCAAAGACACCCGGGAAGAACCCACCGCCACCACTCGAGCTGTCAGGGCTCATGACAGGCAATCTACCGTCATC
>Ga0181532_10000445_pt1 | contig 42904 bp, 30 predicted proteins | sample PEATcosm2014_Bin_33_FD_119768 | JGI IMG/M metagenome (GOLD analysis project Ga0181532, IMG submission 119768) | Peatland microbial communities from MTU Mesocosm Facility, Houghton, MI, USA - PEATcosm2014_Bin11_30_metaG | ecosystem: Environmental > Terrestrial > Soil > Wetlands > Peat | place... | reverse complement strand
TGACGCAAAAGGAGCGATGGAAGTTGATTCTCAGCGCCGCGTTCCGTTACTTCCTTGGTGGCAAGGTCATTGGAAGCACTGGTCGGCTCGCCGATGCCACCGGCTAACTGCCGTTTTTAGGGTGAACGACAATCGGCCGATAGCCGATCAAGTCGTCCGGCTTGCTTTTGATTTTGCCCGAGCGGAAGCCGAGTCCATAGCCGGCCAGAGCACTGCGGGCCAGCCCCAGAATCAGAGCGCTAGTCCGTCACAGTATCAAGCGCTCATTCAGATGGAAGCCAAAGTCGACAAACAAACCCAGCAAACTCAGGCGGAGGTAGAGTCGTTTCGGCAGAAACTGGTAACTGCAACCGGCAGGAAGCGCCAGGAGCTTCAGTCCCACGTGGCAGAGGCGCAGAGTGAACTCGAACTCGCCGAAGCGCGCAGGGAGGCGATGCACAGCATGGCCGAGTTCGAGAGCGGAACCAGTAGCAACGGGCTCGGGTTGACCGGGCTGCGAGCACAAATACAAGCACTGGCGGATTCCCTTCCCACGGTCTTGACTGTTCCAGCTAACAGCGGCGAAGCCACCCTGTCTTCATCCTCGAAGGAGCAGACCAACCCGGCTCTCATCGCTGCCGTGAACCAGCCGGCGCCCTCCGGCATCTGGGGCTTAACAGCAGACCTACTTGCGTTGTCCCAAAAAATCCGTACCGTTGACACTGCGATTCAGCAGACAAATGCTCTTGAGAAAAATACGACCGAAATCCGGGCTCCATTGCTAGGGCGTCTCAGAGAGTTGTCCAACCGGGGCGACGAACTGGCCAAAGCGGCAGACTCGGCGAATCAGTCTGAACTCGTACAGCAGGGCCAGCAATTCGGCAAGCTCGCGGCGCAGTTCAAGCAGATTTCGGCAGCTGCGCTTCCTTTGAGCAAACAAACGATATTGCTGCAGCTTTTTCAGAGGAACCTGACAAACTGGGAGGGTGCCATTCGGAGCCGCCGCACGGCGGAGCTGAAAGGCCTGCTCGTTCGCCTGACATTCCTCGGCCTCATTCTTGCGATAGTATTCGTAGCGGCCGAGTTGTGGCGACGCACCGTGTATCGCTATGTCCGTGATCCGCGTCGCAGATATCAATCTCTATTGCTGCGAAAATTTGTCCTATGGTTCTTGGTCGCAGTGATCATCGCCTTCGCGTTTGTCAGCAGACTCGGCTCCGTGGTGACGTTCGCCGGCCTGATTACTGCGGGAATCGTGGTCGCGCTCCAGAGTGTCATTCTGTCGATGGTCGGATACTTTCTTTTGATTGGGAAATTCGGCATCAGGGTCGGTGATCGCGTACAGATCGGTGGCGTGACCGGCGAGGTGGTTGATGTAGGACTCGTACGGCTGCACCTGATGGAACTTAGCGGCAGCGACTACACTCCGACTGGTCGTGTGGTCGCGTTCGCAAATACCATCGTGTTTCAGCCCACGGCAGGTCTATTCAAACAGATCCCAGGTACAAACTTTCTCTGGCACGAAATTACCCTCAGACTATCTCCCGATACCGGCTACGACTCTCTTAAGGAGCGGCTGCTTGGAGTTGTCGAAGCTATTCTGTCGGATTACCGTGAAGAAATGGACCGGCAAAACCGCGCAATCGAGAGGTCTCTAATCTCAATTTCCGCACACCGGTTCCGGCCTAAAGCCCAAGTACGCTTCGCTTCGTCGGCCCTTGAGGTCATCATCCGTTTCCCGGTTGATCTGCGACAGGCAGCCGAGATCGATGAGCGGGTAACGCGTGAATTACTAAGGGAACTAGACCGTGAGCCGAAACTGAAACTGGCGACTTCCGCCGGTCCCGGCATGATGCTCAGAACAGATTCTGCTTCTGACGCCATGGCCGCCTGACAGGCTTCTGAAGGTTCTGCGTGGGGAAAGAAACTAACCAATGCGGCCGCTTGAGTCTATGAATGCTGGGCGACTCACGCAGCGGGAGTAAGGTCTGGGAGGCGCTGGATCGGGAAATCGGCAAACCCTGGGAGAACCGCGGCCAAATAGATAACGCTCTGACATCCGGCTCGCTTTTTCTTCTGGTAGCTGAGATCCGGCGTTTGCTGATCGGTTCCCACGCCGTAGCCGACGATATGACAATTTGGAAGCTCAGACAACGGCGCCATTTGCAGCTGTTTTGCCGTTCCCCTAAGGGCATGTTATCCTTACCACCGTAACAACAAACGATTAGAGAGTAGGAGCGCAACCGAATCAGTGTTAGCACGAGAGAAAAAAGCCGCCCTGATTGACCAGCACCGCACTCACGCTACCGACACCGGCTCGCCGGAGGTCCAGATCGCGATCCTGAGCACGCGGATTGGTGAATTGACGGAGCATTTCAAGACGCATAAGAAGGACCATGCCTCCCGGCGCGGTCTTCTCATGATGGTGAGCAAGCGTCGCAGCCTGCTCGACTACCTCAGAAAGTCTGATACCGAACGCTACAAAGCCGTCATTCAGAAACTTGGCATTCGCAAGTAAGCCGATTGCCAGCCACTGAACAACCACGCTTCGAGCGTAACGCCACTCTGAGACCCGCGCCTGCCGCGGCGGGCCGGTCACGGAAAGGCATTTCGGGCAGCACGGGCCCTTGGGGCGCGGAGTTCGCCCAAGCTTATGTGTCCAGCTTCTCTCGGTCGACAGCTATCCCACTCCATCTCCCATCGTCGCACTGAGAGTCTGGCACCGCGGGCCTGAAGGCCTGCTGCACCAGTGGCGAAACAGAGATCATTTCGGTGGTGTTCGGAAACGGAAGGAATTTAAGAAATGAACGAAGAGATGACTACTACATTGCACGGCGTCAACAAACTTGAAATTAGTGTCGAGTTGCACGGCGGCAAATCCATTCATTTTGAAACCGGAAAACTAGCGAAGCAGGCGCATGGCTCCTGTATTGTGCGCATCGGCGACAACGTGGTTCTCGCCACCGCCTGCGCCAACCCTGACCCGCGGGAGGGCATCGACTTTTTCCCGCTCACGGTTGATTACCGTGAGTACACGTATGCCGCCGGACGAATTCCCGGCGGATTTATCAAACGCGAAGGGCGGCCGAGCGAGCGCGAAATTCTAACCAGCCGCCAGATCGACCGGCCAATCCGGCCGCTGTTCCCCGAGGGCTTCCGCTGCGAGACGCAGGTAATCGCGATGGTTCTTTCGGCGGACACGGAGAATGATCCCGATGTTGCCGGCATCAACGGCGCTTCCGTGGCGCTGAGCGTTTCCGATATCCCGTTCCACGCCCCGATTGGCGCGGTGCGCGTCGGCCAGGTGGACGGGAACTTCGTCATCAATCCCACCTATGCCGAGCGGCGCGATGGCAACCTCAACTTGATGGTGGTAGGAACGGCCGAGGACATCGTAATGATCGAGTCGGGTGCCCGCGAGGTTTCGGAAGATACGGTTGTCCAGGCCATCGAGTTCGGCCATCAGGAAATCAAGAAGATCTGCGCCGCCATCAGCGACCTTGCTCAGAAGGTTGACAAGCCGAAGCGCACGGTCGAGCCGGTGAAGACGGACGAAGCTTATCTCAGCGAGGTTCGTGCTAAGGTCGGCGAGCGTTTGCTGGATGCCATCAATACTGAGAAGCATCCCAAGAACGAAAGCTACGCCCTGATCAAGCAGCTCAAGACGGAGTTCAAAGAGACGATTCCCGAAGAAGACGAAGACGGCCGCAAGAAGGCTGGAAAATACTTTGACCTGCTGCGGGAGGAAATCTTCCGTGAACAGGTGATAAAGCAGCACCACCGTCCCGACGGCCGCAAGTTCGACGAGATCCGCGACATCTGGATTGAAGTCGGCGTGCTGCCCCGCACGCACGGATCGGCTATCTTCACTCGCGGTGAGACCCAGGCTCTGGTGACCACGACACTCGGCACTGGCGAAGACATGCAGCGCCTGGAAGCATTCGAAGGCGAAGCTAAGAAGCGCTTCATGTTGCATTACAACTTCCCGCCGTTCTCGGTGGGCGAAGTTGCATTCCTGCGTGGAGCAGGCCGCCGCGAAATCGGCCACGGCGCACTGGCGGAGCGGGCGATCTCAACGGTTCTTCCGGCGGAAGCCGATTGGCCGTATGCGATGCGCATCGTATCCGACATCCTGGAGTCGAACGGTTCGTCGTCGATGGCAACCGTTTGCGGAGCATCGCTCAGCATGATGGACGCTGGCGTTCCGCTTAAGGATGCGGTTGCCGGCGTCGCCATGGGACTGGTGAAGGAAGGCGACGATTACGCCATCCTCACCGACATCGCAGGCGCGGAAGACCATTACGGTGACATGGACTTCAAAGTTGCCGGCACCCGCACCGGTATTACCGCGTTGCAGATGGACATCAAGGTGATGGGCATCACCTCGCAAATCATGCGCGAGGCGCTGGAGCAGGCCCACCGTGGACGCCTGTATATCCTCGACAAAATGGCCGAGGTGATCGGTGAGCCGCGCACCCGGATCAGCGAATTTGCGCCGCGCTTCTACACGTTGCAGATTCCGACTGACAAGATACGAGACCTCATCGGGCCGGGTGGCAAGGTGATCCGGGGCATCATCGAGCAGACTGGCGTCAAGATCGACGTGGAAGACACGGGCAAGGTGAACGTCTCCTCGAGCGATCAGGTAGCAGCGGCCAAGGCCCTGCAGATGATCGGCGACATCACCGCGACCGCTGAAGTAGGGAAAACCTACCTCGGCAAAGTCACGCGGCTGGCCGACTTCGGCGCCTTTGTCGAAATAATACCGGGCACGGATGGGCTGTTGCACATCAGTGAAGTCGCCGAACACCGCATCAACGATGTTCGTGACGAACTGAAAGAAGGCGACCAGGTACTGGTAAAGGTTCTGAGCGTGGAAGGGAATCGCATTAAGCTATCGCGCAAAGCCATCCTGAAGGAGCAGCGCGCCAAAATGGGGGGCGGCGAAGCTCCCGCCGAGGGAGAAGGCGCGGTCACCTTCGAGGGCGGACACGAAAAGGCCGACGAGCCGACTGCGGAGCGCAACTTCAATCGCGATGGCGAGCGGCGTGAACCCGCAGGCGCCCGGCGCGATGGTGGGCATCACGGCGGCCGCGGAGGCCGTGGCGGACCGGGTGGCGGACGCGGCGGAGATCGCGGACCGCGTCGCGGGCCGCGCCGTTAGGCAGTTGTAGAGTTCACATTTCACCGGGAGAGCCCGTGCTCTCCCTTTTCCTTTTCCTCAGCGGCGAGTTGCGGCACGGTGACACCTCGGGGAAGATTGGAGATTGCGTTCGCGTTGTCGCGTTCATTTCGTCTCAGCGCATCCCGTGACCTGCTGAATGCCCTGCCTGCTCTATTGCGTGACCCGACCGAAGGAAGCAGTAAGCGTTGCGGGCGTTTGCGATGCGGAAGTCCAGTCGCAGGAGTTCTGCGGGCTGCGTGTGTACTGGAGCGAAGTCGCCAATCCCGAGGCCTGCTTAGGCTCTGCTGAATTGCTGAAGAAAGCTGGGCTACAGTTCCAGCAGGTGCTGCGCGAAATCTTGGCAGCAACAACCCCCATTCCGTTTGGCTTTCCGACGTTGCTTGAGGACCGAGACGCTCTGGCGCCGCACCTCGAAGCCGAGCAGGAACTCTATCGCGCGGCGCTGGCGAGAATTGGCGATGCCGTGCAGTACGAAATTGTGGCAAGCTGGGCAGCGGATGAGCAGGCCGATCTGGCGACTCCTGTTAGCGGGCGCGAATATGTGAAGCGACGGCAGGAGGCGACCGGACGCGTTGCGGCTGTCGACGCCAAGCTGAAAGGTGTGACTGCTGATTCAGTGCGCGAATGGCGAGCGCGGCAGCAACGCAAGACACATCGCTGGTTCGCCCTGGTACCGCGTGACAGCCGTGAGCGCTTCATCGCGTCCTTGCGAAGCGCCGGTCCATCCGAGGGAGTTCGCCTGCGGCTAAGGGGCCCCTGGCCGCCCACCGAATTCATCAATAGCTAGGCGGCACCGCGACGATAGAATCTGGCCGCAAGCGCAGGTGCCCCACCGTTAGCGGCAAGTCCCTCCGCTCGATCAACGCCGTTAGCGGGACGCATCGTCCGTTGTAAGGCAGACGAAAGGTTCCCATCGCGGTTACTTCACGGCATCGGCGGTTTTGTCGGCGCCTTTCTTGACGGCCTTCCCGGTGTCCTTGGCGCCGGTGCCCACCGCATGGCCCGTTTTCGTAGCTGCCTTCGTGGTTCCATGGGCGACATCCTTGCTAGTATCTTTGGTCACGTCCGCCGTCTTAGTGGCCGCCTTCTTGGTGCCATGCGCGACATCCTTGCTGGTGTCTTTGGTTACGTCGGCAGTTTTGTCGGCGGCTTTCTTGGTGTCTTGGGTCAGGTCCTGGGCGCGGATGGCTGGCGTAACCGCGAGGGTGGATACAACTACAGTGATTAACGTGGCTTTCATTGCTGCTCTCCTGGGCTCGATGGGGCCTTTGATAACAGAGATCCTCAGATGAAAACGTGAGGCTGTAGCTCCGACGAGACGCGCTTAGCGTTATCGCGCCCGTGGGCGAGGTGTGTAAAAGATACCACGCGTGCGAGGGTTGGATCGCAGTTTGCCTGTCATCGCGAAAACGTCTGCGTTGGCGCGGTTACCGTGACAAAGTAGCGGCGCGAGGCCAACCGTCTCGGAATGACAGAGCAACGTCCTTCACTGGCCCTGCGCATTGCTCGAGGCCCGGATCGCATCCTCCTGGCACACGCGGGCCGAGGTCAACACCTTGTTGAAGGCCGGATCGGCACGCAGTTTAGCCAAAAGTGGGTCAGAGAGCAGATTGGAATAGGCGCAGTAGTTCCGCTCAACTGCACCCTGGAGCAGATGGAGTGCAGCCTGGTTTTGGCCACAATAGCCAAGAAGGGCTCCCTGGTAATACAGCAGCTCGGGATCGGACTCGACCGACAGGCTGTTGATTGCCTCCTGAGCGACGTGCTCCAATTCCGACGGCTGGCGGTGCAGCAGGCAAGCCTCCCAAAGATCCCGGTGATAGCGAGGCGCAGTTGGCATCTGCTTGATGGCGTCCTTCGCTTCCGCGATTTTGCCTTCCCGCAAAAGAATGGAGGGCATGATATAAGCGGCCCACTCCGAGCCGGCGTCGAGGCGGACAAAATCCGCGGCACGCTCGGTCTTGCCCAGTTCCATGAACGCCCACGCACAAGAGCGGTAGGTGTAGTTGCCGGGATCGAGCGCCAGCGCGGTGTCACATTCCTTGGCGGATTGCTCCAGCATCCCCGCGTAGCGATAAACGTAGGACATCACAAAATGTGCCTGGGCGCTTTCAGGACGGTTCTTGACCAACACCTGGGCAGCCTCATAAGCCTTGCCCAGCTCGCCGCGCTCGACGCGGTTGATGACGAGCTGTCCAGCGGCGAAGATGCGATTGGGGTCCAGCTTCAAGGCGCGTTCAAACGCATCGCCGGAGCGCTGGAACATGACTTCGCCGCCGTCCGAATAGGTCGAGTCGTAGTAGTAACGCAGACCGAGTTGTTCCCAGGCGGGCGCGTAGTTTGGATCGGATTGCACCACGTGCTCCAGCACCGCAATAGCGTCCTTGTTGGCCGCGGCGTCATGAGGCAACGCGAGGCTGTGCAGGTAAAGATCGTAGGCCTCCGGGTCTTTGGGACGAGTAGCAGTATCAAGGAGTCCGCCGGCCACACCCAAAGCCGGAAGCAAACCTTGCCGCATCTGGGCGGTTATCCCGTTCTGTAGAGCGATGAGGTCTTGTTCAGGAGCGGTCAGGGTGGTCTGCCAGAGGAGCCGGTTGTGCTGCACGTCGATCGCCTCCAGAGTGACCATGAGATTGTCGCCCTGCTTCAGGAAGTGTCCGGTCAAGACGGTGGCAACGTGTAGCTCACGGCCGGCCTTCTGCGGATCGACATCGCTGGCCGTAAACTTTCGCGTGATCGAGGAGGGACGCACGTCCAGCGTCCGAGTGTAGGTGAGCACGTTGGAAAGTTCGTCGGGCAGCGCAAAGCGCAGGAACTCGACGCTGATGTCGCCATTCACGTTCTGCAGGGGCAGTACGGCAATGGTATTCTTAGCCGCGCCGCTAGCGCCCGGACGGTGCTTGTACCACAGTGCTGCTGCCGCCGTCAGCGAAAGGACGAGCAGTGCGCTGACACCCAGCAAGAGATAGGTCTGCAGCTTACTTGAGGTTTGGAATGTGCTCGTTTTAAGGCGATACGGCAGCGGCGGTTTCAACTGCCCGGAGTTCGTCAACTCCGGTTCTGTTTCCTTTTTCAGCGACTGGAGATCGCCCTTCATCGCCAGCGCGGTTTGGTAGCGGTTACCGCGGTCCTTTTCCATCGCGCGACCGAGGATGCCCTCTAGGTCCGGTGGGAGATCTGGGTTCAGCTTAAGTGGGGAGACTGGCTTCTTGTTCAGAACGGCATCGAGGGTGGTGACGATGTTCGTCCCGGTGAAAGGCTTTTTTCCGGTCCCCATCTGATAAAGTACGGCCCCCAGCGAGAAGAGGTCGCTGCGCGGATCGAGTTCCTCGCCACGCGCCTGCTCAGGCGACATGTAAACGGCCGTGCCAAAAATCTCGCCCGCAATTGTCAAATCCTCTTTCGCCTGTCCGTCGCTGCTATCGAAATCGCGCGATACTTTGGCCAGTCCGAAGTCGACGACCTTGATCTGGCCCGAATTGGTGAGGAAAATGTTGGCCGGCTTGATGTCGCGGTGGATGATGCCCTTGGCGTGGCAGGCCGCCAGTGCATCGGCCACTTGGATGCCGACGTCGAGGATCTCCTCCAGTTCGATCGGCTTGCCCTGCAGCCGCTCTTTCAGGCTCATCCCTTCCAGCTTCTCCATGACGATGAAGGGATGGCCGTCAAGGTCTTCGATGTCGTGAATAATGCAGATACTGGGATGGTTCAACTGCGAAGCAGCGCGGGCCTCGCGGATGAAGCGGTCGAGGGACTTGCGGTCGTTGACCAGGTTGTCAGGAATGAACTTCAGGGCCACATGGCGGCCGAGACGCGTATCTTCTGCGTCGTAAACCACGCCCATACCGCCGCCACCGAGCTTGCCGACGATGCGGTAATGGGAAACGATCTGGCCGATCATCCCGGGGGCCGCAGTTTCCATTTCGCGGTTATGTTAGGCCGCGCGCGAAGTCCGGTCAACCCGATGGGCGCGTCCTGTAGATGAATGACCCTTTTCCCAAGTTGGCTTCTCTCGCCTGCACGCGTAACATGACTGTTACTACAACTGCACTCCTATGATCCGAGTTCTCGCCGGAATTTTTCTTTTGATCCTCCTCGCGGTTCCGTTGATGTGCGCGCCACAGACGTCGAGAGACGGGGCGCAAATGGCTCCCGCAAAGGATGCGGCCCAGCTGCCAACGGAAACCCCTCCGGCGCAGCCTGGGCCGGTTCAGTCGCCGATTCCTCCGGATTATTCGCAGGAAGCCTATGTCATCGAGCACAATCGCCAGGTCATGCGGTACGAAAACGACGGGACTGGCCGCGAGCAACTGAACGCGCAGATCAAAATTGTCAGCGAGAGCGGAGTGCAGGCGCTCGGTCAGCTCAAAATCGGGTACAGCGCCTTAAGTGACAAGCTCGACATTGTCTATGTGCGGGTCCGCAAGCCCGACGGAAGCGTGGTTACAGCTCAGGAGTCCGCAATCCAGGACCTGACCACTCCCAACGCTCCGGTCTACACCGATTATCACGAGAAGCATGTTAGCGTTCCGTCTTTGCGTCCAGGAGATGTATTGGAATATGAGTTGGTCCGTACCATCGTGTATCCTCTGGCGCCCAACCAGTTCTGGACCAGCTATAACTTCGCCGAGACGGGCGTCGTGCTGGACGAAACACTGGAAATCAACGTTCCGAAGGGCCGGCACATAAAACTGAAGACCAGACCTGGTTACGACCCCAAAGTGACGGATGAAGGTGACCGGCGCGTCTATCGCTGGGCGCATTCTCGCCTTAAGGAGCAAAATCTAAAGGCAAGCCCGCAGAAGCCACCCGGCGCGGCGAACCAAGTCCCTTCCGTGCAACTGACTACCTTCGAGAGCTGGGAAGACCTTGGCGCCTGGTATGGGTTCCTCGAGCGCGAGCGGCGCCAGCCCAACGACGCCATAAAAACCAAAGCTGCCGAACTCGTGCAGGGCAAAGCCGATGACATGGAGAAGGTGAAGGCGCTGTATGACTATGTCTCGCGCAACGTTCGTTACGTGAGCTTGTCTTTCGGATTGGGCCGTTACCAACCGCACGCGGCAAGCGAGGTCTTGGCCAACGGCTATGGCGATTGCAAAGACAAGAACACGCTGCTGGCCGCTTTGCTTCAGGCGGAAGGCATCGAGTCGTCGTCGGTCCTCATTGGTTTTGAGCACAAGCTCGATCCTGATATACCGTCTCCTTCGCAGTTCGATCACGTGATTACCAGCGTTCCGGTGGGAGGCAAGGAGATATGGCTCGACAGCACCAGCGGAGTGTTGCCCTTCCAAATGCTGATGTACCCGCTCCGCGACAAGCAGGGGCTTTTGATTCCGCCGCATGGAAAGGCGGGCTTGGTGCGGACTCCTGCCAGCCTTCCCTTCCAGGCTTTTGATCAAACCCATGTTGACGCTTCCCTTAGCGACATCGGGAAGCTGACCTTGCAGATCTCCGCAGTATCGCGGGGCGACCGGGAAGTGGGCCTCCGTTTTGCTCTGCGCCAGATACCTGGCAATCATTGGAAAGACCTCTTTAGCGCCATGCTACAGCGCTCGGGCCTTAAGGGGGCGGAGATCGGCAACCTCCAGGTCAGCGATCCCAGTGATGCAGACAATCCTTTGCGAATCACTATCGATGCTTCTGCCAACAACTTTTTCGATTGGTCGGCGCGGGAGTCGAAGGTCAAGTTGCCGTTTATGGACATGAGTCTCGGCGGAGAACCAGGTGTTGACGACGAAGGAAAAACTCCCACGAAGGTTATCAAGCTTGGCCCGCCCTCGGATACGCAAATTGAGGTACGGCTGAAGGTCCCGGAGAAGCTCACCGTCCATCCGCCCATCGGCGTGGACATTCGCCGCAATTACGCGGAATACCATTCTAGTTACAGAGTTGAGGCCGGCCAACTTACCTGCTTGCGCAACCTGAAATTGTTCGTCGGGGAGCTCCCTTACGAACGGTTCGAGGACTATGCGGCGTTCAAGCGGGCCGTTGCCGCTGATCAGGCACAAGACATTGTTCTGGAGAACAGCTCGCCGGGGACCGCTGGAGTCGGCGGCAACGAATCCGCCACCGATCTGAACGAAGCGGGAGTCCGGGCCCTCACAAACAACAACTTCCAATTGGCCATCGATCTTTTCCAACGCGTGGTGAAGCTCGAGCCGCAGCACAAGTCGGCATGGAACAACCTCGGGCGCGCCTATCTTGGACTCAACCAGTACGACCAGGCGATCGCAGCCTTGAAGAAGCAGATCGAAATCAACCCTTACGACCAGTATGCCTATAACAATCTTGGCCTGGCTTACGAAAGCGAACTGAGGTACGACGACGCCATCAAGCAATTCCAGAAGCAGATCGAGATCAACCCATTAGACCCGTTCGCTCATGGCGGCCTCGGCGAGCTGTATGTAAAGCAGAAGAAGTTCGCGGACGCCCTGCCGGAACTGCAGAAAGCGGTCGAGCTCCAGCCCCAGAACGCGATACTGCAGGTGTCGTTGGGTCAAAGCTACATCGCGACCAACCAGACAGAAAAGGGAATGGCTGCATTTGAGAAAGCCATCAGCCTGTCTCCCACTCCGGTCGTCTGGAACAACATCGCTTATTCCCTGGCTGAGCAGGATGTGCAACTGGAACGTGCGGACAAGTACGCGGACGCGGCGATTAATGCAGTAGAGACGCAACTGCGCGACGTCAGCCTCGACAACCTGCGGTTTCAGGATTTGGGTACGGCGAGCTTCTTGTACGATGTCTGGGACACCAAGGGATGGATCGCCTTCAAGCGTGGGAACCTGGATCTGGCGGAGCAGTATATTTCTGCGGGCTGGCAGTCCAGCGGCAGCGGCAGCATTGGCGAGCATCTCTGTGAGATCTACGAGAAGCGCGGGAATCGCGACCAGGCAATCCATTGCTATGTTCTCTCTCTGGCGGACGACATTCCGAGTGACGTGGCCCGCGCTCGTCTTGCGGCGCTCGGCGTCACGAAAGGCCTCGATCCGTTGGTCGAAGCAGGCCGTCGCGAACTGAAACAGCAACGCACGGTTTCTCTCAACAAGTCGGACAAAGGTAATGCGGAGTTTTACTTGCTCATTTCACCGGGGAAAGTCGAGCAGGCGAAGTTCATCAAGGGGGACGACGCGCTTAAGGAATTTACCCAGCCACTGCAAAGCGCCACGATCGCAATGAAGTTCCCCCCGGGCTCGTCAGTGCATGTGCCCCGGCGCGGAGTCGTTAGCTGTGGTACTCCCCCGGCGTCGAAGGGGGTAAAGACGAAGTCGAAGTCCGCGACTGTGTTTATGTCAGACAACGCGCAGAACGTCCCTGGACCGTGCACGCTGGAACTGCGTCCTGCTGCCTCCGTGCATGCACTCGATTAGTTAGAATGTCGTGAAAGGCGGAGAAATTGAAATGGCGGATTTACGGTACCCCATAGGCAAGTTTGAGTGGATTCCTCCGGAAAATGAAGAGCAGATGGCCAAGCGCCGTGTGCACTACATCGACGTGCTCGCGAAGCTGCCATCCGACATGCGCGCTGCGGTGAAGGGGCTGAACGCAAAACAGCTCGACACCCCATATCGTCCGGAAGGTTGGACGGTCCGCCAAGTTGTCCATCATGTGCCCGATAGTCATATGAACGCCTATGTGCGATTCAAACTGGCGCTCACGGAAGAAAATCCAACCATCCGGCCGTATGACGAGGCGCAGTGGGCCAAACTCCCCGATAGTGCGATAACGCCAATCGAGGTTTCTCTCCAGTTGCTGGCAACATTGCACGCGCGCTGGGTGGATGTTCTGCGCTCGATGCAGCCGTCTGACTTTGCGCGCACGCTCCTGCATCCCGAACGCGGAGTGCTGACCCTCGATCAAATACTCGCCATGTATGCCTGGCACTCAGCGCACCACACCGCGCACATCACGTCCTTGCAAGAGCGCATGGGATGGAACCAGCGCGCCGCGGCAGGGTAGTAGTAGCCTTTCCAAAAAATATTCGCTGGGATGAATGCACTCTATGCAACGGCGTGCGCATTGTTATTAAATGCGAAATGCAACCCGCGCGGGAATGAGCCTATCTACGCTTACTTCGCGAGACGTCATCCGTCCAATCCTCGCGCAACGAGGTTTCAATCTTCGGGAACTTTTGCGTTGCGTCGGACGTATATCCGCGAAGGATCGGAGGAAGAGTGCTCCGCCCGATTAGGCGAGCGGACACTCCAAAAGTATCGGGGCCAAACAGAATGTTTCGCCAGCGGTTTGGCGGCCCAGGCGAGACAGTGTTCAAGGGAGGCTTTGGAAGGATCCCGTAGCTGTTTGACCCCGGAGCGACATTTTAAGCTACCTAGCGGGAAACGCAAGTCTTTTCTGCCAGGTGGGCCGCCAGAACGAGTAAAGGAGATTGGTAATGACTCGTATGCTGGTCCGTGTTGCTCTGTTTGTCTTCGCAGTAACCATGTCCATCAGCGCTTTCGCAGGCTCCAAGTCAGAAAGTCTAACCCTCATCCACGATGTGCAACTCAACGGCACAACCATTCCCGCCGGCGATTACACGGTGAAGTATGACGCCAACGGATCCACCTGCCTGGTCAAAGTCATGAAGGGCGGGAAGACGGTGGCCACTGCTAACGGCGAGCTGAAACAGCTTGCCAGCAAGCCGGACCATGATCAGGTGGTAGTACAAAACGATACCGGCGGCGCTCCCACCCTCAGCGAGATGGATTTCAGCAACAGCAAAACCGCCATCACGTTTGGTTCGACCATGGCGAATGTATCGGGGAAGTAGAACACCACTGTTTGGAGTAGTCTCGCCGGGGAGCAGCTATGCTCCCCTTTTTCATTGCGGAGACCATCGGAAGGTTGTCCCAGTTCGCGACATCCTATGCCGAGACAGCCGCCAGCCGCGCCGGTTCTTCGTGGAAGCGCACCGACACCAGCTTCGAGACTCCTGGTTCCTGCATGGTGACGCCATAAAGCACCGGAGCGATGCCCATCGTTTTCTTGCTGTGGGTAATGATGATGAACTGGGTCTGGGAGCTCATCTCGCGCACCAGTTCTGTGAAGCGGCCGATATTGGCTTCGTCGAGGGGAGCGTCCACTTCGTCGAGAATGCAGAACGGGCTCGGCTGATATTGGAAGATGCCGACCAGCAGCGCCAGCGCGGTCAGCGCCTTCTCGCCGCCTGATAGCAGCAATACATTTTGCAGCTTCTTTCCCGGAGGCGATGCGACCACGTCAATACCGCTCTCCGCGGAGTTCTCTTGGTCGGTGAGACGCATGAACCCCTGTCCGCCGCCGAACAGCTTGCTGAAGGCCAGGCCGAAGTTCTCGTTGATGACCGCGAAGGCCTCTTCGAACTTCTGCCGCGAGATGTTTTCAATTTCCTTGATGGTGTTCTGCGTGTTCTCGATGGACTGCAGCAGGTCCTGCCGCTGCGTATCGAGGAACTCGTGACGCTGCGCGGTTTCCTTATATTCCTCCAGCGCCATCATGTTTACCAGGCCCATGTTGTCGAGCCGCGTGCGCATTTCGCGATAGGCCATCTCTTCGTTGTTGAGTTCGTCTGCGGAGACGCGCGGCAGCGATTGGTCGGCCATCAGTTCTTCCCGCTGCTGACTCAGTTCCTGGAGGCAGGTTTCCGACATGTGCTGCACATCCGACTGCACGCGTGCCTGCGCGGCTGAGAGTTCACCACGGCGATCACGGGCAATATCGAGGGCCTCGCGCGCCGACTTCAGCCCATCCTCCAGTTGCACGATGCGGACGCGGACCGCCTGCAATTCTTCTTGCATTACACGATCACTCGTCTGGGCAATTTCGCGCTCGGCAGTCCACGCGATCACCTGCTCTGCCAGGCGAAGGTTCTCGAGTTCACGTTGCTGCTTCTCGGCGGCCGCCGAATCCAGTTGTGACTTCAGCTTGGCAAGATGCGCCGAAACCTCGGCCGCCATCGCCTCGATGCGCTGCACCGTAACCACGGCTCCCCGCCGGCGCTCTTCCAGTGTTGCCACCGTAGCACGAACTTCGCTGGCAAGTTGTGCCGCTTCATCGCGACGCAGGCGAAGCGTTTCGAGGCTGCTCTGGGCCGCCAGCATTTCCGATTCGAGCGCGCGCTGCTGTTCCTCGTGAGCCGATAACTCGCTCCTCTGTCCCGCGACTAACGCCTCGCGCTCGCCACGCTCTTCTGCCACGCGACGTAATTCAAGTTCATACGTCGAGAGCCGCTCGCGAACGCGCACCATCTCGCTTTCGAGCTGGCGAAGCGTGTGGCCGGAGGTCATCGCCTGCCGCTCCGACTCGCGCTTTTCGTCTTCCAGCCTTTGCAGCAACTCAGCGAGCTCGGTAATCATGCGGCCCAGTCCCGCGGAGCGCATCTCCTGCTCGCTCATGGCGCGCTCTAACTCGCCCATCTGCTGGAGCACCTCGCGCAGCTCGCGCTTCATGGAAAGCGGGCCCTGACTGCGCTGTTTGCCGCCGGTGACGGTTACATTATGGAAGCACTCGCCCGATTGGGAAAGGAAAAAGGCGTCCGGATTCTCCAGAGCCAGCTCGCGGCCGGCATTCTGGTCGGGCACGATATAGCCGTTGCCGAGCTTGGGCAGGATCACTTCCAGCGACTTGCCGAATCCATTGAGCACCCGGATGCAGTGCTTCAGTGGAACGACGCCGTTGCCGTTCGAAAGCTGGTGTGTGGACTCGTTGAAGACGAAGGAGAACTTCGCCTGCGAATCTTCGGGATGGACGAGGAACGTCGCGCGGCCGTCAACATCACTGCGCAGCAAACGCAGGCCTTCGTCGGCGGCATCCCACGACTTCACTACGATGTAGTTCAGTTCCTCGCGCAGGAAGTCGTCCACCACATGCTCGTACCGGTCCTCCACTTCCAGGAAGTCGGCCAGCACGCCGACGGGCGCCAGCCCATCCTTCATCGCGCCCGAGGTGAACAGCCTGCGCACCGACTCGGTGGCATAGCCGTGCTCGGTGATGGCCGCCTCCAGCGATCCCTTCTTCCCCATCGCGCCTGCATACTCGGCACGCAGGGAATCGAGGCGCCGTTTTCCGTCGGTTTCGGCGGCACGTTTGGCTTCCAGGTTCTGTCGAGTCTCGGTGATCTGGGCGGTTAGCGCATCGACCCGCTGCGAGGCGGTTTCGAACTCCAGTCCAAGCTGTCCCTGCTGTCCGCCGAAGCTTTCGAGTTGCTGCTGGGCCGCCGAAATCTCGTCGTGCAGGCGCTGTGCTTCGCGATCAAGCGCGGCCATCCGCTCTTCTGCCTGCGCGATGCGGTTGCGCAAGGCAGAAGCCGTGCCGACTGCCTGAAGTATCGCATCGCGGCGCTGTTCCTGTTGCCGCTCCACATCTATCAGCGAGGATGCTGCCGCCGAAGCGTCCTGCTGCCGCTGCTGCAAGTCCTGCTGCGCGCCGGCAACATCGGCGTCAGCCGATTCCAGCGTGGCCCGGTTCGTCTCCAATTCCTGCTGCAATCGCGTGAACTGCTCTTCGGTATTGACGATTTCTGCCTGTGCCCCGGCCGAACGCGCGTCCAGCTCGGAGCAGCGCTCCTCGTTGGTGCAACGGCGCGCAGCAGCGCGGTCGATCTCCAACGCAAGGTTGTTGAGCTTCTCACGGTTCTCCTGGGACTCGCGTTCGATGGCGTAACCGCGCTGCGTGCGTTCGCCGTGCTCACCTTCCATCTGCTGCACGGCCTCGCTCCTAATGCGCAGTTCTTCGCTCACTTCCGCGAGTTGTACTTCGAGGGCCGAGGTTTCCGCGTCGAGTTGCGCAAATTTGCTGGCCAGCAGAACCCGCAGTTTGGAGCGCATCTCGTCGCGCAGCCGTGCGTACCGCTCGGCCTTGGAAGCCTGACGTTTCAGCGAGTTCATCTGGCGCGTGACTTCCTCGAAGATGTCGTTGATGCGCGCTAGGTTCAGCTTGGCGTCTTCCAGGCGCGCCTCCGCCAGCCGTTTGCGCGTCTTGAATTTGGTGATGCCTGCGGCCTCTTCGATGATGGCGCGGCGGTCAGTCGGTTTGCTGCTGAGGATCTGTCCGATGCGCCCCTGCTCGATGATCGCGTACGACTCGGGCCCGAGCCCGGTGCCCATAAAGATGTCCTGGATATCGCGTAGGCGGCACAGTTTGCCGTTCAGAAGATATTCGCTCTCGCCGGAACGAAACAAGCGGCGCGTGATGACGATTTCGCCCGCCTTGAAGGTCCGCTTGAACTTGCGGCGCCGGATCTTGAGCACCACGTGCGGAGCGGCGTTGGCATCCGCTGTCGCATTCTCCGCAGCAACTGCGCCGGGAGTTGCTTCCGCTTCCTCTTCACTCTGGCCAGGACGAATTTCTTCTGTGTAGCGCTCGGCATCTGCAGCGCTGGCGGCGCGCTGAGCAGACTCGTCCCATTCGTCGGGTATGTCGTCCTGGATATCAATCTCCGGCTCGGCGACGTCGCCGTACACTTCAGGATCGACCAGGGTCAGCGACACCTCGGACATGCCCATGGGTTTGCGGTCGCGCGTACCCGCGAAGATCACGTCCTGCATGTTGACGCCACGCAGCAATCGCGCCGACTGTTCGCCCAGCACCCAAGAGATGGCGTCGGAGATGTTTGACTTGCCGCAGCCGTTCGGACCAACAATGGCGGCGATGCCGTCGCCCTGGAAGCGAAGATCAGTGCGGTCACAGAACGATTTGAATCCGAGGATTTGCAGCTTCTTCAGTTTGAGCAACTTCTACTCCTACGAGCGCTCCAGCCTGCCAGAGGCCCACGGTTACCGATACGCGGCAAATTGTTCCACGTGGAACATTCGCTGGGGACTAGACCAACTTTACTGTCGAAACCGGGGAGGGGTCAAGACATAAACGCTATATTTTGTGCCCTCCCTGTGGAAACCACAGCATATTGCACCCTTGATGCAGCAATCGTGCAAATTTCACCCAATTTGGGAAAGACGACAAGGAGGGGAGAACCGCAAGAGCAAGTAAAGAGTTTAGCGAGGGCGCGTATCTGATTCAAGAGCAAACGGTTGGGAGTACCTCAAGGGTTACAGGCTGCTCCCGCTCTAAGCTGGCTGAATTGATGAGCGGAAAGAAAAGGGGAGGGCCCACGCCCTCCCGCCTCGAATCAGCCTCGTCAGCAAGCCTTACCTCATAGGTCTAAAGCCGCCGGCCCAGTCCGGCTGCAATCCTGAACACCGTTCCCTCCGGATTCCCTGGCGCAGTGCCACCCATGATTGCCGTCCCGTAGAAGTTGCCGTCTTTTCCTTCAATCATTCCCTGCGGTTGGCAGCCAGTGGTATTGCAGTTGAATGCACCACTGGTGAGCGAAGCACCGCCCAGCGTAATCGCAAAGAACGAACCGTTGCGGAAATCGGACAGCCCCCAAAGGTTGCCATCTGAGGCCTGGAGCAATTGAATTGGGGAGTAGCCTTCGCCGTCGGTCATCTGGTGGATGAACTCGAGATAGCCGGGAAGACTCATTCGGAAGATACCGGTGCCAGCACCGCTTAAGCCGGTTGCCCCGTAGATATTTCCATCGGATGCCTGTACCAGGTTGCTGCTGACCCCTTCCCCAAGTTGCAGTTGCTGAAGGATGGTGAACTGACCCGAGGGAGTGACGCGAAAGATCGTGCCATGATCATTCAGCCAACCCGCCCCGTAGAAGTTACCATCCGAGGCTTGGATCAACCCGCCTGCGGTGCCCTCGGTTGACGGATCCAGTGCGTGGAGCAGGCTCCAGTTGCCTTGGGGAGTGATGCGGTAGATGCTATGGAATTCGCCTCCGTAGAAGTTGCCGTCATTAGCGAGAGTGAGCGGGCCTGGGCCGTCCGGACATCCTGAAAGGGAGCAAAAGTTGTACAGGACCTGGAAGCTGCCGTTCCTGGCGAGCTTGTACATTACGCCGTTGTTAGAAGCGCCACCTTGTTCCGTTACGCCGTACAGGTTTCCGTCGGTGCCTTCGGTGAAGGCAATCACCGGATGCTCTCCATTAGGGAACTTATTAAGCGAGGCGGGTTGAAAGGTGTGAATCACGATGCCTTGACCCGAAGGCGCCGCTCTGAAAACTGTACCGCCAGCGTTCGGATTGCCCTGCCCGCCCCACCAAGTGGAGACATACAGATTGCCATCGGGAAGCTGGACGGGCGGAAGTGTGGGATCAAACCCGTTTGGGCAAGAGGTGAAATTCTGGTTGCAGAAGAAAGCGAGCACCTGGGAAATGCCCGGTGACGAGGGTTGGGCAAAAGAGATCGTTGCCAACAGCAGAATAGTCAGGAATACGAGCGCAAGTTTCATGCGTAATCCCTTTCCAAAGCCGTTCTCGACGAGAAGTATGAACGGCGTGAGTTTCCGAATTGTCACAGATTTGTGAGAAGTGTGTAGAAAATCATTCATGCAGAATAGTCTCGTCGAGCCCCAGAGAATACAAAGCGGGAGACCTTCAGGCCTCCCGCCGCTAGTTGCTGATCTAGTTGCTGGCCGCTTCTATTTCCCATCCCCCAGTTTCTGGAAGAAGCGGATGATCGACTCAATCCCACGATAGAAGTTCGGAATGTGGAACTTCTCGTTGGGCGCGTGCAGGTTGTCGTCAGGCAGACCCATACCCATCATGATGCTGGGAATCTTGAGGTCCTTGTCAAACTGCGTGACGATAGGAATCGAGCCGCCGGAGCGGATGTACACTGTGTCTTTTCCGAAGACCTCGTGCATGGCTTCAACCGAAGCGCGGGCGAACTTGTTGTCGGTGTTTACCACGCAGGCTGGGCCCTTGCTGTGCACTTTGATGTTGATCGAAATGCCTTTGGGCGTGAGCTTCTTCACGAAGTCGGTGTACTTCTTAAGGATGTCGTCGGGGTCCTGGTTGGGAACCAGGCGCATGGAGACCTTCGCCGATGCGCGCGCTGGAATCACCGTCTTGGCGCCGGGAGCGGTGAAGCCGCCGGGCATGCCATGTACTTCCAGCGTGGGACGCGCCCATGTGCGATACAGCACCGAGTACCCGGGCTCGCCGGTCAGCACGTTTGAACCAACCTCAGTCTTGCGGTACTCGTCTTCGTTGAACGGCAGGCTGGCCCAGGCTTTCAGTTCGTCATCGGTAGGCTTCTGCACGTCGTCGTAGAAGCCGGGGATGAGAATCTTGCCATCGGCGTCCTTCAGCTTACTGATGATCTCTACCAGCGCAAACAGCGGATTGGGCGCTGCGCCACCGTAAACGCCGGAGTGTAGGTCGGTCTTCGCGCCTTGCGCCTCGATCTCGGTATAGACCAGCCCACGCAGGCCAACACACAGCGTAGGCATATCAGGTGCGAACAACTCAGTGTCGGTCACCAGCGCGAAGTCGGACTTGAGCTTCTCCGAGCCCGCGTTTTTCTTGACGTATTCTTCGATGCTCTCGCCGCCTACTTCTTCTTCGCCCTCGATGAGCACGCGAACATTGATTGGCAGCTTGCCTTCGCCGCCCTTGAAGAGCGACTCGAAGGCCTTGAGCTGCATCCAGAGCTGACCCTTGTCGTCCACCGCGCCGCGCGCGTAGATGTTCTGATTGCGCTCGGTGGGTTCAAACGGAGGTGTGTGCCACTCGTCGAGCGGCTCGGCAGGCTGCACGTCGTAGTGCGCATAGCAAAGCGCGGTCGGCTTGCCCGCGGCATGAAGCCAATCGGCGTAAACCAGCGGATGGCCCTGGGTGGGGATGATCTCGACATGCTCGAAGCCGATGCGCTTCAGATCGTTGGCCACGACCTCGGCGGCCTTGCGAACATCGTCTTTGTGCTCTTCGGCGGTGCTGACGCTGGGAATGCAAAGCAGATCTTTAAGCTCGTTGAGAAACCGCTTCTGGTTCTCGCGGGCATAGGAAACGGCAGAGGACACGGCTGTAGATGCCATTGGGGAAAGTACTCCTTCCGAGTAGAACGAATAAGGATAGGCAAACTGAAAAGTATATCGCAGTTGAGCCTTCTGACCGACGCGGCAGAACCCCGACGCCGAATGTAAATGAGGTATAAATTTCTCACCAGAAATCGGTCGATCGTATCCGGTTTGCTCCCGCACTGCTTCCATTCCGCTCCCATCGGTGATAGCTTCGTTTTCGCGATCTCAATGGCAACCCTTACGAATGTAGAGCCGATGTCCAGGGCGCGTCCTGCTAAGGCGGGCAGCAACAACAACTACGACCTGATTGTCGTCGGCAGCGGACCCGCCGGACAGAAGGCTGCCATCTGTGCTGCCAAGCTGCGCAAGAAGGTGGCCGTCATCGAGCGCAAGCGCACCATCGGCGGCGTCTGCGTGCACACCGGCACGATCCCCAGCAAAACGTTTCGCGAAGCCATTCTGTACCTCAGCGGTCTGCGGCAGCGCACCTTCTACGGGCGCAGCTACGCGCTAAAGGAGACCATCTCCATGCAGGACCTTATCTTCCGTTCCGACGCCGTGATGGCGCGCGAGATCGAGGTGATCAAGGCCCAGTTGCGCCGCAACCGCGTGACCGTGTACGAAGGCAATGCTCGCTTCCTGGATGCGCACACCATGGAAGTGGCCAGCGACGATGGCATTACGACGCTGCGCGGAGACAACTTCGTGATTGCCTGTGGCACGCGTCCCGCACACGACGCGGAGATTCCCATTGACGGGAAACGCATCTTCGATTCCGACCAGGTGCATGATCTGGAGGAGTTGCCGCGCGAGCTGATCGTGGTGGGCGCTGGAATCATTGGACTGGAATACGCATCCATGTTCGCCGCCCTAGGCGTGAAGGTCACTCTGCTGGACCAGCGTCCCACACTGCTCGACTTTGTTGATCGTGAAATTGTTGAGAGTCTGTTGTTTCAGCTTCGGCAGCTTGGCACCGTTTTTCGTCTGGGTGAAAAAGTCATTTCAGTCGGCTTCGATCAGGAGCGCGATCGCGTCTTCGCCAAACTGGAAAGCGGGAAAACGGTCGCCGGAGAGGCGTTGCTGTATGCGGTTGGGCGGCAGGCGAACAGTGACCAGCTCAATCTGGAGGCGATCGGGCTGGTGCCTGACGGACGCGGCAAGCTCATCGTCGATGAGAACTTTCAGACAGCGATTCCGCACGTCTATGCAGCCGGCGATGTGATTGGCTTTCCAGCGCTGGCGAGCACATCGATGGAGCAGGGAAGACTTGCCAGTTGCCACATCTTCGGTGTGCCCGGCAACATCCCGCCGAACCTGATTCCGTACGGCGTCTATACCATTCCCGAGATCTCGATGGTCGGCGCGACCGAAGAACAACTCACGCGCGACAAGGTCCCTTACGAGATCGGCATTGCCCGCTACGCGGAACTCGCCAAGGGGCAGATGCTGGGCGACGATCAAGGATTTCTGAAGCTGATTTTCGATCCTTCAACCTTGAAGCTTCTTGGCGTGCACATCATCGGCGACCGCGCTGCTGAGATTGTGCACATCGGGCAGGCCGTGCTTTCCCTCGGGGGAACGATCGAGTACTTCCGCGATACGGTCTTCAACTATCCCACGCTGGCGGAGGCGTTCAAGGTCGCCGCGCTCGATGGCTTGAACAAACTCTAGTGCCAACCCGTGGCTAAGCTTTTTGTCTCTGCGCGGTGAGAATTAGTCGATTGATAAGCCCGGCTCCAGCGCTGCCTAACCTCCGCCGACGAAGTGCACGATCTCCAGCCGATCGCCATCGCTGAGCTTTGTTTCTGCCCATAGCGAGCGGGCGACAACTTCGCGATTGAGCTCCACCGCAACGCGGTCGCCCTTCATTCCAAGCTGTTCGATCAACTCCGCCAGCGATAACGCCTCGCCAAACGTCTTCTCGTCGCCGTTGATGAACAAATGCATGGGAACAATGTAACTCAAGAAATTGCGCAGTTGTTCAACCTCTTCCGCCTCTAGAGTCGGGCCACGGTATTACAGGAAGCCAAAAAAGCCGAAGGAGGGAAATATTTTTCTCTCGAAATCCCGTTTACAAAACCCGCCATCGCACTTCACTTATCGGGGCCCCTGAAATTCCCACACCTCGCACTGATACCGCCGGGGTTGGTTTCCGTCCTGGTGACGCAGAAGCGCCATCACTCGCAGGACCGCCAGGTGGGCCGACGAAAACGGAGCGTAAGAGTACAGGGTATGCCCGCTCCATTTCTCCATCATCTGAGATTCGAGGTTCTCGAATATGTGTTCTGGTGAGATGTCGTGGGAACTGCGCACGAACCAGACATGGCGGATTTTGCCTGCGTTGAGTTCAGCCTGTGCCGCCCCCACCGATTCGGGCGACGTCAGCCAACGTATGCGAAAATCTTCGGGCAGATAGTACTTGAGTGGACTGCCGTCAAAACTCAGTTCGTGGATCCAGACGACGGTGTCCTCGCTCCTCGAACGCAGAACAATGTCCTTGGCGATGCGTTGGCTGGGTACCAAATAGCCGGCATTCAAGAGGTCCCTTCCCTCGTAATAGGTCCACAGGCCTGCCAAATTTACGGCGAGCAGGATCACTCCCAGGACTGTCCCGACGCGCCCGTTTGTCGTTACTCCTGCCGCCAGGGCTAGAAGAAACAAGGGCAGCAGAAACAGAAGTCGCGCTCCCATGAAGGGATACGATACCCAGCGGGTTGCGCCCAGAAAGGCGAGAGCCGCGGCGAGAAATGCAGGCCAGAGCCAATCACGCCGCAATCGTGCTCCGGAGACAAACAACCACAGGCAGGGCAGAGCCAGCACGAGGGTAACCGGCAGCAGCCAGATAGGAACCGATTCGCCGAAAGTGAAGGAGTAGAACCAATAGCAGAGTTTTATAACCTGCTCGGCCCAGAGATTGCCAGTGAGGGAGTAAACTTGGCCTTGCCGCCACCGGCCAAGCGCTCCGATGAGCGCTACCAGCCAGGGAATATATAGAACAGCCACAAGCACATTGGGCAGCAGCCACGTTCTCCAGATCGAGCGCCGACCGCGCAGCCGTATCGCCAGTAACAGACTCGCTCCCACCCAAACGGCGATACCCGGCAGATAATGTGTGTAAAGCAGTATCACGAGAGCAGCCACGAATGCCGCCAGGTTTTTCCATCCGGCGGCATTTTCTGTCAAACCCAGCAGGTACCAGATCGCCACCGAGGCGAAAAACGTCTGCATACTGTAATACCGGGCCATGCGGCCATATAGCAGCAGACAGGGCGAGAAGGTCCAGAAGAGAAGAAACCAGTTGCGCAGGTTCAGAGGAGCATTTCGGAGCCAGTACCGGTCGATGAACACTGTCGTCAGCAGGGCAAACAGCACGGAGAGTGCGCGCAGCCGCACCAGTGGATCAGAACCGATCGGAATACGGTTCCACCCATGCGCCAGCAGGTAATAGAGGGGTGGATACATATCCTCGCGGACAATCTCGATGATTCGTGCGGGAGTCTCGGCAACCGTCTCTACCGTGAAGGTCTCGTCGCCCCACATCGGTAGGAGCCCTAGATTTATGCTGTACAACACGCATTGCAGGATGACCAATACCAACAACGTGCGCACGCGGTATTTCCGCGCCGCGTCGACGTTCGAAGAAACCTGGGGACCATCCGGGCCGGATTTGGACGCAGAGAAACTTCCCATGACTTATTGGAATCTACACGATTTGTCGCTGGCCGTATTCGCCGCCCCAAGCTTCTTTTGCTTAGGTGGGAGTCTGCCATGCAAATCTGGGCAACCACCGCTAGAGGCGGCAACGCCACGGACTATGAAGACCCTGCCATCCCGGAAATTTCATCCGGACGGAGATTTTCCGCGCCCGGAGTTCACGTCTAGTCCAACGCGCAGGGCGGGTGTTTGCAGTCACACTGGATCTCTATTTCCTTCTCCCCTTGGGCATCTTTGCAGTAGTCGCTGCAGTAGTGCTCGTGTTCAGGAACCATGCATAGACATTGCGAGTAGGCGCATTTTTTTTCGTTTGCCATTGACGATCTCCTCTCCTCCGCAAAACGAATCCGGCTGATAGATGTAGCTGCTTTCTGTCCGGGTTGCCAGTCAGCCCGACATCCCAGTACGAAATCTCGTGCGCTGCCCGTGCGTACGATTCAGAAATTGTACAGGCTCGCGATGGAGTCTGTGTAATTGACTCATGAGTTTTTCAGTTTGCCGGCAGACGCGTGATCCATTGGCCCGACACCTTCCTGAGTTCTTTCTCCTTCTTACCCGATACCGCTGGCCTGCGCCGCAAAATCGTCCACCTTGACGCCCATGTGGCGCAGATGCTCCAGCATGTGGTGAATGTAATCGTCGAAGACAAACTGCAAAGTCAATGGCGCCGAGTCCGCGATGGTGCAGGTGCGCGACCAGGCTGCTTCCGGCGCCGCTTCAGCAGCGGCCAGCAGTTGGCGGTTGAGCGCCGTCCACCGTTCGATCAGCGATTGCCAGTCGCGGCCGTGATAACGATGCAGCGCCACCCAAGCGGGGCCATCGTATCCCGGCATGGCCGGCTTGTCCTCCAATTGCGTGCGGACAATTCGCTGATGATTATTGGTAGCCGAATCCAGCAGATGTCCAAGCTCTTCTTTGGGCGACCACGCGTCGCGCCCGGGTTTATGTTCAACTTCGTCAGACGGGAGGGCCTGCAAGCGGGCAGGCAGCCGGTCGATCAGCTCTTGCATTACGATCAAGCTTTGCATTCAGCACCCCACTGTGCATTCATTATGCCGCAGAGGAGGCCTGGAGTGGAGCAAGTTGCGGCGGGAAAGGGAATTGTCATCGCGAGCGCAGCGAGGGATCTGCTGTTCTTCCCTGAAGGTGCGCCCCTTCAACGGTATAATCGAATCTTCCTTCCATGAGTTACCAGGTTCTCGCGCGCAAATACCGGCCACAAAAATTCTCCGATGTCATCGGGCAGGAGCACGTCACTCGCACCCTGAGGAACGCCATCGAACAGGGCCGGATTGCGCACGGCTACATCTTCAGCGGGCATCGCGGCATCGGCAAGACGACCATCGCGCGCATCCTGGCAATGGCGCTGAATTGCCAGTCGCAGGACCATTCTGTGGCTGAACCGTGTGGCGTGTGCGACTCCTGCCGCGAGATTCGCGCCGGCAACGCGGTGGACGTGATCGAGATTGACGCAGCTACGAATCGCGGCATTGACGAGATTCGCGAACTGCGCGAAGCCGCGCGTTACCGTCCGGCGCGCGACCGCTACAAGATTTATATCCTTGACGAGGCGCACCAGATCACCGAGGCGGCTTTCAATGCGCTGCTCAAAACGCTGGAAGAGCCGCCGGGCCACATCGTCTTCATGATGGCGACGACGCAGCCGGAGGACATCCCGCAGACCATCCGCTCGCGCTGCCAGCACTTCAGCTTTCACGCTGTGCGTTTTGACGACATCGTGCAACAACTTCGCGACATCGCCGGGCAGGAGGGAATCGAGGCCGACGACAACGCGCTGGCGCTGCTGGCGGAAGCTGGTGACGGCTCCATGCGCGATGCGCTCAGCATTATGGACCAGGCCATCGCCTGCTGTGGCACCACGCTGGGCACGGAGATCGTTCGCGGACTTGTTGGCTCTGTCCCGTCGGAAGTGCTGGAGGATATGATGGACGCCGTGGCGCGCAACTCCAGCCAGGACGTGCTGCGCATGGCTGATCGTCTGCTGGTGGAAGGCCAGAGCGCGCAACATTTCGCCCGGCAGATGCTGCGTTTCCTGCGCAACGCGATGGTGGCCAAGGCGGCGGGCAGCGATTCGCCGGTGTTACAGATTTCGTCCGACGAGCGCACGCGGGTGGCGCGTGTGGCTGAGCGCTTCAGCGAGGAAGACCTTGCGCGCTTCATGCAGATCATGCTGCGCACCCATGGCGAGTTGGGTTACAAGCAGGAGCAGCGGTTCCTTCTTGAGCTGGGACTGCTCAAGCTGGTGCACGCGCAGCGCCTGCTGCCACTGGAGGAATTGCTGAGTGGCGAGGCAGGGAAGTCAATCGCACAAGGATCGTCGTCGCGCACCGGCTCTTCACGGCCGTTGGCGGCGGCTGCGCCGCGAGCGAGCGTGCCATCGGGAGCGACGAGCGACGAAGAGCCGCAGTCACCGCGTGTTCCTGCCGCCTCACCCTTCACCCGACCGTCTCCTTTTGAAGCCGATCGGGATCGCAAGAGTGGGCCGAAGGCGGAGGCGCAACAGAGCATCGCCGGCGCGACTCCTGCTTCGACGGGGACAACCGCGGAATCGGCAACGACATCCGCGGGGACGGCGATCGCGGTCGCACTGGAGCCCGAAGAAGCTGAGCGACAATCCGATACTGAAATCTCGCCTGAACTCGCGCGCAACGCCGTGCTGGCTGCGTTGGAAGATGCCGGACAGCAAGTGTTGGCGCACAACCTGGAAGAAGGCGAATGGTCGCTGCACGGGTCGGAACTATCGGTCAAGGTTGGCATTTCGCAGGTGCTGATTGACGTTGCGCTGGGGCCGGAGCCGAAGCGCATCATTCAAACTGCGCTGAGCAAGGCCACGGGCAAGCCGCTGAAGTTCAAGATGGTGAGCGGTGGAACCCAGGTGGCTGCAAAGCCATCGGCGCCGCGTCCGGCAAACGGCGCGGGCGCTCGCAGCCGCGCGCAGGCCGATCCGGTAGTGCAGCGCATGCAGGAAAAATTTGGCGCCGAGATTCGCACCGTGATTGACCAGAAAGATCGTGGGTGAAACTGGTGGCGCAGGCCTTCATCGAAAGCTGTCTTCACAATGGGCTTTGGTCCCTGAGGTAACGAATGGGCGGATTCAATTTACAGGAAATGCTGGCGCAGGCGCGGCAGCAGGCGGAAAAGCTGCAGGAGAAGATGCAGCAGATCACCATCGAGGCGTCGTCAGGCGGCGGCAGCGTTACCGTGCGGATGAGCGGCCAGAAGCAATTGCTCAGCGTGAGCATTGAGCCCGATGTGGTCAAATCCGGCGACATCGAAATGATCCAGGACTTGGTGATTGCCGCGGTCAACGAGGCATCGCGCAAAGTGGACGAGGCCCTGAAGTCCAGCCTCGGTGGGATGCTCGGCGGCATGGGCCTGCCGGGGATGTGATTGAGGAGATCGTTTTGTCCCGATTCGCCGAGCCCATGGCTCGACTCATTGAAGAACTGAAGAAGCTGCCCGGCGTCGGCAGCAAGAGCGCGCAGCGTCTCGCTTTCTACATCCTGCGAGCCAGCGACGAAGACGCTGAGTTGCTGGCAGGCGCAATTCGCGAGGTCAAAGCGAACCTGCGTCTGTGCTCCATTTGCAACAACATCACTGAGGTCGATCCCTGCACCTACTGCGCCAGCGCCACGCGCAACCAGCGACTGGTATGCGTGGTGGAGGAGCCCACGAACATTGGCGCCATCGAAAAGACCCGCCATTACAACGGCGTGTACCACGTGCTGCACGGCGCGCTGTCGCCGCTGCACGGCGTCGGCCCGGAGCAACTGCGCATTGCTAACCTCGCGCGACGAGTGGAATCGAGCAGCGTGGACGAACTTATTCTCGCCACTAATCCGACGGTCGAGGGCGAAGCCACCGCGACGTATCTCTCGAAGCTGTTCAAGTCTTCTCAGGTGAAGGTGACGCGCATAGCCACCGGCGTTCCCGTCGGCAGCGACATCGAATACGCCGACGAGGTCACGATGCAGAAGGCAATGGAAGGAAGAAGAGAGTTATGAATTGATACGACTGCTTGGATCTGCATCGAAACGTGTGCAACGTGAAATTCACAGTTGTCCTCTTATGCTCAGGCGCATTCCCTGATAGAATCTATAAAATCTACTCCCCGGAGAAGCAATGCAGGCAATCCTTGCGCTGGAAGATGGAAGGATCTTCCGCGGCAAAGGCTACGGTGCAAAAGGCGAATGCTACGGGGAAGTTGTTTTTAATACCTCCATCACCGGCTACCAGGAAATTTTCACCGACCCCTCCTACGCCGGGCAGATTGTGGTTCTCACCAATCCCGAAATCGGCAACTACGGCACCAACTCCGACGACAACGAGGCCACTCGTCCGTACATCGAGGGGCTGGTCGTGCGCGAATTTTCGCGCGTCAGCTCCAACTGGCGTTCGCAGGAAGTCGCAGAGGAGTACCTGGAGCGCTACAAGATCCCGGTTCTCGGCGAGATCGACACCCGTGCGCTGGTGCGGCATCTGCGCACGCACGGGGTCATGCGCGGCGTGATCTCGACGTTGGAGAGCGACACCGAGAAGCTGGTCGCGAAGGCGCGTTCCATTCCGAAGATGGATGGCATGGACTTGGCGAAGGAAGTCACGACGCGCAGCGTGTATCAGTGGGATGAGGGAGTGCGTTCGCATGAGCCGACGGAAGTGGTTGGCGTGAAGGACGCGCCGGCGAAGCATCACGTCGTTGCCTACGACTACGGAATCAAGCACAACATTATGCGGCGTCTGGTTGGTGAGTGCTGTCGCGTGACGGTAGTGCCGGCCACGACGAGCGCGGAAGACGTGCTCGCGCTCAAGCCCGATGGTGTGTTCTTGTCGAACGGCCCCGGCGATCCCGAGCCGGTGACCTATGCGCAGGAAAGCATCCGCCAGCTGATGGGACGCGTGCCGATCTTCGGCATCTGCCTTGGCCATCAGTTGATCGGAATCGCGCTAGGCGGGAAAACCTACAAGCTGCGATTTGGTCACCACGGCGGCAACCATCCGGTGAAGCAGATGGCGACGGGCAAGGTCGAGATCACCGCCCACAATCACAACTTTGCGGTCGATCCCGATTCGCTGAAGCAGAGCGAGGTGGACCTGACGCACATCGACCTGAACGATAACACGCTGGAAGGCCTGCGCCACCGCTCGCTGCCGCTGTTCAGCGTGCAATACCACCCCGAGGCCGCCCCGGGGCCTCACGATTCGCATTACCTGTTCAAAGATTTTGTGAAGATGATGGAGGAGTGGAAAGCCTCGAAGGGCTAACCCATGCCACGCCGCAACGACATCGCGAAAGTACTCATCATCGGCTCGGGGCCGATCGTCATTGGCCAGTCGGCTGAGTTCGACTACTCCGGCGCGCAGGCCTGCAAGGCCCTGAAGTCCGAAGGCTACGATGTAGTGCTGGCCAACTCGAATCCCGCGACCATCATGACCGACCCGGAGATGGCGGATCGCACCTATATTGAGCCGCTCACGCGCACGTATCTGGAAGAGATTATCCGCCTGGAGGCCGAGCTACTGGCCTCTAGCGGCAGACCGGGCATCTTCGCTCTGCTGCCGACCGTGGGCGGACAAACCGCGCTGAACCTTGCCGTAGAGTTGGCCGACGGCGGCGTGCTCGAGAAGTACAACGTGCAGCTCATCGGCGCGCAGCTCGGCGCCATCAAGAAGGCCGAGGACCGCCTTTTGTTCAAGGACGCGATGACCGCCATCGGCCTCGACGTGCCGAAATCCAGCCTGACCAACAATCTGAAAGATGGCCTGGACTTCAGCAGCAAGATCGGGTTCCCGGTGATCTTGCGTCCGTCGTTCACGCTTGGCGGTACCGGCGGCGGCATCGCTTACAACCGTGAAGAGCTGCTGGAATTACTAGCGCGCGGGCTCGATCTCTCCCCGGTGCATGAGGTGCTGCTGGAAGAGTCGGTGCTCGGCTGGAAAGAATATGAGCTGGAGGTCATGCGTGACCTCGCCGACAACGTCATCGTCATCTGCTCCATCGAGAACTTCGATCCCATGGGCGTGCACACCGGCGACTCGATCACGGTCGCGCCCGCGCAGACGCTCACCGATCGCGAATATCAGGCCATGCGCGACGCGGCCATCGCCGTCATTCGTGAGATCGGAGTCGAAACCGGCGGGTCGAACATTCAGTTCGCGGTTGACCCGCACAACGGGCGCATGGTCGTCATCGAGATGAATCCGCGCGTATCGCGCTCCTCGGCACTGGCGTCGAAGGCGACTGGATTCCCGATCGCGAAAATTGCCGCGAAACTTGCCGTCGGCTACACGCTGGACGAAATCACGAACGACATCACACGCAAGACGCCCGCCTGCTTCGAGCCCACGCTCGACTATGTCGTGGTCAAGATCCCGAAATGGCAATTCGAGAAGTTCCCCGGTGCGGATGAGGCGCTCGGTCCGCAGATGAAGTCGGTCGGCGAAGCCATGTCCATTGGTCGCACCTTTAAGCAGGCCCTGCTCAAGGGCGTGCGCTCGCTGGAGACCGGGAAGCGCGCTGGCGTGGAAGATATCGAGCCACGCATTCTGACCAAGCGGCTGGTGACGCCGAATCCCGACCGGCTGTCGTACATCCGCTACGCGCTGGCGCAGGGCATGAGCGTGCGCGAGATTGCGCAGATGACCAATATCGATCCCTGGTTCCTGCACCAGCTCAAGGAGATCTCCGAAGAACAAACGAAGCTCGGCACCGGCGAGGTGGACGCGGCGCGCCTGCAGGAACTCAAGCGTATGGGATTCTCTGACGCGCGACTGGCGACAGCGTGGTTCAACGGCGACAAAGGCTCGGCGGAGAAAGTGCGTCAGCTTCGCAATCAACACGGCGTCCGTCCGGTGTACAAGCGCGTGGACACTTGCGCTGCGGAATTCGAAAGCTACACGCCCTATCTCTATTCGACCTACGAGGAGGAGGACGAGGCGACGCCGACCGATCGCAAGAAGGTCATTATTTTGGGCAGCGGGCCCAACCGTATCGGGCAGGGAATTGAGTTCGATTACTGCTGCTGCCACGCTGCCTTTGCGCTGCGCGATGACGGCTACGAGACGATCATGATCAACTGCAATCCAGAGACCGTCTCAACCGATTACGACACCAGTGATCGCCTCTATTTCGAGCCGCTGACCTACGAAGACGTTATGGCGGTGTACGAGCAGGAAGCCAAGAGCGGCGCGCCAGTCGGAGTGATCGTGCAGTTTGGGGGTCAGACGCCGCTGAACCTTGCACTGCCGCTCAAAGCTGCGGGAGTGTCCATCATCGGCACCTCGCCCGAGAACATCGACCTCGCCGAGGACCGTAAGCGCTTTGGCAAGCTGCTGGAGGAGCTTTCTATTCCTCAACCGCGCGGCGCCACCGCCGCCAGCGTCGAGGAGGCTGTTCTCAATGCCAACCGCATCCGCTATCCCGTGTTGGTACGGCCTTCGTACGTGCTCGGCGGGCGAGCCATGGTCATCGCCTACGATGATGAATCTGTCATTCATTACATGAAGGAGGCGGTCGAGTACTCGCAGGAGCGGCCTGTGCTGATTGACCACTTTCTCGAGGCAGCTACCGAGCTTGACGTGGATGCGCTCTCCGATGGCGGGGACGTGGTGATCGGCGGCATCATGCAGCACATCGAAGAAGCCGGCATTCATTCCGGCGACTCATCTTGTGTGCTGCCTGCGGTTGACATTCCCCGGCATCTGCTCAACACGGTTCGCGACTACACGTTTCAACTGGCGCGCGCATTGAAGGTCGTAGGGCTGATGAATGTGCAGTACGCCATCCAACGCAACCGAGTCTATGTGATCGAGGTAAATCCCCGGGCGTCACGAACGGTGCCATATGTCTCGAAGGCCACCGGCATTCCCCTAGCCAAAATTGCAGCGCGCCTCATGACCGGCCGCAAGCTACGCGAGTTCCTGCCCGAGAACATCGAGCGCGGCACAGATCTCGACACCGGGAATTTCTATTTTGTGAAATCGCCAGTCTTTCCGTGGGGCAAGTTTCCCGGCGTGGACACCGTGCTTGGGCCGGAGATGAAGTCTACGGGCGAGGTTATGGGCGTGGCGGACAACTTTGGTGAAGCCTTCGCCAAAGCGCAGACCGCGGCCGGTCAGATGCTGCCAACCGCGGGCACCGTCTTCATCAGCGCCAACGATCGCGACAAGCCGTTCATGCCGGAGTTGGCGCAGCGCTTTGTTGAGCTTGGCTTCAGCATCGTCGCCACCCACGGGACCGCGCGCGTGCTCGAAGGCGCCGGGTTGCGCGTCGAGCGCGTGTACAAAGTGAAGGAAGGCCGTCCTAACGTGGTGGACCTCATCAAGGGCGAGCGCATTCAGTTGATCATCAACACGCCCCACGGGGTCGAGCCCTGGTTCGACGAGAAGGCCATCCGCCGCGCTGCGGTCATGGCCCACATTCCCACCATCACGACGCTTTCGGCTGCCCGCGCCGCGTGCGAAGGCATCGCCGCGCTGCAACGCGGAGAAGCAAAAGTGTACGCGCTACAGCAGTTGCACGCCGAGCGCATCGCAGCGGCCAAGTAAGCTCAAGGTCGGCAATCACAGCCGTTTAGGTCACACGTCACAGCGGCAATGGTCATCACAGCCACATCATAGGTAGGAAAGAGTCCTGCTTTTCATCCCGGTAGCCCTTGCCGCAGTTGACGCAGGAACGGAGGCAACCGTGAGTACCAGCACAGTCGTTTCAGCCCTCAGTGAAGAACGGATTGCTTATCTGGAAGGCATCGTCACTCAAGCCAGAGCCGCCGCCGCTGTGTTTACGCAATACACGCAAGAGGACGTCGATCGCATCGTTAAGCCGATGGTCCTGGCAGGACTGGAACAAGCCCAATATCTTGCCCGCCTGGCGGTTGAGGAAACCAAGCTTGGGGTCCTGGAAGATAAGGCCCTTAAGAACATGGTGGCCACGGAATTCGTCTACAACTACGTCAAGGACAAACGCACCGTTGGCCCCATTCGCGAGTATCCGGAACGCGGTCTGGTGGAGGTGGCTGATCCGATCGGGGTCATCTTCTCGCTCACACCGATTACAAACCCCACTTCGACGGTCCTCTTCAAGTGCATCATGGCCATTAAGACGCGGAACGCGGTCATTTTCAGCCCCCACCCGAGCGCCGGGCACTGCTGCTACGAGGCGGTACGGATCATGTATGAGGCGGCCCTAAAGCACGGTGCGCCGGAAGGCGTTTTTACCTGCCTGGAATCGCACGCCCTGGAAGACAACGCCTACCTGATGCGGCACAAAGACGTCGGCCTGATTGACGCCACCGGTGGGCCCGGCATGGTCAAGGCCGCGTACAGTTCCGGCAAACCAGCCCTGGGTGTGGGGCCGGGCAATACGCCAGTCTATCTGGAAAAAACGGCGAACCTGAACATGGCCGTGGTGGACATCATCACCTCCAAAACGTTCGATAACGGAACAATTTGTGCTTCAGAGCAGACGGTGGTGATCGATGATGAGATTTATGACCTCGTGCTGAAGAAATTTGCCGACCTGGGCGCGCACATCTGCAATGAGAAAGAGACGCAGTTGCTGGCGCGCACGGTAATCGATCCCAAGACCGGATTCATGCAGCCGCTGGCTGTCGGCCAGAAAGCCACCGATATCGCCCGCATGGTCGGTCTTTCGGTCAAGCCCAACACCAAACTTCTGATTGCGCCGATCCAAGGCGTAGGTCGCGAACATCCCCTATCGGTCGAAAAGCTGTTCCCGGTGCTCGCAGTGTACCGGACGAAATCGGTCGATGAGGCGCTCAAGGTGTGCGTAGACGTGAATCATGCCGGTGGGCTGGGACATACGGCGGTCGTTTTCTCGTGCAACGATGAGGTCATCGGAAAGTTCAGTCAGGTGATGAACGCGGGGCGAATCATTGTGAATTCGCCGGGTTCCATTGGAGCGCTGGGTGGCGTTTACAACGATATGGTGCCCACCTTCTCCTTCGGATGCGGGACCGGCGGCGGCAACAGCACGATGGATAACGTGAATGTGTACAACTACCTCAATATCAAACGCGTGGCGCGGAGGACACAAGCCCATATGTGGTTCCGCATTCCGGACCAGATCTACTTCAACATGAACGCCGTGGAGAACCTGAGCCATTTCCCGTCGCGCTCAACCATCATCATCACCAATCCGGCCATGGAGCAAATCGGTCATGTAGACGTCGTTCGGCGCTATATTCCACCGCAAACTCTTGTCCATGTCCAGGTGATTCCCGATGCGGAGCCCGATGCCAAGATCGTTATGCAAGGCGTTGAGGCGCTCAATTTCTACAAAGCGGACCAGATCATCGCACTGGGCGGCGGCTCGGTAATGGATGCGGCGAAGATCATGAAGCTCAAGTACGAATCGCCGGAGGCTGACTTGGAGGAGTTGGCCGCGCCGTTTCTGGATCTTCGCAAGCGTGTGGTCGAGTACCCAACCGAAAAGACCAGCCGTACGCGGTTGATTGCCGTTTCCACGACGAGCGGAACGGGGAGCGAAGTCACTCCGTTTGCCGTTCTGACCGACAAAGCGCGCGGTCGCAAGGTGACACTCGTCGACTACTCGCTGAGTCCAGATGTGGCCATCGTCGATCCGCAGTTTGTCATGTCCATGCCGAAAGGCCTTACCGCTGATACCGGCGTCGACTGTTTGACCCACGCCCTGGAAGCTGGAGTTTCGATCTACGCTTCGCCTTACACCGACTCCAACGCTATGCAAGCGATTCGAATGGTGTTCAAGTACCTGCCCATTGCTTATGAGCATCCCCACGATGAAGAAGCGCGCAGCATGATGCACAATGCCGCCTGCATTGCGGCGATTGCATTCTCCAACGCGTCGGTGGGAGTGACTCACGCGCTGGCTCATGCTTTTGGCGCGCGATTTGGCGTGGCGCACGGCAGGGCCAACGCGCTCATGTTGCCGCATGTGATTGCGTACAACGCGTCGGTTCCCACCAAGTTCATGCCGTCGCCGAACCAGCGAGGGTATATTGCGCACAAGAAGTACGCCATGATGGCGGACTTGCTGGGTCTGGGCGGTCATACCATCGACGAAAAGGTAAAGAACCTTGTGGCGGCGACAGAACAGTTACTCGACCAATTGGCGATTCCGCGTTCGATTGCCGAGTTGGGGATCTCGAAGGAAGATTTCGAGCGCGCGATGCCCGATCTGGTCAAGATTGCTTTTGACGATCCTTCCGGGCGGTCGAACCCACGCATGCCACTGTTGACCGAATTAGTCGAGCTGTTTTGGAGCGCTTACCAGGGGCGTGGTCCGGCGAACGTGGCTAGTGTATCTCAGCAACAAAAAGTTGATGAATGGTTGTGCGTATGACTATGACAATAATTCCTGTAGGGCTCGAATTCGATGGCGAGTCTGTGGCACATGCTTTTCAAGAAGCCCGTGAAAAGCTGGACGGCGCCGATGGTGGCCTGTGTTTGGATTTCTCTTCTGTGCGCCGCATCGATCCGAGTGCGCTGAGAGAGATGGAAGAGTTAGCCGGCATGGCTGACGACAAAGCCGTCAAGATCGTGTTGCGCGGCGTCAACGTCGATATCTACAAGGTGCTCAAGCTGATGAAGCTGGCGTCGCGATTCTCCTTCCTTGCCTGAGATGAGAGCCTTCATCGCCGAAGCGAAGCAGCGCGGACGCAAGCGCGAAGGCGTCATCATCGTTACCCGGTCTTGATACACTCTCCCTAAGAGTTCGGACAGGAGCGACGTTAATTTTCAAGCCGTGCTATCAGACCACAACGTTACGGCCGATGAAACAATGACATCAGCGCCTAACTTAGAAGTCAATGCATACCAGCCGCCGATGTTGGTCTACGACGGCTCATGCGGGTTCTGTAGCCGTTCGGTTCAATTCATCCTACGACACGAACGGCGGCATGATTTGTTGTTTGTTCCTCGTGATTCCGAACTGGGCAAGCATTTGCGCCACACCCATGGAATGGAAGGTGTTGAATCCATGCTATGGATTGACAGCGGCCGGGTGTTTACGGAATCAGGTGCGGTGATAAGAGCAGCCGATTACCTCGGCGGCTGGTGGTCGCTGTTGGCGGCTGTTGGTTCGATGTGCCCGTCCGCGCCGTTGCGCTGGGTATACAGACTAATCGCAAGGAACCGTCGCCAGCTTTCGTCAGGTGCCGCAAGTTGTGTAGTTCCCAGCGCAGAACAGCGCAGCCGGTTCTTAATCTGAAAGCACGCGGAGCTTGCGGAACGCTCGTGCCAGGCCTGCCGTATGGTTTGCTCGCTCAGCTTTGCAGAGTTGACACTGTCGGGCTAGGCCCGTAGAGTCCGGTGGGGAACATTTCCAAGTAAATTACGTATTAACTTCCCGAGGCGCGAACGCGCCAGGAGGCTGCATGTTGCGGAGATTATCGTTGCTTAGCACTGTCGCCGTTCTTCTCACGCCGGTGCTTTCGGCGCAAACGGTGGACGAAATTATTGCCAAGAACGTTCAGGCCCGCGGTGGCTTGGACAAGATCAAGGCGGTGCAGACAATCCGCTCGACCGGAACAATGACTATGGGCCCCGGCATGGAAGCTCCGGGATCCATGGTCCAGAAGCGCCCCGATATGGCGCGCCTCGAGTTTACCGTCCAGGGCCTGACGGCGGTCCAAGCCTATGATGGGAAGGACGCCTGGCAGATTATGCCTTTCACGGGCAAGAAAGACCCTGAAATGATGTCTGCGGATGACAAGAAGGACATAGAAGAAAACGCTGACATCGATGGCCCGCTCGTCGACTACAAGAGCAAGGGCAACAAGGTCGAATTACTCGGCAAGGACAAGTTGGAGGGCACCGATGTCTACAAGTTGAAGGCTACGCTCAAGAACGGAGACGTCGTGACCATCTATCTGGACGCCGATTCCTTTCTGGAAATCAAGGAAGAAGTTAAACGCAATGTCCGTGGCACCGAACAGGAAATTGAATCCGTGCTGGGCGATTACAAGGAAGTCAATGGGATGATGTTCCCCTTTGCCATGGAAAACGGTATCACAGGCAGCCAGCAGAAAGAAAAGCTCACGCTCTCGAAGATCGAGCTCAACGTGCCGGTGGATGACGCCATCTTCAAGATGCCGGCAGCACCCGCCGCGCCTCCAGCCAAGCCGGAAGAGCCAAAGAAGTAAACAGGGGCTAGAGGCTAGGGATTGGGGAGCAGCGCTGTGTGGGTATACAAGAAACAATCCCAGCCCCGGTAGGGGCATATTGTCTTGAGAGGACAATTTTTCAACCGTGCCCTTCCAGCGATGCGTGTTTCAGAAATGCCGTGTCGAATTGTGCGGTCTGTCCCCAGACCGCAGATCTTGCACGAGGCCACGCCATGTTGAATCGTTTGCGTCTTCTTGCGTTCGCTCTGTTCATTGCATCCCTATCCGTTCTTACCGCGGCACAAGAGGTCACGGTTGATTCCGACACCTTCAGTGGCCTCTCGGCGCGCCCCATTGGGCCTGCGGCGATGGGCGGCCGTATTGCGGACATCGCCGCCGTGCAGGAAGGTCAGCATCCGCTGACGATCTACGTTGGCGCTGCCGGCGGCGGAGTGTGGAAGTCGTCTGACGGCGGCATCACCTTTAATCCTGTGTTCGACAAGCAGTCCACGCAGTCGATCGGCTCCATCGCTATCGATCCGTCCAATCCGCAGACCGTGTGGGTGGGCACGGGCGAGTCGTGGGTGCGTAACAGCGTAGGTGTAGGGAACGGCATTTACCGGTCGCGCGATGGCGGCGACAATTGGGAGAACCTGGGCCTCACGGATTCTGAGCACCTCAGCCGCATCGTCGTTCACCCAAAAGATGGCAACACGGTTTACGCCTGCGCACTGGGACATCTCTGGAATCCCAATCAGGAACGTGGCGTCTTCAAAACCACTGACGGCGGCAAGAGCTGGCAGAAGATTCTGTACCGCGACGAGAACACCGGCTGCGCCGAGTTGGCGATGGACCCGCAGGATCCGAACGTGATTTATGCCGCCACGTGGGATGTGCGGCGGCAACCCTTCACCTTCCGCTCCGGTGGTCCGGGAAGCGGTCTCTTCAAAAGCACCGACGGCGGCGCCACCTGGCACGAACTGCGCAAGGGCCTGCCCGAAGGTAACCTCGGCCGTATCGGCCTTGCGATTCCGGCTTCCAAACACACCCGCGTCTATGCCGTTGTGGAAGCGAAGAACCACACGGCTCTGTTTCGCTCCGACGATGCCGGCGAAAGTTGGACCGAGGTCAACAACTCGTTCAACATCAGCGGTCGGCCATTCTACTTTGCCCGTCTAATTGCCGATCCCAACAATCCTGACCGCGTCTATAAGCCGGGATTCTCTCTGACGGTAAGCGAAGATGGTGGGAAGACTTTCAGTTCGGCCCTTTCCATGAATGAGAGTCCGGGTGACAGTGTGCACGGCGATCACCATGCGATCTGGATCAATCCCGCTAATTCCGATCAAGTGCTCGACGGCAACGATGGCGGCGTGTATCAATCGCTCGATCGCGCCACCCACTTTCGCTTCCTGAACAACCTGCCGGTTTCGCAGTTCTACCATGTCAGCTTCGATATGGCCTATCCCTACAATGTTTACGGCGGCCTGCAGGACAATGGCACCTGGATGGCGCCGTCTCGCGCGGTTGATGGCATCGCCAATCGCCACTGGCGCAATATCGACTTTGGCGATGGCTTCTGGGCGTTCTCTGATCCCGCCGATCCCGATTACGCCTATGCCGAATACCAGGGTGGCAAAATCTCGCGCTTCCGAAAGTCCACCGGCGAGAGGAGGGACATCAAGCCGTTGCCGCGGGCGAACGAGCCGGAGTTTCGCTTCAACTGGAATACGCCCATTCACCTCAGCCCGAACTCTCCGGGCACGATCTATCTCGGCGGACAGTTTTTGTTTCGCTCCCGTGACCACGGCGAGTCCTGGGAGCGCATCTCGCCTGATCTCACCACCAACTATCCCGCGAAGCAGCACCAGGAGACTTCCGGCGGCTTGACCATCGACAACTCCGACGCCGAGAAGTACGAAACCATCTTCACCATTGCGGAATCGCCAAAGAACGGAAGCTTGATCTGGGTTGGCACCGACGACGGCAATGTCCAAATCACGCGCGACGGTGGCAAGCACTGGACCAATGTGGTCAAGAACATTCCCGGCTTGCCACCGAACACCTGGGTCTCCACCATCGAGGCCAGCCATCACGATCCCGCCATCGCGTATGCCACCTTCGATGGGCATGCCATCGGCGACATGAAGACCTACGTCTACAAGACCACCGACTACGGCAAGACTTGGGCGTCCATTTCCACACCCAAACTGAAGGGCTACGCTCATGTACTCCGCGAAGATCTGGTCAATCCGAATCTGCTCTTTGTGGGCACCGAGTTTGGACTCTTTGTTTCTATCGATGACGGAGCACACTGGGCACAGTTCACCGGCAAAACGCCTAATGTCGCCGTGCGTGACATCGCCATTCATCCGCGAGAATCCGATTTGATTATCGCCACCCATGGTCGCGGCGTCTTCATCGTGGACGATCTCACTCCGTTACGCGCGCTCACTCCGGACATAATGGCCAAGGACGCCGCATTCCTGCCTTCGCGCCCGGCGACGCTCACCTTGCCCGCCGGAGAGCAGCGCTTTGACGGCAACGCCGAATTCGTTGGCCCCTCTCTGCCGGAAGCGGCCCCCATTGTCTATTACCAGAAGAAGCGCCATATCTTCGGCGACTTGCGGCTTGAGATTTATGACCTGCAAGGAAAGCTGGTTAGCACGCTTCCGGGAGACAAGCGTCGCGGTCTGAACCGTGTTGAGTGGCCGGAACGCGCCAAACCGCCCAAGGTTCCACCCGCGGCAGGACTGGTCGAAAACGAATTCGCGTTCCTCGGTCCGCAGGCCCAGGAAGGCACGTACACCGTAAAGCTGATTAAGGGCAAGGAAACCTACACCACTACGATCAACCTGGTGCCTGACCCGCGCACCAAGAGCACGGCAGCAGACCGAGCTCTGCAGCACAAGACAGTCGTTCAGCTCTATGACATGCTGGGTCAGTTGACGTACCTCGTGGATGCCACCGTCAATCTCCGTGATCAGGCCCGCCAGCGGGCGAGCGACGCAGCTGACAGCCAGACCAAGGCGCAGCTCCAGAAGTTCGCCGACAACCTCGAGGAGTTCCGCTCTTCGCTGGTCTCGGTGAAAGAAGGCGGCATGATCACGGGCGAGAAAAAGCTGCGCGAAAATCTTGGAGAACTGTACGGCGGTGTGAATGGCTTCTCTGGCCGCCCGACTCAATCCCAGATAGACAGCACCGCTGTCCTCAAGAAGCAACTGGACGACGCCGATGCAAAGTTCCAGTCGCTGACCTTAACCGAAGTGCCGAGTCTGAATTCGCGTTCCAAGGCTGGACCAATGACCGTGATGTCGCAGGAGGAGTGGAGCAAGAAACATTAGGTAATTTGTCGTCAGCGTTTTGCGCTCAACCCGGCGACTTGCGGTTTGGGGGCCGGCTCGGCCACGCTAAAGGCGCTGGAGAACTTGCCGATAAGTTTGGGATGGGGAGCATGATTGATCCAAACTTAACGGTGACGGAAGCCGGACTGCTTCCATTCGAGCGGCGCAGGAAAGACCGCGTAAGAGTCTGCATACCAGTGCGCATCATCGGCCAGGGGATCGTAGACGTGGTTTCCCAGGATGGTGTGTGCACGAACATCAGCGAATCCGGCATCGCCTTCGAGACGAATGTTGACTTGTATGTTGGGGAAATCGTTGACTTGCAATTCCGACAGAAAGACGCCAGCCACTTTCACTTCAAGGTGAGGCTGCTCTACAAGATGGGGAATCGTTATGGCGCCTATTTTGCATCATGCAGCCCTCATCCAACAGGAGTGCACAACGGGCTACAGGCGGCGCACCTCAGCTAGCGGCCATTGGTCGTCGATTTCCGGTTTCTTGCCCACCCTGCTTGAAGCTTTCCCACGAGCCTGCCGATGAAACAGTCGTAGTCTCAGCGCTCGCATGAGGATGATCTCGCTTAAGAGATACCTGGAGCAAGAACCGGACGAGCTGCTGTCCTGCACGCTGGACTGCTATCGCTCGGCCTTGAGTGCCGTGGGCACCTACGGCGCGCTGTCCTGTTCCACCACTGGCTCCGGCCTGCGGCAAGGCCTCCTGGAAATCGCGAGACGTGTATCCAAGGAGGCCACCTGTCCGGTTATGGAGGAGACCCGGGAACAAGTCAACGAACAATTGCAGCAGTGGGGGTCGCGTACGCAGGAATACTTCAAGCAGAAGACAAACGAAGTGGAGGAACTCCTCATCGTGTTGGCCCGCACCGCCGAATCAGTTGGCGAGCGGTATCAGAAATACGCGTCTCAGTTCAACTAACTCACATCGCGTTTGCAAACCATCGCCAATCTGGAAGACATCACTCAGATTCGCAACTCGCTGGTGCACAGCGCCGCCGAGCTGAAGAACTGCGTGGACCAGATGACCCATGATGGCCGCGAATCGGTCAAACAACTGCAAGCTGAGATGTCGGCCTACCAAGCCAGGCTGGTTGAAGCTGAGCGGCGCGCCTCCCGGGATGGGCTAACCGACTCGAAAACCGCGCCAGCGTAGAGTCGCAGATCGAGTGGCGCATATCCACGAACCAGAAGTTCTGCCTGGTGATGCTCGATCTGGACGACTTCAAGAAGGTAAACGACAAGTACGGGCACCAGGCAGGCGACGATCTTCTCAAGCAGTTCGCCAGCGAGCTGCGCACGGCCTCTCGTCGTGAGGATGTGGTGGGCCGCTGGGGAGGCGACGAGTTTGTCCTACTGATGAACTGCGACCTGCCAGAAGCGCAAGCGCGCGTAAGGCGCATTGAGACGTGGACCTTCGGCGACTATACGATTCCGCGGGGCAAAGAAAAGTGCAAGCTCAGCCTTAGTGCCTCTATCGGCCTGGCAGAATGGAAGGCGGGAGAGACGATGGAAGAGGTACTGCGGCAGGCTGATGTTTCGATGTATGAAGAGAAGACGGGCAGCAGCAGACGAAATAGTTGAAATTGGGGTGTTCACTTGACTCCAGTAAGCACTACAGGTTGTGGTTTCGCTTTTGTTTTGCTAAGTCACTGCTTAAACCCTTTGTAATCCGTGACTTGTATCCGGTCAAATGGCGTTTCT